>ENA-UOWG01002233-UOWG01002233.1-activated-sludge-metagenome-genome-assembly--contig:-NODE-2233-length-17068-cov-10.048257_pt1 | contig 17068 bp, 16 predicted proteins | sample MGYA00238147_ERZ761563 | MGnify/ENA primary metagenome ERZ761563 (study PRJEB28884, sample SAMN05720216) | anaerobic digester metagenome | isolation source: active sludge of municipal... | reverse complement strand
GAACCTTGAAGCATCTGGAAGTTCTCTCCCAGTTCGATTGCTATTCCCCCAGTCCTCTTTTACAATACGCATGTCCCGAGGGACGGAGGTCCTGATGGCGCTGCATTCGGTCAATCCCGCCACCGGCGAGCTGCTGGAGAGCTTCATCGAGCACACCCCCGGCGAGGTGGCGGCCCTGGTCGCCCGCGCCCACGAGGCCCAGGCCTCCTGGAGCCGGGTCGGACTTCCCAGCCGCGCCGCGGTGCTGGCCCGCGCCGCCGTGGTCCTGCGCGCCGAGAAGGCGCATCTGGCGCGCCTGATGAGCGAGGAGATGGGCAAGCCGGTGCTGCAGGCCGTCGCCGAGGTCGAGAAGTGCGCCCTGGCCTGCGAGCACTACGCCGCCAACGGCGCGGCCATGCTCGCGCCCGAGCGCATCGCCGCCGACGCCGCCGCCAGCTACGTGCGCTTCGACCCCCTGGGCGTCATCCTGGCCGTCATGCCCTGGAATTTTCCCCTCTGGCAGGTGTTCCGCTTCGCCGCGCCGGCGCTGCTGGCCGGCAACGCCTGCCTGCTCAAGCATGCCTCCGGCGTGACCCGCTGCGCCATGCGCATCGAGGAGGCGTGGCGCCGCGCCGGGCTGCCGCCGGGGCTCTTCGCCGTCTTGCGCCTCGGCTCGGAGCGGGTCGGGGAACTGGTGGCCCATCCCCTGGTGCGCGCCGTCACCCTGACCGGCAGCGACGCGGCGGGCCGGGCGGTGGCCGCCGTTGCCGGCCGCCACCTGAAGAAGGTCGTGCTCGAGCTGGGCGGCAGCGATCCTTTCATCGTCCTGGAGGACGCGCCCCTGGGCCGCTGCGTCGCCGCCGCGGTCAGCTCGCGCATGATCAACAACGGCCAGAGCTGCATCGCCGCCAAGCGCTTCATCGTCGTGGGCGGGATCTACGACGCCTTCCGCCGGGCCTTCGTCGCCGCCGTCGCCGCCCTGAAGACCGGCGATCCCCTGGACGAAGGCAACGACCTGGGGCCGCTGGCGCGGGCCGACCTGGCTGACGACCTGGAGCGCCAGGTGCGCGAGTCGGTCCGTCTCGGCGCCCGCGTCCTGACCGGCGGCGGGCGCATCGCCGGCCCCGGCTTTTACTTCGCGCCCACGGTGCTGGAGAACGTGCGCCCCGGCATGCCCGCCTGCGACGAGGAGACGTTCGGTCCCGTCGCCGCCCTGCTGCGCGCCGCCGACCCGGAGGAGGCGCTGCGCATGGCCAACGACACGCGCTTCGGCCTGGGGGCGGCGGTCTGGAGCGCCGACACGGCCGGGGCGGAGGAACTGGCCGCGCGCATCGAGGCCGGCTCGATCTTCGTCAACGGCATGGTCAAGTCGGACCCGCGGCTGCCCTTCGGCGGCGTCAAGATGTCGGGTTTCGGCCGCGAGCTGTCCGGTTATGGCATCAAGGAGTTCGTGAACATCAAGACGGTCGTCATCGCCTGAAGACTCGGCGTACGGCGTACGGCGCACGGCATACGGCAACCGCAATCATCGAGCTATCATGCGAATTCGGCGTATCCCTGGAGATAGTTTTTCATCTTGTTTCTTTTTCTAGTGCTTGTCAGTGCTGCTGCCGTAAGCCGTACGCCGTTTGCCGTATGCCAAGAAAACAGAACCTTGAAAAATTCAGGGCGATTGGGATATAATCGCGCCAGACCTCAGGAGGCTGAAACATGAAAAAAGCACTGTTGGCCGCATGGTGGATCGTCATCTTCGCCGTGAGCTCCTACGCCGGCGTGGAGTGGAAGGCGCGCACCGTGACCCAGGCCGAGGCCAAGGGCCAGAGCAACACGGTGGTCATGCAGGCCTATGCCCAGGGCGGCAGCGTCAAGATGGTCTTCGAGAGCGTGGCCTACGAGAACGAAATGTACAAGAAGGGCGGCTACTGGCTCTTCAAGGCCGCCGAAAACACCCTCTACCTGGTGAACCCCGAGGACAAGACCTATTCGCGGCTGCCGGTCGACGCCATGCTGAAGATGGCGGGCGTGGTGGGCAAGCTGGTCAAGGTCAAGATCAAGAACCCGGTGGTCAACGTCGAGAAGCTGGGCACCGAGACGATCCTGGGCTATCCCTGCCAGCACGCCAAGATGCTGATGGAATACGACATGGAAGTGAAGATCGCCATCATCAAGAGCAAGAGCCACGAAAAGATCGAGAAGGAGACCTGGTCGACGCCCAAGTTCCGCGGCCTGGAGGAGATGGCCGAGAGCTTCCGCTTCCGCGACTACAAGACCGGCATGGAGGACCTCGACGCGCTGATCGAGCAGCAGATGAAGGCCGAGGCCGGGCTGGGCTTCCCGCTGAAGATGGTGACGGTCAACACCTCGATCGGCAAGAAGGGGAAGGAAAAGGAGAAGAGCCGCCAGGTGATGGAAGTACTCTCGCTGGGGAACAAGAACTTCCCGGCCTCGTTCTTCGAGATCCCCGCGGGCTACACCGAGAAGAACATCGGCTTCGGAACGGAAGAAGAATAAGCTATCGTGACGCGTAACGCGTGACGCGTGACGCGTGAAGAGGAACAGCCACGTAGCGAACTCTCGAGAAGCCTGATTTAAGGTCAGGTCGCCGAGGTTCTTCTGACTTTTCTTACCTAATTATCAAGCCAAAAAACTGGTCCGGTTTTTCGATTTTGGCCAGGACCTGAGATTTGTCCTAAGCGTTCTTCCAATGCCTTCAACTCGTTACGCGTCACGCGTTACGCGTCACGATTGCTTCTTTAGACTAGAGCGGCAGCCAATACGATGGAATAATACTTGCTGTCGTCGTCGTCGGCCCGCGAGGTCAGGATGGCCGGGAACGGCGCGCCGGTGACCACGCCGGCCAGCTGACCCTTGGCCAGGATGGTCGATGCCTTGTAGAGGACGTTGCCCGCCTCGATGCTGGGCATGATCAGGATGTCGGCGTAGCCCTCGACCGGCGACTTCAGCCCCTTGACCTCGAGGGCATGCTTGGAGATGGCCACGTCCAGGGCCAGCGGGCCGTCGATGACCGCGCCCTTGATCTGCTTGCGCTCGGCCATCTTGGAGATCACCGCGGCTTCCATAGTGCAGGGCATCTTGTCGGAGACCTTCTCGTTGGCCGCGATCAGCGCCACCTTGGGGTTCTCGATCCCGAGCTTGGCGGCGATCCTGACGTTGTAGTGGATCATCTGTATCTTCTGGTTGAGGTCGGGATAGGGGATCATGGCCACGTCGGAGACCAGTAGCAGCTTGTCGTAGGTGGGGATCTCCAGGATGGTGGTGTGCGACAGCGCCACGTCCTTGCCGACCAGGTTGTACTCCTTGTTGAGGATGGGCTTCAGGTAATAGGGGGTGGAGATCAGCCCCTTCATGAGGATCTGCGCCTTGCCTTCGATGATCATGCGCACGGCCCTGTCGCCGCTCTTCTTCTCGTCGGGCTCGTGGACGATCTGGAAGATGCCGGCGTCGATCTTCAGCCGGGCGCACTGCTCGCGGATGACCTTCTCGTCGCCGACCATGACGGCGTCGACGATCTTCTCCTCCACGGCGCGGCGCACGGCCAGGATGGTGTCCTCGTCCTGGCCGTAGGCCACGGCCATCTGGAAGTTCTTCTTGGACTTGACCAGGGTCTCGATCTCGCTCAGTTTCCTCATGGGCTTCATGCGTTTCCTCCTGCCTTTTTCCAGTGCTTCGGCTTCTCTTCGCCCGTCAGGACGCGCAGCGCCCCCAGGGCCAGGGCGGCCATCTCGTCCTCGCCGGGGAGGACGATCAGCCGGCCCAGGAACTCGACGCGGCGGCGGATCAGCCCGACGAAATGCTCGTCATAGGCGATGCCGCCGGTCAGGACGACGGCGTCGATCCGCCCCGCCATGACCGCGGCCAGGCCGCCGATCTCCTTGGCCACGTTGTAGGCCATGGCCTCGTAGACCCTCGCCGCGCGGGCGTCGCCGGCCTTGACCATCTCCTCGACCTTGCGCATGTCGTTCACCTTCAGGTGGGCGACGATGCCCCCCTGGCCGGTGATCATCTTTTTCAGGGCGGCCGGGTCGTGCTGCCCCGAGATGGCCAGCTCGACCAGGCTCCAGCTGGGCAGCGAGCCGGCGCGCTCGGGCGCGAACGGTCCGTCGCCGTTGAGGGCGTTGTTGACGTCGATCACCCTGCCGTCGACGTGGGCCCCGACCGAGATGCCGCCGCCCAGGTGGGCGACGATCAGCCGGCACTCGCCGTAGGGCTTGCCCAGCTGCTTGGCGGCCAGGCGCGCCGCCGCCTTCTGGTTCAGGGCGTGGAAGATGCTGATGCGCGGGATCTCGGGCAGCCCGGTGACCCGCGCCAGGTCGTCCAATTCGTCGACCGTCACCGGGTCGACGATGTAGGCCTTGACGCCGATGTCCTTGGCCAGGTCGTGGGCCAGGGGCGCGCCCAGGTTGGAGGCATGTTCGGTGCGGTTGTTTTTCAGGAAGTCGAGCATCTCCTTGTTGACCTCATAGGTGCCGGAGGCCATGGGGCCGAGCAGTCCGCCGCGGCCGACCACCGCCGCCAGCTTCCTGACGTCGAAGTCGTTCTTCCTGAGGAACCCGAGGATCACCTTTTCGCGGAAATGGTGCTGGTCGATGATCCGCGGGAACGGGGACAGCTCCTCGGCGGCGTGGGAGATGTTCTGGCTCAGGACCTTCTTCTCGCCGTCGAAGATGGCGATCTTGGTGGACGTGGAGCCAGGGTTTATGGCGAGGATGTATGTGTTTGTCATTGTTAAATGTACCAGAATCCCGCGGCGAATGCAAGGAGGGGCGCGCTCATTTGCGGTACTTTTTCAGCAGCTTTTCCCCTTCCGTCTTGTCTTTGGCGGTTTCCGGCACCCAGAGGGGGTCGGGCTCCATGGCCAGGAGCTCCTCCAGGACGCGGATCGCCGCTTCCTCCTCGTCGAGCGCCCAGTAGGTCTCGGCCAGGAAAAGCAGGCACACCGAGCTCTTGGGCGCGATGCGCCGGCACGTCTCCAGGTACTGCCGCGACCTCTTCTTGCTGCCGCCGAAGAGGCCGGGGACCTTGTAATAGAGGCGGCCGAGGACGCAGTAGGCGCCGCCCTGCTCGTAGGCGCCGTCGATGGCGATGGAGCGCTCCATGGCGCGGATGATGTCGTTCTTCAGGAACAGCGACTTGAGCACTCCGCGCGCCTCGCCGTAGCTGCCGGTATGGACTCCCAGCCAGTAGTGGCCCTCGACGCGTTCGGGATGCAGGGCGATCAGGCGCTTGCCGAGGTCCATCCCTTCCTGGAAGAGCTTTTTTTTCTCGGCGTTCCCCACGGCGAGGTCGCCGACGTAGTAGGCGGCCTGGGCGTTGCGAACCAGCGTCTCGAACCGGTCCGGGGCCAGGCTCACGGCCTCGCGGAAACGGGCCAGGGCCTGCTGCGCCAGGCCCGGGTCCTGGCGCTGGGCATAGAGCTCGTCGCCCTGCTTCAGGAGATCCTCGACGGCGTCGCCGCGCAGCGCCGGAAAGACGGCCAGCAGCACGATGAGCGAGAGGAGAAGGGGTTTCATTGTGCGCCTCCCAAGGCATTCTAACATAGTGAAAAGTGATAGTGATAGTGGTAGTGGTAGTAAAAGCAAAGAACAGAACTCGGCGGACGGTTGATGGCGTACGAGCACAGCATCGACGAGCTCTGAGTGGTAGTGGTTGGGAAGGCGCTTGCATGAGCATTGGAAAGAACAATTAATATCGGATTTGCAAGTTCGTTAGATTGCGGTTACTACCACTACCACAACCACTATCACTTAGTTCGCTTTCAGCTCTTCCAGCTGAGCCATCAGCCGCTCCCATTCGGGCAGCAGCGCTTTCAGCCGCGCCTCGGCGCCGCTGAGCTCCTTCATGAGCTCCTGGACGCGCGGCGAGTCGCGGAGCACCTCGGGATCGCACAGCAGCCCCTGGTCGCGGCCCCTCAGCGTCTCCAGCTCGCCGATCTCGGCTTCCAGCGCCTGGACCTGCCCGGCCAGCCCGCGGCGCATGCGGCCGATACGGTTGCGCTCCTCGGCCTCGAGGCGGCGTTCCTCGCGGCTCCGGCCGGGCCGACGCGCGGCCGCTCCTTCGCCCGTTGCGAGCGACGCGTCCTGGATATCCGCGTCCTGGCCACCGGCCCCGTCCCCGGGCCGGAGAGCCGCCTCCCGTTCCGCCTCTGCGGCGGCCGTCTCCTCCTCGCGCTTGCGGACGAATTCGGAGTAGTTGCCGAGGTACTCGTGGATGCGGCCGTCGCGCAGCTCCATGACGCGCCCCACCAGGTCGTCGAGGAAATGGCGGTCGTGGGAGACCAGGATGATGGTCCCCGAGTAGTGGAGCAGGGCGTTCTGGAAGATCTCCTTGGTCTTGAGGTCGAGGTGGTTGGTGGGCTCGTCCAGGATCAGGCAGTTGCTGTCGCGGAGCAGGATCTTGACCAGCGCCAGGCGGCTCTTCTCGCCGCCCGAAAGGACGGCCACGGATTTGAGGACGTCGTCGCCCGAGAAGAGGAAGGCGCCCAGCAGGTTGCGCACTTCCAGGTCGGTGGCGCCGGCGGCGGCCTCGCGGGCCTCCTGCCATACCGTTCCTCCGTAGTCGAGGTTCTGCTGGCTCTCCTGGGAGAAGAAGGCGGCCTGCACCTGGTAGCCCCACTGCACCGTGCCGCCGCTGGGGGACTCCTCGCCGGCCAGGATGCGCGTCAGGGTCGACTTGCCGGCGCCGTTGACGCCCAGCAGGGCCACCTTCTCGCCGCGCTGCACGGTGAAGCCCACGTCCGCGAACACCTCGCGGCCGCCGTACGACTTGGCCAGCCCGCGCACCGTCAGCACCTCGCGCCCGGAGCGCCGGCCCTCGGGAAAGTGGAAATGGACGCGTCGCGACCCCTGCTGCTCGGGCAGCAGCTCGAACTTTTCCAGCTGCTTGATGCGGCTCTGCACCTCGGAAGCCTTGCTGGCCTTGGCGCGGAAGCGGTCGATGTAGGCCTGGATGCGCTTGATCTCGGCCTTCTGCAGCTCGCGCTTCTTTTCCAGCGCCGCCGCCTGCCGCTCCTTCTCCTGGAGATAGCGGCTGTAGTCGCCCTTGTAGAGGGTGAGGCGCCCGCGCTCGAGCTCGGCGATCTGGCCGACCATCTTGTCGAGGAACATGTGGTCGTGGGAGATGGCCAGCAGCGTGCCGTCGTAGCCGCGCAGGAAGCCCTCGAGCCACTCCATGCTCTCGGTGTCCAGGTGGTTGGTCGGCTCGTCCAGCAGCATGATGTCGGGCGCCGACAGCAGGATGACCGCCAGGAAGATGCGCATCTTCCAGCCGCCCGAGAACTCGGAGCAGTTGCGCGCCTCGTCGCCGGCGGCGAATCCCAGCCCCTTGAGGACGCGGCGGGCCCGGGCCTCGAAGCCGTAGCCGTCGCGCAGCTGGAAGGCCTCGGAGGCGGCGGCGAACTGCTGCAGCAGGGCGCTGAAGCCCTCATGTCCGGGGTCGCCGGCGGCGATCCGCTCCTGGCAGCGGCGGACCGCCCGCTCCATTTCCTCATGCCCCGTCTGTTTCTTCAGGTAGGCCATGACGGGCAGCGGCTCGAGCTCGACCAGGTCCTGGGGCAGGTAGCCGATGCGCTGGTTCCGCGGGGTCTCGATGGCGCCGCCGTCGAGCGCCGCCTCGCCGAGGATGGCGCGGAACAGCGTGGTCTTGCCGGCGCCGTTGTCGCCGACCAGGCCGACGCGGCTCTTGTCGTTGACCAGCCAGGTGATGCCGGAGAAGATCGCCTTGTCGTTGTAGGCCAGCCGGATGTCCTGCAGGCGGATCATAGTGTTCGTGTTAGTGTTAGTGTTAGTGTTCGTGTTTGGAACAGCAAACAACTGTATCTCTTTTTTTTAACCAAGTAAAGCACCCTTCGCTATTGCCTTTTGTTTATTGTCTTCAATGACGCAAACGAAGATTTGTACACACTCCAAGCGCAGTCGATGAACTGGTGTGGTCACGGTACATGTCGGGCATCCTTTAAGAAATGGCTTTAGAAATTCAGCAAATGCTTGTTCCTAACACTAACACTAACACTATCACTAGCTCGGTCAGACCTTATTCGCCAGCACCTTGGCGGCTTCGATCGATTCGGTGATCTTGTTGCCCTCGATCAGCCTGCGCAGCACGGCATTGACCCGCTCCAGCAGCTCGCTGTCGCCCTTGCGCACGGCGGCGGCCGATCCCAGCGGCAGGCGGTCGGTGTTGCACTCGAGGTTCAGCAGGGCGGAGTCGCGGGCGGCGAAGGTATCCGCCACCGGCTTCTCCACGATGATGGCGTCGACCCGGCCGTCCTTCAGGGCGGCGATCAGGGCGTTCAGCTCCTCGTGAATGAAGAAGGTGGCGCCAGGGACGAGGTTGCGGGCCATGTCCTCCTGGATGGATCCTTTCTGCGTGCCCACGACCTTGCCGCGCAGGTCATCCAGCAGCCGGATCTTGCCCTTGTCGGCGGCGCGAACCAGCATGTTCTGCAGCGCCTGGTAATAGGGGATGGAGAAGTCGACGACGCGCTGGCGCGCCTCGGTGGGGGCCAGCCCGGCCAGGGCGACGTCGATGTTGCCGGCGGCCAGCTCGTCGAAGAGGCGGCTGAACTGGATGTCCTTGATTTCCAGGCGCACGTTCAGGTCGGAGGCGATGGCTTCGGCGATGTCGATGTCGATGCCCACCATCTCGCTCTCCAGCTCGGGAAGCAGGCGAAACTCGTACGGAGGGTAGGGGGCGCTGGTGCCGACGACGATCTTCCCCGCTTCCTTGATCTTCTCCAGCCGGCCGGCTTCCCTGCGGATCTCCTGGCTCTGCATGCGGCAGCCCGCCAGCCCCAGGAAGGCCAGCAGCCCCGCGGCCAGGAACAGCGTCACGACGGTCCGGTTCGATCCAACGGTTTTTCTTGACATCGCTACCTCCCGAGTGACAAATTGCCTTCACCATAGCAAAAGGCGTTGTCAATGTCAAACAAGGGTCGCGGCCGCGGGAATTGACTTCCCCGGCGAATGGTGATATTTTCGCCCGGGGCGGCCGCGAAAGTGGTGGAACTGGTAGACACGTCGGACTTAGGATCCGATGCCGCAAGGCCTGGGGGTTCGAGTCCCCCCTTTCGCATTTCCCCGCCGCCCGACGAGGATCCTTGCGCGCGCAAGCCACTGGCATTCACCCGCTGTTCCCCCGCGCCCCGCGAACGGCCGCGCTGCTGGCGCTGCTCGCCGCCCTGGCCGCCTGCGCAGTGCGCACCGAGCCGCCGCCGCGCGCCGCCCTGCGCCGGCAGGTCGTGGGCCTGGCCCTCAGCCTGGCCGGCCTGCCCTATGCCTACGGCGGCGGCGACATCGACGGCTTCGACTGCAGCGGGTTGGTCCACTACGTGTACGGCTGCTTCGGCATCCGCCTGCCGCGCAGCGCCCGCGAGCAGGCACGGCTCAAGGGGGCGGTCCGCCTCCGCCAGGCCGGGCCGGGCGACATCCTGGCTTTCCGCCTGAAGAGGTCCTGGCACACGGCCATCTATCTCGGCGACGGCCGCTTCGTGCACGCCCCCAGCAGCGGCGGCTGGGTGCGCCTGGAGACGCTGAACGATTACTGGCTGCCGCGGCTGGAGGCGGTGGTCGCCGTGCTGCCCCGCGCGGACAACGGCTGAGGAGGAGCGATGGCCGACCTGATCCTGGAAGCGCAGGAGATCGTGAAGAGTTTCGTCCAGCCCGGCCGCGAGCGCCTGGTCATCCTGCGCGGGCTTTCGCTGGCGGTGGAGCGCGGCCGCACGGCCTCGATCGCCGGAGCCTCGGGCTCGGGGAAGAGCACCCTGCTGCACCTGCTGGGCTCGCTGGATGAGCCCGACCGGGGCATCATCCGCTTCGAGGGCGAGGAGCTCGCCACGTTCAGCCGCCGGCGCCTGGCCGCCTACCGCAACCGCGACATCGGCTTCGTCTTCCAGTTCCACTACCTGATGCCCGAGCTGACGTTGCGCGAGAACGTCGCCGCGCCCGGGCTGGTGCAGTCCTTCCGCAAGCGCCAGGCGCTCGACGAGGCCGGCGCGCTGCTGGCCGAGGTCGGCCTCGGCGACAGGCTGGATGCCATGCCCTACCAGCTGTCGGGCGGGGAGAAGCAGCGGGCGGCCATCGCCCGCAGCCTGCTCAACGACCCGCGCCTGCTGCTGGCCGACGAACCGACCGGCAGCCTCGACTGGAAGACCGGCGAGGCCGTCTTCGCCGTGCTCCAGCGCCTGATCCGCGAGCGCGGCCTCACCGCGGTCATCGCCACCCACAACCCGCAGCTGGCCCAGCTGACAGACAAGCGCTATGTGCTGCATGGCGGCCAGCTCGAGGAGATATAAATCGGCCTATCGTGACGCGTAACGCGTGACGCGTGACGAGTAGCTGGCACTGGACGAGTAAACGTGCCACATGATGCGTAACGTGTATCATGATGCGAAAAAAGACCTGGATTCAGGTTTGCATGACCGTCCAGTACAACTGGAAGGTCTTCAGTGTCCTGACCATAGAGTATTCTGCTTGTCAGTTCGTAAGCTGGCTGCCTCGCGTCACGCGTTACGCGTCACGCGTCACGTAGTCCATACAATTGAATATTGACTTTTATTTGCCCAAAAACTACTATGGCCGTATGAAAAACGTACTGGCCGTGATCTTGGGCGGCGGCCGCGGCACCCGCCTCTACCCGCTGACCAAGTTCCGCGCCAAGCCGGCCGTTCCCATCGGCGGCAAGTTCCGCCTGATCGACATCCCCATTTCCAACTGCCTGCACTGGAACATCCGCAAGATCATGGTGTTGACCCAGTTCAACACCGCCTCCCTGCACCGCCACATCGCCCAGTCCTACCGCTTCGACGGCTTCTCCGACGGTTTCCTGCAGATCCTCGCCGCCCAGCAGACCATCGAGGACTCGAACTGGTACCAGGGGACGGCCGACGCCGTACGCAAGAACATCCACTACATCAAGCACCAGAAGGTCGACCATGTGGTGGTGCTCTCCGGCGACCAGCTCTACCGCATCGACCTGGCCGACTTCCTCCGCTCCCACGTCGAGAGCGGCGCCGAGGTCACCATTGCCGTCAAGCCGGTGACCCGCGGCCAGGCCGGCGAGTTCGGCATCCTGCAGATCGACGGCCAGCGGCGCATCACCCGCTTCGTGGAGAAGCCGAAGCAGGCCGCCCAGCTCGACGAGCTGTACACCCCGGCCGACTACCTGGGCATTCCCGACCGCGACCTCAATTTCATCGCCTCCATGGGCATCTACATCTTCGACAAGGACGTGCTGATCGACCTGCTGGAGCACAACATCAAGGAGGACTTCGGCCGCGAGGTCATCCCCGAGGCCATCCACGACCGCCGGGTCCATGCCTACGTCTTCACCGGCTATTGGGAGGATATCGGGACCATCAAGGCCTTCTTCGAGGCCAACCTCGACTTCGCCAACCCCATCCCGCACTTCGATTTCTACAACGAGGACGCGCCGATCTACACGCGCAAGCGCTTCCTGCCCGGCTCCAAGATCGAGAACTGCGACATCCATTATTCGCTGGTCTCGGAGGGGTCGATCATCGAGGGCAGCAAGCTGGCCAACACGGTCGTCGGCATCCGCTCGGTCATCCGCGCCAGCACCTACCTGGAGCGGGTCGTGCTGATGGGCGCCGACTACTACGAAAGCGAGGCGGAGAAGGCCGAGGACGCGCGGCGCGGGCGGCAGCCGATGGGGATCGGCCGCGACTGCGTCATCCGCAACGCCATCCTGGACAAGAATGTCCGCGTCGGCCCCGGCGCCCGCTTCGTCAACGAGAAGGGGCTGGTGAACTTCACCCACGACCGCTACAGCATCGTCGACGGCATCACGGTCGTGCCCAAGGACATGGAGATTCCGGCGGGGTTCGTCATCTGAATTGCGGAAACGTTCCGTTGCCCCGCGACGGTCAGGCTCTTTTCACGGAGGAAACATGAGCAAGCGATTCCTGCTGCTGTGGCTGTGCGCCGCCGCCCTGCACGCCGGCGAGCCGAAGCGCCTGTCCTTCGAGCAGGCCTTCCTGTTCCGCGGCGAGCCCCTGCTGCGCATGCTGCCCGATGCCGGCCCCTGGCTGGACGACGCCTCGTACGCCGAGACGCGCGACGGCAAGGCCTGGCGGGTAGACGCCCGAAGCGGCCGCGCCCGGCTGCTGTTCGATCCGGCCCCCTACAAGGGCTCGGGGCCGAAGGACCTGGACTGGCTGCGGCCCGCCGATCACAGCGCCGACTGGTCCCGCCTGGTCTTCGTGAACGGCGACGACCTCTATGCCCTTTGCCGGCCCGCGGGGAAGCTGGCGCGCCTGACCGAAACGGCCGGCGCCGAGCAGAACCCGCTCCTGTCCCCTGATGGCCGCAGCGTCGCCTATACCCTGGGCGGCGACCTGTACGCGGCGCCGCTGGGCGGCGGCGCGCCCGTGCGGCTGACCCGCGACGGCGGCGATGACATCCTCAACGGCTACGCCTCCTGGGTCTATTACGAGGAGATCCTCGGCCGCGCCGGCCGCAACCGGGCCTTCGAGTGGAGCCCGGACGGCCGCATCCTCGCCTTCATGCGCTTCGACCAGTCGCCGGTGCCGCGCTTCCCGCTGTTCGACGCGACCGGGGCCTATGGCCGCCTGGAGATGCAGCGCTATCCCAAGCCGGGGTTCCCCAATCCCATGGTGAAGGTCGGCTTCGCGGACGCGGCCGGCAACGGGACCGCCTGGGTCGATTTCGCAGGCAGCGGCGACCATTATCTGACCTTCCTGGCGTGGTCGCCGCGCGGGGACAGGGCCTACGTCCAATGGCTGAACCGCGGCCAGGACGAGCTGCGCCTCTACGAGTGCGCGCCGGCCACCGGCAAGGCGCGCCTGCTCTACACCGAGAAGCAGAAGTCCTGGATCGATTTCCTCGACAAGGACAGCTTCGTGCCCCTGGCGGGCGGCGGCGCCTTGCTGCTGAGCAGCAAGAGCGGCTGGAGCCACGTCTACCGCCTGGGCGCCGACGGTCGCGAGCGGGCGCTCACCCGCGGCGAATGGTCGGTCAGCCGCATCGACGCCGTGGACGAAGGGAGCCGGCGCGTCTACTTCAGCGCCGACCGCGAGGACTCCACCCGCAGCGACCTGTACCGCGTGGGGCTCGACGGCGGCGAGCCGCTGCGCCTGACCCGCGAAGACGGCAGCCATCGGGCCGCCGTCTCGCCGCGAGGCTCGTTTTTCATCGACCGCTGGTCCACGCGGAGCCGGCCCGCCGTCCTCGACCTGCGCGGCGGCGACGGCCGGCTCATCCGCCGGCTGGGGGACAGCGCCTTGCCGGCGTTCGCCCAGTATGACCTGGGCCGGTCCGAGCTGTTCCGCATCCCCGCCGCCGGCGGCCTGCAGCTGCCCGCGGCCTGGATCCTGCCCCCGGGATTCGATCCGGCGAAGAAATATCCCGTCGTGCTCGGCATCTACGGCGGCCCCGGGGCGCGCGGCGTGCTCGACGCCTTCCCGCGCCGCCTGGACGGCTACTACCTCGCCCAGGAGGGGATCATCGTCCTGGCCGTCGACCACCGCGGCTCCGGCCACTTCGGCAAGCGCGGGGAGGAGCAGATGCACCGCTGCCTGGGCAAGTGGGAGATGGCCGACTACGGCGGCGCCGTCGACTGGCTGCGCACCCTGCCCTTCATCGACGACGCGCGCATCGGCATCGAGGGCGGCAGCTACGGCGGCTATGTCGCCGCCCTGGCCGTGGTCTCCGACCCCGGGCGCTTCGCCTGCGGCATCGCCGAGTACTCGGTGACCGACTGGACGCTGTACGACTCGGTCTACACCGAGCGTTACATGGACACGCCGGCGGAAAACCCCGACGGCTACCGCCAGTCGTCAGTCCTCTCCCACCTCGACTCCTACCGCGGCAACCTGCGCCTGACCCACGGCTCGATGGACGACAACGTCCATATGCAGAACTCGCTGCAGCTCCTCGACCGCCTGCTCGACCAGGGCAAGACCGTGGAGCTCATGATCTACCCCGGAGAGCGGCACGGCGTGCGCGGCCCCAAGGCGGCGGAGAACGCCCGCTCGGCGGTGGAGTTCTGGAAAAGGCATTTTTTCCCGGAACGCGTCGGACAAGTCGGACCCGTCGGACCGGTCCGGCAAGAGAAAGAGGAATGAACCTGACCCCGCTCGAGCGCTGCCCGCTGTGCCGGGGCGGGCGCATCGCCCTCTTCCGGAAGGGGACGCTGGAGCCGCGGGCGCTGCGCGCCGACGACTTCCGCATCACCGACCGCCACTACGGCTCGCGCTGGACGCTCTTCTCCTGCCGCGACTGCGGCTTCGTCTTCGCCAACCCCGTCCCTGACGCCGAGGCCATCGAGCGCTTCTACGCCGCCCTGGAAGACGAGGAATACAGCCAGGAAGGGGAGGGGCGCGGGCGCAACTTCGCGGCCATCCTGAAGCGGCTCGGCCGCCTGGCGCCGCCCGGCTCCGCGCTGCTCGACGTGGGGGCGGCCAGCGGCATCTTCCTGAACCTCGCCCGCGCCGCCGGCTTCCGCGTGCAGGGGATCGAGCCCTCGCGCTCCCTGGTCGCCGACGCCGAGCGTTTGTACGGCCTGAGGCTGTTCCACGGCCCGGCCGAGCGGTTCGCGCCCGTCGAGCCGTTCGCCGCGGTCACCCTGCTCGACGTTCTGGAGCACGTCACCGACCCGCACTCTTTTCTCGCCGCGGTGGCGCGCTTCGTGGCCCCGGGAGGGACGCTGGTGGTGGTCACCCCCGACATCGCCAGCCTGGCGGCCCGCCTCATGGGCGGCCGCTGGTGGCACTACCGTGCCGCCCACGTCAATTTTTTCCATCGGCGCTCGCTGGAGCGGCTGCTCGCCGACCACGGCTTCGCGGTGGTCCGCCGGCGGCGCTTCGCCTGGAACTTCTCGGCCTACTACCTGGCCACGCGGCTGCTGCCGTTCCTGAAGGGCACGCCTTTACAAAGGCCGCTGAAGGCGCTACACTTGCGGCTGCAGTTGTTCGACTCGTGGGAGGTCTATGCCCGAAAAGCGGAAAAGTAGCCTGTACCTGGCCTCGTTGCGCCTCGACCGCTGGCCGCGCAGCACGGCCATCGCCGCCGGCACGGCGGCCGTCTTCCTGGCGGAGCCGGAGCGCTTCCCGGCCGGGCTGAACGCCGGGCTGGGGCTGCGGCTGCTGCTGGCCTTCATCCTGACCTGGATGGCCTCCACCGCCAACTACATCGTCAACGAGATCACCGACGCCCCCTACGACGCCCACCACCCGCGCAAGAAGGACCGGCCGCTGGTGGCCAAGGAGATCAGCGTGCCCGTGCTCCTCGGCGTCTGGGCGCTGCTGACCGCCGCGGCGCTGGGCATCGCCTGGCATGCCTTCTCCGCCGCCTTGGTCTGGAGCCTGGGGGCGCTGCTGGCCGCCGGCATCCTCTACAACGTGCCGCCGCTGCGCGTCAAGGACGTCCCCTTCCTCGATTCCACGCTGGAGTCGGCCAACAACCCCATCCGCTTCCTGGTCGGCTGGTACGTGCTGGCCTCCTCGTTCCCGCCGCTGAGCCTGCTGGCGGCCTGGTGGGCCTTCGGCAACTTCCTGATGATCGGCAAGCGCGTCGCCGAGAAGAAATTCCTCAGCGCCGAGGAGGCCGCCCTCTACCGGCGCTCGCTGGCGCGCTGCAGCAGCGGCGCCCTGGTGGCCTTCATGACCGCCAACGGCCTGGCCTTCCTGGCCATGTTCATCGTGTTCTCCGTGCGCTCGGGGCTGGGCACCTTCCTCTACGCCCTGCCTTTCATCGTCTTCTACCTGGTCATCTTCATGTTCAAGTCGATCCAGGACCGCGACGCGGCCGAGGAGCCGGAAAAGCAGCTGCGCAACCCCTATTTCGCCCTGTACACCCTGTTCCTGGTGGCGATCTTCGCGATCGCCTTCCTGCTGAGGTGACGCAATGGAGATCGAGATCGTCCTCAAGATCCTGCTGGCGGCCATGCTGGGCGGGATCATCGGCCTGGAGCGCGAGCTCTCCCACAAGGAGGCGGGCCTGCGCACCAACATCCTCATCGCCGTGGGCAGCGCCCTGATCACCGTCCTCTCCTTCCGCATCGCCGCCCAGGCGGCCGGCTCCGACCCGGCGCGGCTGGCGGCGCAGATCGTCAGCGGCATCGGTTTCCTGGGGGCGGGCGCCATCATCCAGGCGCGCTTCGCCGTCCACGGACTGACCACCGCGGCCACCATCTGGACGGTGGCCGCCATCGGCATCGCCGTGGGCAGCGGCTTCTACCTGCTGGCCTTCCTCGTCACCCTGCTGGTGGTCTTCGTGCTCACGGTGTTCAAGCTCCTCCTGGACCTGATCGAGAAGCAGAAGCGGAACTACGTCTACCTGATCACCACCGAGGAGCGGGCCTCGCTGCTGGTCGACCTGCGCCGGCTGCTGACCGAGCTCAGCATCCGCTATTCCAGCGCCCGCCTGAACCGCCGCGACGGCAGCTACGAGTTCGAGATCATCTTCGCCACCTCGGAGAACAAGAACCGGGATTTCTTGGAGAAGGTGATGCTGCTCGCCGGCGTGAAAGAGGTCCTTTCCGAGAACCTATGAGCGACCTGCTCCTGGCCACGCGCAACCGGGGCAAGGCGCGCGAGATCGGCGCATTTTTGGGAGCGGCCGGCGCCGGGCTGCGCCTGCTGACCCTCGACGACCTGGGCATCGCCGCGGACGTGGCGGAGACGGGCGGCACCTTCGCCGAGAACGCGCGGATCAAGGCCGAGCACTATTCCCGCCTCTGCGGGCTCGCCACGCTGGGTGACGACTCGGGGCTCGAGGTCCGCGCCCTGGGCGGCCGGCCCGGCGTGCGCTCGGCGCGTTACGCCGGCGTGGGCGCCGGCGACGGCGAGCGCATCGCCCGCCTGCTGTCCGAGATGGCGGATGCCGCCGACCGCCGCGCCCGCTTCGTCTCCGCCGTCTGCCTCGCGCGCGCCGGCGCGGTGCTGGCCTCGTTCATCGGCACGGCCGAGGGCGAGATCCTGCGCGCGGGCAGGGGAGCCCACGGCTTCGGCTACGATCCCGTCTTCCTGTACCCGCCCCTGGGCCGCACCTTCGCCGAGCTCGCCCTCGAGGAGAAGAACCGCGTCTCGCACCGC
>ENA-UOWG01002230-UOWG01002230.1-activated-sludge-metagenome-genome-assembly--contig:-NODE-2230-length-17085-cov-20.623547_pt1 | contig 17085 bp, 22 predicted proteins | sample MGYA00238147_ERZ761563 | MGnify/ENA primary metagenome ERZ761563 (study PRJEB28884, sample SAMN05720216) | anaerobic digester metagenome | isolation source: active sludge of municipal... | reverse complement strand
GACAAGGTGGAGCAACCGATCATCATTCACCGGCAGCACAGCCGGAAATTCAGGGGAAAAAATGCGGCAAATTGAATCAATCGTTGATGGGCAAAAATTATTTGACAAAATTGATAGCAGTCGGGGTGAATGCTGGGAGTGGACGGCTTGCAAAAATAAGGCTGGATATGGTGTGGTCTTTTTTTCTGGGAAATCCCATCTGGCCCATCGGGTAGTTTTTAGGGCATTTCGTGGTTTGTTCGATTCGTCATTATGCGTATTGCATTCTTGTGATAATCCTGGGTGTGTCAATCCAGATCATTTAAGACTTGGATCAAGAAAGGATAATGCCGTTGACAGGGAGCAACGCAATCCTGGCACGCAACCAAGGGGCGATAAGAGCGGTGTTGCAACACTTTCAGAAAAGAAAGTTGCGAACATTAAAAGGGATTTAGTGTCTGGTAAATATAAGCGCATTGAATTGGCCAAAATGTATCACACGACAAAATATACAATCTACGATATCGAACATGGACGGGCATGGGGGTATATTGATGCGTAGTGTAGATATAATTATCCCCACCCGTGGCAGGGTGGCCAAGCTGAAGCGGATGCTCGACAGTATCCCCGGCCAGGCTTTCGGCGTCCGCATCGTTCCCCACGTCATGATCGACGGGGATTGGCAGACGTACCTTGCGCTGAAGGAGCGGGAGGATATCGTCATGACGGTGACCGAAGGCCACCATGGCTCCGTGTTCCTTCGCAACCAGGAGGCCCCGCGCTGCCCCGATGCGGTGCTCTACGCCGTGGACGATATGGTGTTCAAGCCTGGGGCGCTGGAGACCGCCATCAGGGTATTCAGGGAGAAGTTTTTCGACGACGACGGGGTGCTTGGATTCACCCAGGTTGGCCAGGCCAAGTTCCATCCGGCTGGCGTAGGGCTGATCGGGGGCAAGTTCATGCAACGATTCCCGGGGCGCCAGCCGTTCTTCCCGGGGTATTTCCTGTTCGCCTGCCAGGAGATCCTTTGGCTGTGCGACAAGGTGAGCAAGGCCGAGAAGCGGCAGGCATTTTGGCTGGAGCCGCGAGCCGTCATCCAGCACAACCATCCTTGTGAGCACAAGGAGGAGATGGACCAGACGCACCATGACGGCCGCATCCACAAGGCCAGGGACATGAAGCTGATCCGCGAGCGGCAGGCCAAGGGGCTGGTGTGGGGGTGGGGATGAGCTACGCGCATATTATCGAGGTGTTCCTGCACGTCGACCGCCCGCCGCACCCCAAGTTCACCACGACCATGACGGAGGACTTCGTGCGCTATCGCAACGAGTTCTTTCGCAAGTACACGCTGAAAAGCATCCAGGAGCAGACGGCGCAGGAGTTCCAGGTGTTCCTCCAGACCGGGGAGACCTGGGGGCATCTGGTCGAGGCCGAGACGTGGCCGGAGAACGTCAAGGTATGCCGGCATTGGGGAGAGAGGGAGTACCTTGCGTTGGATGCCGACTTCGTCGTGATCACCCGAATTGACAGCGACGACCTGTTCCACCGGACGGCCATTGCGGAAGTCAAGCGCGTGGCCGAGATGTACCTTGACCCGAGCAAGCGCGTGACGCTGGCCTTCAAGAAGCGGCTCTGCTGGTCGATGCAGAACGGGTTCATCACCCGGCACGACAAGCCGACGAGCTCATGCTACACGCATATTTTCCCGAAGGCCATTTATCACAACTGGCCGCTGTTCATGGAGCAGCACTTCACAACGCATGGGAAGTCGGGTGACGTGTACGGCGTCAAGCTGCCCGACGATCTCATGTGCATCGTCAAGCACGAGCACAACTGGTCCAACGTCAAGCAGGGCATCGCCATCAGTCCAGCCGATGATGCGTGGCTGCGAAAGTACAGAGTGAAGCCGGGGTACATATTCGACCCGGCAAAGGTAAAAACAATCCTTCGGGATTTTGGAGTTGAACTATGATCGACGGCAAGACCATAACGGTTATCGTCACGACGTATAAGCGGTTCGATAACCTCGACGCCATCCTTGCGGCGTGGAAGGCCGAGCCCGTGGATGAGGTATGGCTGGCCGATGGCTCGGGCACGTTCAGGCCCAAGACTCCGGGGATCGTCCTGTTCTCCATGCCCCGCGACTTCGGGACGCGGATGGACTATGCGCTGGCCACGCTGACGGATACGGACTTCATCATCTACGCTGACGACGACGTTCTCCCGCTGCCTGGGTTCGCCACGGACCTATACAATGGCTGGAAGCTGTTCGGGACGGGCATCGTGGGGATCATCGGGCGCACGTTCCATGGGCCCAACTATCGGGGCGATACAGAGTTCTATGCGTCCAGCAAGGTCAAGCTGCCCGTCAAGGTTGATTTCGTCGGGGTGGTCTACTTCACGCCAAGGGAGTACATCGGCTTTGACACGAAGGGAATGCACAATAACTGCGACGACCTGTGGTGGCAGATGAAGGTCTACCCCGAGGCACAAAAGCACGTTGTCCCGACGCGGCGCTATCGCAACCTGCCTGAGTCTAGCAACAGCGGATGTATGTTCCACAACCCGGAGTACGCCGCCATCAGGCAGCAGTTCTATGCTGAGTGGTACGGGAGGAATTATGCTCCCCGGTGAGCGGTTCTATCTGGAGTTCGACGACCCCCTGTTCCGCAAGGTGTGGGCCAAGGGTGAAATGTGGGAGCGCAAGGGGAATACAAAGTTCCTGAAGAAGATCGAGCGGTTCAGCCGGGTTGACGTGGACGCCTTCGGGCCGATTTATTACTGCATGAAGTGTGAGCGGCTGGAGGACGGCTGTCACCGTTCCTGGGTGCGGCGAGCCAAGGGGCTGAAGGGGGTTGACGTGGTAGCAGGGAGAACGTGCTGGAAGAACATCGAGGGGCTGATCGGGACCATCGTCGATTGCGGGCTGAGCCGCAAGGACCATGCTTGGGTGCGGGCGTGCGAGGCGAAGAAGTGGAATCACCTGAAGGAGATTGACTTCCAGGGCAAGACCTACTTGGACGTTGGCTCTCAGGTGGGATTCTCGTGCTTCATGGCCTGGAACTATGGCGCGTCCAGCGTAGACGGTGTGGAGATCCGCAAAGAGGTCTACAACGTGGCGCAGAAGGTGAAGGGCGTCCTGGAGGCCAACGAGATCACGTTCCACCGTGGCGATTGGCTCGAGGTGAAGTCGCACTTCGGTCAGTACGATATCGTGTCCTGCATGGGGCTGATGCACTACTTCCCCGTTGGCGTGTACGGCCCGGTGCTCGACGATCTGTGTGCCAAGGCCAAGGAGAAGCTGATCCTCGACTTGCGGACATGGGACAAGGAGGCGGTCGCCTATCATATCGTGGGAACGCAGACGCTGATCGGCAGGGATTACTTGGAGAACTCGCTCAATGATAACGGCTTCCAGGTGGTGAAGAAGATCGACAACAGCTTCCTCGGCATGGCTGCTGCCGGCGGGCGCGAGCTGTGGATCATGGAGCGCAAGTGATCATACTGTCATTCGACGACATTTTCATCGACGACTGGAACGCCCATAGGGAATACTTCAAGCGCAAGGGCATCAGGGCGAACTTCTTCGTGTGCTCGCTGGATTCTTATACCGACGAGCAATGGCAGAAGCTGGTCGACCTGAAGAACGATGGCCATGCGATTGCGTTCCATGGGTACGATCACCTTCGGGCGGGAACAGAAACGGAGTATACCATCGACGCGTTCATCGAGAAGGAAATCATGCGCGGCATCCTGAAGATGAATGCCTACGGGCTGACGCCGCGACATTACTCCTATCCCTGGGGCAATCGCTCCAACTTGTCGGATTACCGGCTGCTGAAGATATTCAAGACGCTGAAGGTGGGGGGCGGTGGAGTCTATCTGCCGCCCCTGCCAAGGATTTACGGGGCGCTGAACTTCGGCAAGGGCAAGGGCATCCCGCACGTCGGGGCATTGAACGCCGCCATCGACGGCATCGTGTGCCTGTATATGCACAAGGTCATGGTGGAGCGCCTGGACTTTCTTGCTGAATTTGCGAGCCGGAACGGGATTGAATTCAAAACGCTGGATGACATGGAGGGGAACATAAAATGACCGCTGATGAATACCTCAATGGCCATTGGATCAAGAAGCGCATCTATACCCACAACGAGAACCCCAAGCACCGCGTCCGCTTGGTCGCCATGGCTGAGCGACTTGTGGGTGGGCGATTCCTTGACGTGGGCTGCGCCTGCGGGCACTCTACTCATGCGCTGGCATTGCTGCACCCGGGAGAATGGGCGGGGATAGACTTCGGGCATACGGCTGTCGAGATGGCGCGGCGGGACTTCCCGCAGTACACGTTTTTCTACGCCAAGGACTATGACTATTTGGAAATGACGGGGCATTACGATTCCCTGGTATGCTCCGAGGTGCTCGAGCACGTCCCCGATGACCGGCGCTTCGTGGATGAAATGCTAGGGGTGGCCAAATACCGCATCGCGTTCTCCACGCCCAACAGGCCCGTGAACGACCCCGGGCATCTGCGCGTCTACACGGAGGACACGCTTCGGGCGCTGTTCCCCGGGCTCCCGGTCAATATCGTGCGGGACGGGATATTCTTCTTCGGGTACGCTGAACTCTCATGATCCACTATATCGGCGATTCTCATGTGCTGGCCAATTTCGGCGGGATGCCGGGGGCCGTTCACTACGTCGGCCCGGTGACCATGAAGCGGGTTGGGGTGAAGGAAGATGCCCTGATTGCCGATGAAGTGGCATCCATGAGCTTGGCGCCCGGGGATTGGGTCGTGTTCAACTTCGGCGAGATCGACATGAGGTGCTACGTCAAGCCCATCTTGGAGCATCGGAAGGTCACCGTCAACGCTCTGCTGCGTGGGCTGGTCAAGGCGTACTGTGACCGCATCGCATCCCTGCCGCTGAATGGGGCCAAGGTCTGCATTGTGAGCGTCACCCCTCCATCGACTAGGGAACGAGCCGAGACAATCAAGTGGCCTGTTGCCGGGACGGATGGCGAGCGGGCGCTGTACACGCGGAAGATCAACCGCTATCTGAAGGACGCCTGCCGCGAGAGGCAATGGCGCTTCATGGACACGCACGCGCTCTATGCCGATCCCGCAGGGATGCTGCCGGCTGATCTGAGCGACGGCAAGGTGCACGTCCGAGACAACAAGCCGATTCGCGCCCTGGTCAAGGCGCTGGAGGAACCATGCGTGAAGTAATCAGGGGGTACAGGCTCAAGGTGAAGGCCATCGAGACCGAGGCTGAAGGGCTGATCGACGCGCAGTTCGGGCGGTCCGCATTCGACGTGTCGGGCCTGGGCGAGCGGGTGATCGTGGTTATCCGGCCCCATGTCAAGCAGGCGCTACAAGAGGGGGCAACCTTCGGCCAGTACGTGCGTGGGAAAATGGGGAGGGGCGCATGACGCTGAAGAAGAAGCTGGAAGCCGAGCTGGAGATCCTGCGCGAGCGCATCGACCAGGAGGCCGCGATCACAAAACGCAAGTACCAGATGCACCTGGCCGTCATGGCCGAGCGCGGGGCTGACCAAGAGGCCATCGACGCATGGCTGCGCTCGGACGCCGGGCAGATGGAGTATGAGGCGCTGAGGGCCACGGTGAAGCGCATGGTTGCCGGGGCGCTGGCCCGCATCGCCGACTTGGGCTACTTCATGGAGCTGACCAATGGCCGTTGATCTGAACCGTGATATCAATTTCGACGATTACAGTTGGAAGTGGCTGAACATGGGCGACGACCGGGTGTGCCCCGACTGCGAGCGGCTGGCCGAGATGCCGCCGGCATCGTATGAGGTCTGGATCACCGAGCGCACGGAGCCATTGGCTGGCGACACGATCTGCAAGGACCGCTGCCGGTGCTGCCTTGTGCCCGATGACCTGATTATCATGTCGGCGGACTTGCTCAAGGGCGGGAAGATCATCATCGCCGACACGGGCAAGCTGGTCGTGGGTCGGGAGGTTTCTTATGAATTGTTTGAGCGGCTGGATGACCTGATGACTGATTACCTGAAGGCCGCGAATGGAGCCAAGTTGCCCCAGGCGTTCTATGATATCGAGTCCGTCGAGGGCCGCATCCGCTTCCTGGAGGATTGGCTGAAGGCAAATAGATGAAGGTCAAACTCCACAAGGAAACCTGGGACAAGCTGAAAGACGCGATGCTTGAGGAACTGGAGCGCCCGGGGTCCAAGCAGGCGGCAGGCATCGCCCGCATCGCCATCCGTGGAGTGACCTCGCGCACGCGCAGGGGCTTCGATGTGGCGGGGCTAAAGTTCACCCCGTACTCAAAGGCATACGCCAAGAAGAAGGGCCGGTCCTGGGCGAACCTCACGGAGACCGGGAAGCTCATGTCGGAGGCCGGGTTCGCATTCGAGGTGCTGAGCACCACGGGCCGCGTGGTGATTCGCGTCTACGTTCCCGACCAGTATCACAGCGGAAATGTCGACCACTACACCCTGGGCGTCGTTCACAACTTCGGCCAGGGCCACGCCCCGAAGCGCGAGTTCATGGGGCTGGACAAGAACATAATTGAGGCTATTGTGAAGTTCACCGATGAGCAATGGCGTGAGCTTTGGCGCAAACTTCGGGGCAGCCTGATCTAACAACTTCCCTTCCGCTCGTAACAACTTTGTTGCAATTCGCAACATTTGTGTTATTGCTATTCCAGGAACGCTTCACGCAGCGCGAGGGAGCGGACCAGAGGAGTAGTCAATGGCAGAGAACGATCCCGCCGGTAAGCCCGCGGCTGACCCCGGCAACGGCCCTACGGGCCAGTCTGATCCTGCAGCGCAGGTGAAAGACCCAGAAGGACTTCTGGCGAAGAACAAGGAACTGTTGGGGGAGCTGAAAAAGGCCCAGAAGGAACTGTCGGAGTTTCGCTCCGCACAGGACAAGGCCAATGACGCCAAGCTCAAAGAGGAAGGCAAGCTCAAGGAACTGGTCGATGCCAAGGAAAAGCAACTCGCCGATAAAACGGCGAAGGCGCGTCGAGCCGAGCTCAAAGCCGCTGCGCGGAAGTACGAGCTGGTTGACGACGACTACATCGACATCCTGGCCAAGCAGGTGGAGTTCAACGAGAACGACGAGCCGCAGAACCTGGACGACGTGTTCAAGGCCCTGCGGGAAGCCAAGCCCTACCTGTTCAAGCAGGCCGACCCTGCGCCCGCTCCCGGCACCGCTAACAAGGGCGGTACGCCGTGGAAGCCCGGCGGCAAGGCACTCTCCATGTCCGAGATCAACGCCATGAGCCCGGATGAACTTCTCAAGAATTCACACGAAATCCTCAAGCAGGGTTTCGCAGGACAAATCAAGTAGGAGGCAAACATGGCTGAAACTTTCATTCCCGATCTTCTTTCCAAGATCTACCTGGCCCAGCTCGACAAGATCCTGGTGGCCAAGCAGATTACGAACAACTGGTGGGAGGGCGAGATCAAGCAGGCTGGCGACAGCGTGAAGATCTGGACTCCCGGAAACATCACCGTCAAGAACTATACCAAGGACACCGATCACGCTACCCCCGATGCGACCACCGGCACCGATGCCACGATGAACATCGATCAGCAGAAGTATTTCAACTTCCAGATCGACGCCATCAACATCGCCCAGATGCCGGTCCCCGTCCTCGAAGCGTATCTGCAGCGTGCGGCCTACGCGATGAAGGACACCATCGACCAGCACATCCTGGGCCTGTACACCGGCGTTCACGCCGACCTCACCGTGAGCCCGACTGCCGCCTGCTCCAGTTCTGTCATTCACACCGACATCCTGAAGCTGGGGCGCGTCATGACCGAGAACAATATCCCGGTCACTGGCCGCTTCCTGGTGGTCAGCCCTCGCGTCAAGGAGGCCATCAATGCGTACCTGGTGGGCCGCGGCACCCAGCTCGGCGACCAGGCTACCGTGAACGGTTACGTCGGCAAGTTCCTCGGGTTCGACATCTACGAGAGCAACAACGTGGTTGAGAGCGACGAGGACATGAGCGGCACCGCTTCGACCGAGGTCGTTCACAACTGCTTGGCTGGCACCAACGCGGGCATCACCTTCGCCATGCAGATCCCCGAGGGCAACACCATCGTATACCGCCCCGAGCTGCGCTTCGCCACCGCGGTCAAGTCCCTGATGGTCTACGGCTCCAAGATGCTGTACTCCGGCAAGGGCAATGGCCTGCTGAAGGCTTGGTTCACCTCCTGATCATGAGCAAGCAGGGGGAGTGCATTCGCATCGTCCGCAAGGACGGGAAGGTGGCTGTTGTTCCGCTGAGTCTGTGGGAGAACAGCCTGAAGTTCGACAAGGACTGGCATATTGAAAACAGGCCGCTACTGAGCACGCCGCCCGTGAAGGTTGTGCCGGTGCTGATCGAGAAGCCGGCTGCTCCAGATCCGACATCCACGCCGACGTTCTGTCCCTTGGTGGAGGTTCCAGAGCCCAAGGTGGATCCGCCCGCCCCTGCGCCTGAGAAGAAGAAGCGCCAGTACAGGCGCAAGAAGTAAATGCACGCCGTCAAGCTGACCAACCCCGAGGCCCTGTTCGATTCAGCCTACACGCCGACCTTTGAGCTATACGTTGACGGGGTCCAAGTGACCCCGTCAGCGGCTTCCCTCACTATGTGCTGGCCGGGGTACGCCCTGGCCGATGCTGAGTTCACCGATAGGGCTTGCACGTTGTCCGAGAGCGCCGACGAAATCACCTGTGCCATCCCCGCGTCCGAGCGGGAAACCGAGCCGATTGAGAACTACCGCCTCATCCTGAAGTACACCTACAGCGGTACGGTGTACACGGTCAATTTCCTTTTCGACGATTGCCGCACCCCGCTCACTTGCTCGGTGGTGGATGACGATCTGAAAAAGCTCTACCCCGAAATTGCCGACCACATTTGGGATGGCCATACAACCTACACGGCGCAGATCGGCAGGGCTTTCGATGACGTGCGGCGCAAGCTGAAGGAGAAGGGCCGGCGGGCCGTGCTCATGGTGGACGCCTCCCAGGTCAACGATCTGGTGGTGATTCGCACGTTGGCGATGATCTTCAACGATTTCGCCAAGAGCACGGAGGATATCTGGTGGCAGCGATACCTGAAGATGTCGGAGCAGTTCGAGGCCGACTTCGCCAACCTCTCAATCGACTACGATGAGGACGAGGATGGGGATGTCGAGAGCGCCGTGGGCTTCGGCAACGTGAGGCTCGACCGATGAGCGACACGCGCACGCAGGTAGGGCTGATCACGGCGGGCATCGAGACCCTTGGCTACAAGCTCGCCGACGATATGTTCGACTTCGACGCCGTCCCGAGTTCTGCGATCAACAAGGCGTACCGCCTGGATGTTCGCACGGAAGGGGTCGAGGAGCTGAGCGGCAAACGGGTCGACAAGCACAAGGCCGTCGACGTGTGGCTGGCCTATCGGGTGACGGCCAAGGGCAACAGGGAAACGGCGTTCCTGGACGTGCTGGACAGCGTGGAAGCGGCAGAGGACAAGTTGCTTCAGGTGATCACCGATGGCCCATCCCTGATCAACGCCTCCAGTATGAGCAAGTACGTCGGAGATCATATCATCGCCAGGGTGAGTCTCACGTTCACCATTTGGAGGGACCTGACATGAAACGATACCAGCCGCGCAAGCCCAAGGTGCCGATGGCCATGAACGACGTGGAGATCGTGCGCCAGCCGGCGGAGAAGCCGGCGAGTGACAAGCCGAGGCTTGTCGAGCGTGTGACCTATCACCCGCGCAAGGGGTGGGTCACGACCTACGAGGAGGAAACTAAATGAGCCTGAATAGACGAGAGAAAGGCATTGGCATCCAGAAGGCTGCTGCCTGGGGAACCGCCCTGGAGCCTTCGACGGGTGACGGCCTCAAGTTGCTGACCTTCAATCCCCCCAAGGGTGACCGGAGCGCCGTGGATGACGGGAACGAATTCGACCATGAACTGCCCACGGCCATCTACCCGGGCGACTACCCGGAGCAGACCGGGAACATGGGCGGGCATCTGTACTACGAGGGCCTGGAGCCCATCCTGGCCGCTATTTTCGGCATCTACACGTCCAGCGCACCAGAAGCCGGGGTCGTTAAGCACGAGTTCAATTTCGACCCGATCATCGGCAGCATTTTCTTTACGCTGGCCTATGACGATGACGACGAGATCAAGATGGTCCCGTCGATGAAGTTCAAAACTCTGCGCCTCTACTACGATGACGGCTGGAAGTGGGAGGCCGACTTCGGTGGTGACCGCCTACAGATTGCCGCGTGGAGCGATCCGCTGCCGCTGACCTACCCAAGCGACGGCAAGGGCATCTTCCGCTTGGTCAATACCGAGATCTGGATCAACGCCCAGGGCGGGGCCGACATGGGGGATGGCGACAAGGTGCATCCGAGCGGGTGCGAGATCATGATCGACCACAAGTACACCACGCTCCCCGTCACAGCCGGATACGAGGGCATCTCCGAGCATGAGCCCGGCGACGCGCCCCCGGCCTTCACCGTGACGCTGAACTTCCCCAAGAAGGACACGACCAACAAGGGATTCCTGACCGCCTTCGACGCCGGGACCAAGTATAAGATGCGGATCAAGATGAAGTCGGCTGCGGTGATCAGCGGCAAGGCGAATTATTACACGTTCTATCTCGACCTGCCCGGCCTGTACGTCGTGGAGGCCCCGACCTACGCCATGGAGTCGCCGATCCCCACCACGGTCAAGTTCGCCATCTACAAGCCGAGCGCTGCCCCCACAGGCATGACGGGCACGGTTCCCAACGGCTACATGATCAACACGGTCGCGGCTCTGACCGGCTACCCGGCGAGCTGATAGGGAGGAGAAGTGAGCCTGAACATCGGCAATGTCCTCAAGGCGATGGACGATGGCAAGTGGGAGAAAGTGCCGGCCCCGTCGGGTGAGTTTTGGCTGAAGCTGAAACCCTTCCTCCCTGGCGAGCAGTACGCGCTCCAGGCGAAGATCAAGGCGGCTGATGGTGAGCTGGCCATGGTGGGAACCGAGACGGTTGCTTCCGTGGCGGCTCATATCGTCGGCTGGCGTGATCTTCTCCAGGCCAATGGCGAGCCGCTGGCGTTCAACCCCGACCTGCTCAAGGACGAGAAGTTCCTGGGCGCCCTGCTTGGGCTTCAGGTCGAGATTCCCGTGGGCGAGCGCAAGGTGAAGATTTACTTGCTGAACTGGATCGTCAATCGCATCAACAAGAGCGACAGTTTCACGGAGGACACAGATACCTCTTTTTTGGCCCCTATTTAGAGGCGTGGGATGATTGGTGGCGCGATTGGACCGACCGCCAACCGGAATTCAGCGCACGCCTCACGGACCTGGACAGGCTCAGCATTCGCCTTTTCAACGAGTTGTGCCATGACGTCAACATCCAGAGCGGGGCGTTGCTGCCCCTGCTGGAGGAGGCCGGAGTGGAGGGATACGAGATGAAGGCGCGGATTCTGTTCAACTTCAACCGCATCCGCGCCACCCTCACTTCGATTGAGCGGCAGAAGGCGCAGGACAAGGCGAGGAAATAATGGCGCAGAAACTAGAGCTTGAAATCATCCTCGACAGCAAGGGCGCGGTGCAGGGCGTCAAGGTTCTCGACGACGCCATGATCAAACTGGACAAGACCACCAAGACGGCTGACAAGTCGACGGGTGGGCTTGGCGCTCAGATGGTCAAGACGGCGGCTGGGTATGTGGCCGGGGCGTTTGCGATTACAAAAGTCGTCGGGGTGCTCGGCGACTCCATCAAGGAGGCGATAGAGGCCGAGAAGATAAACGCCCAGCTCTCGGCCACGCTTCGGGCTGAGGGCGAGAACGTCGAAGTCATGGCCGAGGTATGGGACGACTTCGCCGCACAGATGCAGGCCATGACGGGGGAGAGCGACGAGACGATCAAGTCCCTGGTCGCGCTCGGGTACAATCTCGGAATCGCTGGCGACCGCATGGATGAAGCCGTCAAGGGCGCCATCGGGCTGACTACGTCCTTTGGTGGCTCGTTACAGGGCAACCTGGAGGCCGTCGCCAAGGCATATCAAGGCCAATGGATGCAGGCCGAGCGGCTCATCCCCGAGCTGAAGAATGTCTCGGGCGAGAGCGACAAACTGGCGCTGCTCCAGAAGAAGATGGCCGAGGGGTTCATCGCCTCGACCGATGCCATGAGCGGCCAGGCCGGGCAACTGGTCGTTATCAAGAACCAATGGAACGACTTCAAGGAATCCGTCGGCAACGGCCTGCTCACCCTATGGAATGGCATCTCCAAGGTGAGCGCGGCCATGACTCATCAGACCGCCATATTCAACAAACTCAAGGCGCAGAACGACTATCGCATTGAGCAACTGAAGATCGAGGAGCAGCTCACCCGCAAATACAGCGACGTGGTGCTCAAGGAAACCGACTCATACGACAAGCTGAACGCTGTCGAGCAGGGGCAGTTCATCCTGATGGCGCAGTACGCCGGGCTGCTCCCCTCTGTGACCAGCGCAACGGAAGGGCAGACCAAGGCCGTCAAGGTGCAGGCCCAGGAAGTCAAGACGCTGAATCAGATCCTGGAGGAACGCTGGAAATCGCTCAACCAGAGCATCACCGAGGATCAGGCATACGCGGCGTTCATCGAGGCGAAGTTCACGCCAGCCATCGAAAGTGCGTCCGATGCCTGGGGCGAGAACATCGACGTGGAGAAGCTAGCCCAGGAGGAGATGGACAAGCTCCAGCCCAGGTTCGACGAGCAGGGCAAGCAGATCCTGAACGAGAACATCCCGGCCACGAAGGAATGGACGATCAACTGGAAGGACGCCAACGAGGTCCTCCAATTCGCGCAGAACATGGTCGCCGGGCTGACCGACCTGCTCGGTGCGCTGGGCGTGGAGCTCGGCAGCACGGGCGATGCGCTGATGCAGATGGCCAGCGGAGGCGGGCAAATATGGGCTGGCATCGCGTCCAAGAATCCACTGCAAGTAATCCAGGGCGTCACCCAGGCGCTGACCGGGATCGTCAACCTGTTCAAGGGTGACGGCGTCGGCGAGGCCATCAGGCGCGAGAACGAATGGATGAACCTGAACGAGGATCTGCGCGACCAGCTAAAGGAACTCGCCAAGGAAATGGGCTCCGTGCATGAGGCGACCTCCGTCATGTTCGACCAGATCATTCAGGACGCGGATATCGGCGTGGAGAACTTCGGCCAGTACGCCGTAAGGCTGCGCGAGATCCTCTCCGACCTGGACTCTGGGGCCATGACCGCATCGGAGGCCACGGCTGAGATCGGTGACGCATTCGACGCCCTGATCGACAAGGCCCATGAGCTCGGGACGGAGGGCAGCGCGGAGCTGCTGTCGTTCTTCGATGACCTTGCCGCCCGCGGGATGAACGTCGCCGAGGTGCAAGAGTACATCCAGGAGCAGATGAACTTCGGCCTGGAGGGGTACAAGAAGTTCCTGGAGGGCGGGTTCTCTGATGCGACCATTGGCGTATTCGAGAGCCTACTGGCCTACCAGAAGAAAGTCGCCGAGAACCAGGAGCTGATCGACGGCGTCCATGGCATTACCGATGCACTGGTGGGAATGAGCAATGCAACGCGGCTGACGGAGGAGGAGTTCGACAAGTTCGAGGTCGCCGCCCGCGATGCCTTCGACGCGCTCCGCAAGAAGGGATTCACCGAGAAGGAATCCCTGGTTGAACTGGCCCCCATGCTCTCGCGCATGATCTTCTTGCACAACGAGTACGGGCTGGCCATTGACGCTGAGACGCAGAAGCTGATTGAGAAGGCCAAGAAGGAAGGCGTCAACCTCGAGCAGTACAAGAGTGAGCAGGAGATATTCGGCGATATCAGCAACTCACTCAGGGAGCTCGTCGACCTATTTGGCCGCGCCTTCCCGAATGCTATCGGCAAGACCACCGAAGCGTTCCGTGGGCTGAATAATGAGTCCTCCAAGTTCGACTCCGACTATACGCTGCCGCCTAACCAGGACGTTGATCTCCAGGCCGCGAGCGGGTTCTACTCTCCGGCGTTGCCCAGGGACACCGTAATTCAGGCGCACCGTGGGGAGGAGGTCGTGATCACGCCCAGGGGCAAGACCGGGAGCGATGGCCCCAGGTCGACCAAAATGGACGTGCATATTACCGGGGTAGTCAACCCCTACACCGTGGCCGATGCCTGGATGGTTGCCTATCGTTCTAACCTTCGCGGCGTCCGCTCCACCATCGAAAGGGAGATGTAGCATGGCATACGGCGGCATTGCAGTATCAGGCGGGACGACAGGGCACGGTACGTTAATTCACACCAATTTGCTTTACTCTCCCCTGCTGCTCGACTCCAATCGCAACCCATTGGCTCGCCCTGCGTTTACCCTTGGGGGAACGGCTGGGGCTGCGGGGTACGAGGCGGCATTCCTGGTCGACATGGACCAGGCATCGCTGTTCAAGACGGCGGCTTCGGACAACGATATTTCCGTCACCATCGACCTTGGCTCGGGGAATATCAATAGCGTCTACGGCGTCGTGCTGATCGGCCACAACCTGACTGAGGACAACGTCGACGATGCTACCGATTCATTCGCTCTGGCCAAGTTCGAGGGTGGGCCTACGACTGCGTGCGGGTTGATAGACGAGAACCTGACGATCAACGCCCTGAAACTGACTCCGGCATACAAGTTGCTGGATACTCCAGACAATCATCGCTACTGGCGTGTAAGGGTGAATTTCAATGCCTCGACGGCATTTCAGATTGGCGAGCTGTTCCTGATCGGCGCTGCTCCCCTGGCGTTCACGAAGAACTACAACAAGGCGTACAGCGAGGCGCTGGAGCTCGGCAAGTCGGTGAATGATGGCTACGGAGGCGTCCCCAGGCATTATGTCCGCTGGGAGCGCAAGCGGTTCAATATGTCCTTCGAGCTGATTCCCACGGCGCAGCTGGAGGGGATGCAGGCGGCGGCAAGGAATGGGCTGGTGATATTCAGCCCCCAAGGCGCCAGCGGGTATGCCTATTTCGGGCTGTGGGAACTAGAGGAGCCGCGCTATCGGTTCGATAGTCGGTGGGATGTTGTCGCCCACTTCACGGAGAGCGCACGGTGAACCTGATCAAGGTCAAGCTGGCTCTCCCCTCTGGCGACAAGCTGATCGCCAACCGATACGTTGCCGACGGCAGCGGGCAATGGACTCGCTTGCTGGATGAGATGTCCGAGCTGTCGCGCAGCGTGACCATCGACCGGAGCTTCGAGCGCGGCGGGTTCACACTCACCATCGACGACACGACGGGCGCCTTCCAGGACATCATGGAGCACGCCGACAACCGGAAGATCTATGGCTCCGTGGTGACCGTCTACGCCTACGGGCACAATGACTCCACGATTGACGAGACGCTGACGGCGACCATTCACTCCTGGGAGCGCAACGAGAAGAAGTTCATTGTGCATTGCGTCCAGGAGTTTGCTGGGAAGATGAACTCCATCGCATCCCCGACAACGTTGACGATCACGCTGACCGACTGGCCCAACGCCGAGCCCAAGGCGGTAGGTCGCCCAGTACCCATGCCGTCGGGGGCGGTCGACACGGAACGCGGAGGGGTTGTGGCGTGGCGCGTGAACAGTACGCCGGGCGCGGGAAACAGCGATACTAATGTGCAATTCCTTGTGACCTGGAGTGATCCTGGCGGCACGCAGCGGGTCACGACCGTTGACGAGGTCTATCATCGTGGCGTCCTGTTGGCTCCGACAAAGTACAGTTTCGCCAGGGACGGCAACGGCTGGGAACTGATCACCTTCGCGCAGATGCGGAAGCCCGTGGCCAAGCGGCTGGGCGTAAATGTGACCTGCACGAACCTTTCGGCGACGGGGAATCCCGTTCCCTACCTGCGCGATGTGCTGACCGATGCCGGCGTGACGCTGGTCGATGACGGCGACGGCGGGTCCAGCGACAGCGACTTCGAGGACTGGTGCTCGGCGCATTCCTGGGCCATTCGGGGCGTCATCCCCGATACGATTGCGACCGTCCAGGAATACCTGGAGGCATGGTGCCATAATTTCGATTGCTTCTGGAGGGTGGATGCCGCCGGCCAGGTGCATATCAAGCACATTGACTGGTCGAGCGTGAGTGCCGATGCCACGCTCTACGAGCGGCATTTTATCGAGTTCTCTGAGCGGTCGACCATGGAGGGCTTCTGTAACCGCATCAAGGCCAAGTTCAACTATGATCCTTCGGAGAGCGAGTGGGGGGCATCTTACTCTGAGGACTCCACCGCCGGGGATTACCTGCCGGCCACGACGCCTATTGAGTTGGAGGACGAGTATTCCATGTTCGCCTACACCGTGGGCGCCGAGACTCCGCTTGCCGGGAAACTGCGCTTCATTGATTGCCCCATTCAGGTCATGACGGGGACCATCGACTTGTACCAGTACGTCACCCTGGGGATCGGGCTGCTGGGCATCGTCACCGTGACGCACTCGGACCAGATCGGCGGCAGTGGGAAGTACCTGATCATGGGCGAGAGCATTGACTACGCCGCCGGGACTGTGACCATCGAAGCCCGCCGGCTGTGGGGCGCCTGATGAAGAAACTTGCCACGGTTCCCCCGCACAATCACCCAGAGGGCGGCGATCTCACGCTGCTGGAGCCGCACCACGAGGACCATGAGACCGGGGGGAGCGATGCCATTGCCGCCCTGGCCGCCGAAGTGATCACGTCGGGGACGATGGACGGCGACCGGCTCCCGGCCATTGGCCCCACCAAGAAGGGCGCCGTGCCCGCGGTGACGGCTGGAGCGACGGAACTCCTGGCCAAGTGGCTGAAAGATACAGGGCTGTTCGCCCGAATCGTGCAAGCGAATTGCGACGGCCTGAAAACCACCGACACGCCGCAATTTGCGGGGGTTGGGATCGGGGTTGCTGGGGCGAGCAACCAGATCAACCTCAAAGAGGGCGCGGTTGTCGGGCCTACGGCTGGGCCGTACCTGAAATACAATCTGGCCGCGCTTCTGCTGGAAATTCTCGAGGGCGACGTGAACATCGGAGACACGCCGACACGGCCGGGAACCGGCGGGACGTGGTCGGAATCCTACGACTCAGACCGGACTGCCATCATGTCGCTTGGCACCTTCATGGGTGCCTTACTCGCCGGGAGCTTTGGCG
>ENA-UOWG01002228-UOWG01002228.1-activated-sludge-metagenome-genome-assembly--contig:-NODE-2228-length-17092-cov-3.434173_pt1 | contig 17092 bp, 16 predicted proteins | sample MGYA00238147_ERZ761563 | MGnify/ENA primary metagenome ERZ761563 (study PRJEB28884, sample SAMN05720216) | anaerobic digester metagenome | isolation source: active sludge of municipal... | reverse complement strand
CCCGCCGTACTGCTCCGGGAACGGCAGCCCCAGAAGGCCCATCGCCCCCAGCTTGCCCCAGACCTCGTGGCTGAACTCGGCCTTCAGGTCCGCCTCCTCGCAGAGAGGGTAGATCTCGTTCTTCGCGTACTTGTAGATGGTCTCCCTGAACATCATCTGTTCTTCGGTGAATCCGAATTCCATAATCGCCTCCTGAAATTTTCCGGGCAGCGGGCCCGTTATTGCTGTTTCACTATCATTTTCGCTATCTGCTCGCGCGTCTTCTCGGCGTAGCGCGGATAATCGAACGCCCCGTTGTCGATGATATACTGTATGATGGTCCCCTGTATGAGCGATATTATGACCGTCGCGGTGTACATCACGTCCATGTCGATGAAATGGCCCGCCTCGAGCCCCTCGCGCAATATTGCGGCGCACTCGTCTCGGTAACTCTTGAAGAGCTTCATGTTGGCCAGACGCATCCTGTTGTTGTGATTCACCTGGGTCCAGAAATCGATGAGCACGTAGAAGTATTCCTTCTCCTTCTCCACGAGCCCGAAGGCCTGGTCGATATAGGCCATCAGTTTCTCCATTGGTGTCGTGCAATTCTGGAATTCCCTGTTCAGATAATCGCGGATGTTCTGGTTCATCTCCTTGAGCAGATTCAGGAGCAGGTCCTGTTTGTCCTTGAAGTAATAATGCACCAGTCCGGCCGAGAGTCCCGCCTCCTTGGCGATGTCCTTTATAGTAAAATTGTAGTACCCCTTCCGGCTGACGACCTTGTAGGTGGCCTTGGTCAGCTGCGCCCGGCGCATCACGCTTATATCGTTGATTCGTTTCTCTTCCATACCGGTTCCGATGCTTTTTACTGGATGACCAATCAACCGACAGTCACGGCTTTCAGCGTTTCAGCCGCGCCGAAAGGTCCCGCTAAAAACCTCTCTGTTTAAAGTATTCTGATCCCGCACGAGTTGATGAGCGACGACTGGGCGTTCATCTCGTCCACGCCGAGCCACCTGTTGAATACGCGCTCGGGAAGCACTCTTTTCTGGTACTCGTCCTCTTCACCGGGCGTGGTCCCACCCATTATGATCCGAAAGTCGCCGGGATCGTACAGGAGAGCGGGCTCCAGAACGATAAAGCTGATATCGTCATATTCCTTTCTTTCCTCTTTTTCCAGTGCCTCATGCATTATCGCCTTTACGCGCCCGGGAATGCGCCCGATGGACTCCCCGAGCGCGGTTATGGTAAGCAGGTCCGCGAGTTCGCGCCCTGCGAAACGCGCCACATCGATAAGCCCGTCTGAGCAAAGTATGATTCTGCACTCTCTCTTTCCCAGCTTCACCGCCGTTACCGCGGCGACGGTAGTACTCCTGCCGGCGAAATCCATATTCACCGCGGTGCGAAAGACGATTTCCCCGGTATGACGATCGATGACGAAAACCATGCTGTCACCGCCGTGGATAACCGTAAGCTTCCTCTCTCCCGCCGGTCCCGAAAGCGCCGCGCAGCTGAACGTGGCCTTGTGCTGGTATCGCTGAGCCGCGTACACGCCGTTGGCGAGCGCACGCCATTCGTCCGCACCGTCAGGCGCCCCGCGCTCGTTTACCGCCGCGGACAGACGCTCGAGAAGCAGGCGCGAGGCGCGCGCGTACCGCTCGGCCCCGTCCGAGAGCGCGAATACGCGGTTCCTGAAATCCAGAAGCAGGCAGTCCCCGTTCCCGTACCCGCTGCGTATCTTGTCCGAGCCGGTGAGGACCATCGCGCACGCCGCGTCGCCCTTCACCAGGGTCCTTTCAGCCGCGTTAACCATGATCGCATCCGTCAATCTATCACCCTGAAATACAGGATATCCCGGATCGTTCCCTTGCGCTCGTCCGCGAACACCGCCTCGACCCTCGCGCCCACCTTGATCTTTTTCTCGTCTTCGATATCGATATAGTGCTGGAAGAGCGTATCCGCTCCATCCAGTTTGATGAATCCGTAGCCGTATGGCACCGGTTTCTGATGTCCCGTCTCCGGATCGATAAAGGCGAAGCGCAGGATGGTATAGGTCCCGATCACCCCGCGGGGGCCGAGCTCGACGAATTCATTCAACTCTTCGAAGCACGGGCCGCAGACGCCCCGGGGCGGAACATAGACCTTTTTGCACTTCGGGCATCGCACCCCAAGCAGCTTTTTATTGTCCCGCAGTTCGGCGAAGAATTTCGACCCGTGCATACCCACAGCGTAGTCGAAGGGCTGCGCGGCCTCGCCGGATTCGATGACGATGTATTCCTTTTCTGCCATTTCAGCCCCCCAGTCAGTTTGGTTTTTTCTTCCCGTGAAGGATCATGTCCGTCCACCAGCATCCGCCGAAGCCGGTGCTCACGGCGAAATTGACATCCGGGACCTGTCGCCCCTCGGCCCTTCCCATCACCTGCATGGCGGCCTCCGCGCAGCGGATCAGTCCCGTCGCGCCTATTGGATTGCACGAGATAACGCCTCCCGAGGGATTGACGGGAAGCTCTCCTCCCATGTCGGTCGCGCCGCTCCATATGAACTCCGCGCCCTTGCCGGGCTCGACGATCCCCATGTCCTCGATCCATATTATGCCCGCAAAGGAATACGGCTGGTAGAGTTCGATAACGTTGATCTGTTTTCTCGGCTCCTTTATGCCGGCTTTCTTGAAGATTTCCGAGGCGGTCCTCTTCATACTCGTCAGCCTGCCGTAATCCGCATCGCCGAGATAGGCGTACGAATGGCGGTTGCCGGTTCCCCATATCCAGTCGGGGGTTTTGCATATCTTCTCGGCGCTGTCCTCGCTCGCCATTATCACGGCGCAGGCGCCGTCGGTCCGCGGGCAGACGTCCAGCAGATGGATCGGGTCGGCGAGCATCGGAGAGGCGAGCACCTCCTCGAGCGCCACCTCCTTGCGAAGCTGGGCGTGCGGATTGTTGAGCGCGTGCTTCCTGTCGCGCACCGAAACCCGCGCGCCGTCCCTGTCGGTAGCCCCGTAGCGGGCCATATAGGCCTGCGCCTCCGCGGCAAGCCCGGAGATGGCCCCGGCAAACACCAGCCTGTCCCACACCGGATCGAACGCGGTGGTGATGGCGCCCGACGTATCCGACTCGGAGTTCTTCTCCCAGCCGATTACGAGCACCTTGTCGAAGGCCCCGGAAGCCACCATGTGATAGCCACCGATGGCGATGGTGCATCCCGTCGTCCCGCCGGTCGTGATCTTGATGATGGGCTTCATGAGCGCGCCGGAGCCGTCCACGCTCCAGCAGTCCACGTAATTGATGCCCTCGAAGTGATCCATGTTGCCTATAATGACCGCGTCGATGTCCTTCATCTTCAGGCCGGCGTCCGCGAGCGCCGCGACCACCGCCTCGTTTATGAGCTCCTGCCCGTTGACGTCGGGCCGGTGGCTCTTGTGAAAGGTCTGGCCCGTTCCCACTATCGCGACTCTTTTTGCCATGCCGTCCCCCTACCTGTCCTTACCGAGAATCCATACGCAGTGCGACTGCCCCGCAAGACCGTTCACTCCATGCGCGAGCCCCGTATCGGCCTTCTTCGCCTGGTACTTGCCGGCCTCGCCGCGTACCTGACGCACCACCTCCGCGATCCGGTACAGCCCGGCCGCGATCACCGCGTGGCCGCCCAAAAGGCCTCCCGACGGATTTACCGGCAGACTTCCCGCGATGTCGAACTCGCCCTTTTCGAGCTTCGCCCCCGCCTCGCCGTCGGCGCAGAGGCCCAGCCCCTCGAGCCACATAAGCTCCTGGTAGCTGAACGCGTCGTACACCTCGGCGATATCGATCGTCTTTTCCGGGGAGGAAATCCCCGCCATCGCATAGGCGGATTTCGCGGCCTTTACGAGCGATTCCGATCTGGACAGGTCGCGATCGCCGAGAAAGTAGGCGTCCGCGCACATGCCCACACCCTTTATCCATACCGGTTGCTTTTTCGCCTTCTTTGCCCTTTTTTCGTCCGCTATGATGATTGCGCAGCAGCCGTCGGAGACGGGCGAACAGTCCAGCCTGTGCAGCGGATCGGAGATCATCTCCGAGTCGAGCACGTCCTTTACAGTAAGTTTCATGCCCAGGTGCGCGTTCGGATTCAGAAGCGCGTTGCCGTGGTTTTTGACCGAAACGCGAGCGAGCTGTTCCGCCGTGGCGCCCGTGCGCGCCATGTAGGCGTTGGCCTGCAGTGCGCATGCCGTAATCATGTCGGCGCCGAGCGTCCTGTTATAGATCGGGTCGAAGGCGGCGTTGGTGATGAGGCTCGAAACGCTCTGGGAGCCTTTCGAGTGTCCCGTGACCAGCGTGGTGCCGTACGAACCCGACAACGTCCGCGCCAGTCCGTAAAAGGCGCCGAAGGTGCCGTCTCCTTCCACGCACGAAACGTTCTTGTCCGAGGCCCCGCTGGCGTCACCCACCGCCATGCACGAGATGGTCCTTCCGTCCCAGAAATCGTTGGATGTCGTGATCACATTGTCGATATCGTCGATCGACATGCCGGCATCAGCGAGCGCTCCGCGCACCGCCTCGAACGCCATGTCAGCGAAGGTCATGTCGACCTTGCGCGCCTCGATTTTCGTCATTCCTATGCCGATGATTGCCGCTCTGTCCATGGCCCCTCCCTATTCGCCCTTCGGAACGAAGCATTCGATGTCCTGCATCCTGGCCCCGCGTTCCTGCGCGAACCTCGCGGCGACCCTCATGCCGATACGCACGCTCCCCGGATCGATCCCCTCGAGGTAGTGCAACAATGCCGTATCGGCCCCGTCGAGCCGCACCAGAACGAAAATGACCGGTACCTTACGGGGAAGCGAAGCGAGCTGCCTGCGCGCTACCGTGAACGCAAGCACGGTCCCCTCCCGGGCACACTCCACCCAGTCCATCGCCGCCTCGAAACAGGACGGGCAGTTCTTTCTCGGGGGAAGGTATGTTTTGCCGCACCCGGTACACCTGGTGCCCAGGATCTTTCGCTCGTCCCTCAGCGCAATGAGGAACCTGGAGGCCGTTTCGCCCGCCCACCAGTGGTAGGGAACGCTGATCCTGCTTTTGTACACCATCGGTTCTATTCCCTTGAACACATCCGCCATTATGATTTCCTCCATGCCGCAGATTCCGGATTGCCGGCGCTGGCCGCCGTCCATCCACACTGCCTATCTTCCGATTATGTAACGATGCGGGTCGACCTCCTCCCGCAAAATCCTCAGCTCGTCATCGGTCGGCGGCGGCGTATCCGCGATAGTGTCCGCCCACTTCAGCTCAAAGCCGCAGTTGTCCTGTACGTCCTTGCGCGAGTATCCGGGATTGATCGAGAGCACCTTCATCCACTTGGTCTCGTCGTCAAAGCCCATGATGGCCATATTGGTGATTATCCGGTACGGCCCCGTACCCTTTGGAAGCCCGGCCTCGTAGCGCGAGTTTCCGCCCTTCAGGTATCCCGGTGAAGTGATGAAATTGATCTTGTCCGTAAATCGCTTCGCGTCCTGGACCGTCATCATCATCGTCCGCCAGCACAGCGAGGCGAGATCGTTCGCTCCGCCCGACCCCGGGAAGCGGACCTTCGGCTTCGCGTGATCCGCGCCTATCATCGTAGAGTTGATGTTGCCGTACATGTCGATCTGCGCTCCGCCGAGGAAGGTGTAATCGACCATACCGCGCTGGCATGTTTCCATAATTTCGGGCATGGAACTGGCCATCAGGGCGCGATGAAAAGTCCTCGAGTCTCCCACCGAAATGGGCATCGAAGGAAGAATGGGGGCCACGCCGCCCGCCTCGAACATTATGCACAGATTCGGGGAATGGGTCTTCTGCGCGAGCATCGCCGCGGCGCACGGGGCGCCCGTCCCCACCACGACCGTGGCGCCGTCCTCAAGGTTGCGCGCCGCGACGCAGATCATGAGCTCCATGGGATTGTAGTCAGCCATTTCATCCTCCTACTTTTTGTCGATCAGAAGCTCGATGCGGCGCAGCTTGTTCATCTTTTCGATGCCGCCGCAGAGCGTGAGATATTCGTCGAAGTTCTTCGTACCGTGGATGTATTTCTCCATGAACTTCTTCAGCGATTCGGGATCCTTTTCGGCCGCAAGCCATTCCCTTAAATGCTCCTCGTCGGAAAAGTATTCGTAGGGCATGTTGCCCGGATAGCTGCCGTACGGCGATTCTATAACCGCGTCCACGCACCAGAACGGGATGAAGGTCGCCTCGGGACGCTGCCTGATCGCCTCGGTGGAGACAAGCCTCTCCGTGGTGATGACCACCCTCTTTGCGGCCTTTGCGAGGTCCTGGTCGGAAACGGACGCGCCGTAAACGTGGCAGTTGCCGTACACGTCGCACTCGTGAACGTGTATGGCGGCGAAATCCGGATAGAGGGCCGGGAATGCCGCGTACTTCTGCCCTGTGAACGGGCAGAGGATCTCTTTGGCGGCGCTGTACTTGAATGTGTCGGTCCCCATGATATTGCGCGCGGGTATGAACGAGAGCCCCATGGCGGCCGCCTTTATTCTCCACGACAGGGTCGCGTTGGTCCACTCGGTAAGCTCGACCTTGCCGCTTTCTATGTAGCGACGCGCGTTTGGCGAGAGGCCCCGCGCCTCCAGTCCGATGATATAGGCGATATCGCATCGGTTGAACGCCTCGCCGGCCGAAAGGATCTGGAAGTCGTGGGTCGAGGTATGACCGGCGAATCCAAGATTCTTCTTTCCCTGCCTGACGATTTCATGGCAGATCGCCGTGGGTATGCGGTTCGCGCCGAATCCCCCGATGGCGATATAGTCGCCGTCGTTTATCATGGTGCGCACTACATCCTGAACCGTGGAAAGCTTGGGTTTGAGCGCCCTGGACTTCCCGCGGAAAAATTCCCGCGCGGCGTCAGCGTCCGGATTGGTGAAGACCCGGTTCACTCCCGATTTAAGCTCGATGTTTCGTTCCATCACATCAGCCGACATGCTTGTATCCCCCTCTGTGGTTTTCTTTTCGATTCGCTTCCGCTCATCCCGCCTGCGCGGCGTCTTCCTTGTACATGCTCTCTATGACGGGACCGTATTTTTCCTGGACGACCTTCCGCTTCACTTTCAGCGTCGCGGTGAGTTCACCCGTTTCTTTTGAAAATTCCTGCCTGATTATCCTGTACTTCTTGATCGTCTCGTATTTCGCCAGCCGGTCGTTCCTCTCCGCCACGTGCTCGTCGACGACTTTCAGGAACTCCTCGTTCTCCATCAACTCCTCCGGGTCCCCGAAGGCTATCCCGCGCTCCTCGGCGAGCTTCGCCGCGATCTGGCGGTCGATATTGACGAGCGCCGTGAGGTATTTCCTCTTGTCACCGATGACGATACACTGCGTGAACAGCGGGTCGCTTTTAAACAGGTTCTCTATGTTCTGAGGCGCTACGTTCTTGCCGCCCGAGGTGATGATGAGGTCCTTCTTCCTGTCGGTGATGATGAGGAAGCCCTCCTCCGTAAACATGCCGATATCGCCGGTACGAAGATATCCATCCTCCGTGAACGCCTCGCGCGTCGCTTCATCGTTTCGCCAGTACCCCTTTACGACGCAGTCGCCTTTTACCAGGATTTCGCCGTCGTTATCCAGCTTGATATCGACTCCCGGCAGCGGTTTCCCGACCGTGCCTATACGGTAGTCCGCCAGGTTGCTCATCGTGGCCGGCGCCGTCAGCTCGGTCATCCCGTATCCTTCGATCACCTGTATTCCCGCCCCGTTGAAAAACTGGATTATCTCCTTCGCGGTCGGCGCACCCGAGGCGGTCATCCAGCGCACTCGACCGCCCAGCGCGTTCTGCAGCTTCTTGAATATCATCTGGAATGCGATGAAATACTTGATCCTCAGAAGAAGAGGTATGCGTTTTTTCCTCTCGCGATAATCGCTTATCCTCGCGCCGACTCTCTGGCCCCAGAAAAAGACCTTCTGCTTCCATGCCGGCTCGTTACGCACCTGCATGGTTATGCGTTGATACACTTTTTCACACACGCGGGGAACCGCGAGGATCTCCGTCGGACGCTTCTCCTGTATGTCGGCCACGATGGTGTCCATGTTCTCGGCGTAGGATGATGTCAGGCCGACGTACATACCGAAGAAGTGGCCGGCGATACGCTCGAAAACGTGGCTGAGCGGAAGGAAGGGAACGGTCTGATCAGTATCGAAACCGTACTGCGGCTCGACGGAGGCAAGCGCCTTTATCTGCGCCATTATGTTCTTATGCGAGATCATCGCGCCTTTAGGATGCCCCGTGGTTCCCGAGGTATAGACGATAGACGCGAGGTCCTCGACGTCCACATCCGCCGCCAGGCGCTCGAAAAGCCCCGCATCCTCGCCGTGCTTCATCAAACCGGCCTGCATCAGATCGGCAAAGCTCATGACTCCCTGCGGTATCGGTCCTTTCGTGTCATTTTCGATTATAACGATCTTTTCGAGCCTGGGGCATTTTTTTCTTAACGCGAGCGCCTTTTCCAGCTGAACGCCGTTTTCGACTATAAGGACCTTCGATTCGGAATGGCCCACGATAAATTCCATCTCCTCGGCCGTCAGGGTCGAATAGATCGGCACCAGCACCGCACCGATCCCCAGCGTACCCATGTCCGCATACAGCCACTCCAGTCTGTTCTCCGAAACCAGCGAAACGCGATCACCCTTTTTTATACCGATCGATACGAGACCAAGTCCGGCCGAGCGCGCACGATCGTAATACTGGTTCCATGTGGCCTGTTCCCACGCGCCCTTTCGTTTTTTCTCGACCGCAAGCCGGTCTCCATATTTCAGCATGCGGTTGCGGAATATTTCGTTGATCGTCTTCTCGGTAACCTGCATCCTCACTACCTCCTGGATTTCACGTTATCTGTCTTTGAATACTGGCTTCCGCTTTTCCAGAAACGCCCGTATTCCCTCCTCCTTGTCCTCACTGGAGGCAAGCTTTCCGAAAAGCTCGCTTTCGAGCGCGAGCCCCTCCCTGATCGGCAGGCGGGCACCTTCCATGACCGCCTCCACGATCGCCCGTACGGCGAGCTGTCCCTTCGACGCGATGCTTCGCGCGAGTTTTTTCGCCTCCGGAAGGACATCGGCGTGGGGAACGACCCTGTTTACCAGACCGACCCTTTCCGCCTCCTTCATGTCGATGAACTTCGCCGTGAGCATGTACTCCATCGCGCGGGCCGGCCCCAGCAGCCGCGCCATGCGCTGAGTTCCCCCGAAAGCCGGAATGATGCCCAGCATGATTTCGGGGAGCCCCATCTGCGCCTGGTCTCCCGCCACGCGGAGATGGCACGCGAGCGCGAGCTCCGTCCCTCCGCCGAGCGCAAGTCCGTTTATGGCCGCGATGAAGGGTTTCCTCGAATTCTCAATGAGGTTCATTATACCCTGGGCCCTCGCCGTGGTTTCCACACCGTCCTCGAAGGTCCTGACCTCGCGCACTTTGTTTACATCCGCGCCCACGATAAACGTGGGGCCGTCTCCGGTGATCACCGCGACCTTACAGGCCGGATCGGAAACGATCGTTTTAACCGTCTCCTCGAGCCCGAGCAGCATCTCCTCGTCGAACGCGTTCATGGGCGGATTGGACAGGGTGATCAGGGCAACCCCTTTTTCATCCACAGTGCAGGTGCATTTTTCCATAATCGTATCCATCTACGTGTTGAATATACTGCACGCGGGGGCGCTCCGCGCCCCCGCGTCATTCGCGTCACCGTTTACGTATTCCCATAATCTCGCGCGCTTCGTCGGGGGTGGCCGGCTCCCTTCCCTGGGTTTCGGCTATGCGAACCGCCCATTCGACCTGTTCGTAGCTGCCCTTGGCCATCTCGCCGTTCGGTATGCGGATGTTGTCCTCGAGCCCAACCCGCATGTGCCCTCCGACAAGGCAGGACATGGTAATGGCCGGGAACTGGTCGTTGCCCACACCGCATGTGGTGAAATTCGCTCCCGCGGGCAGGGCGTTTTTAAGGCACAGGAAGGCGTCGGGCCTGAACGCCTGGCCTCCCGCGACGCCCCATACGAAGTTGAAATTCATGGGATCGGTGAAAAATCCCTGCTTCATAATAAGCATGGTGTTGTCCAGACCGCCCATGTCGTACACCTCGATCTCGGGCTTGACCCCGTTTTCCTCCATGGCCTTGCCGAAATCCTGGAGCATGGTGAAAGTATTCTCGAAGATGAAATCGATGAATATCTTCCCTGTCTTACGGTCGAGCAGGCTGAAGTTCATGGTGTTCGTGTTCAGCGACGCCATTTCAGGTTTAACGTGAATTATCTGGCTGATGCGCTGTTCCGGGGTCTTTCCCATACCAACGGCGGAGCTCATGTTGACGATGAGTTCCGGACACCTGTCCTTGATGGCGTCGTGCGTCGCCTTGATGCGCGCGTGGTCGTGTGTCGCCATGCCTCCGTCTTCCCGCGCATGCACGTGTACCATGGCGGCACCGGCCTTGTAGCACTTGTACGCCTCTTCCGCGAACTCCTGCGGAGAATACGGAACCGCCGGGTTCTGGTTCTTCATGGTCGCGGCACCCGCCAGCGCGGCGGTGATTATAACCTTCCTGGACATCGCTTTCCTCCTTTCATCCATCTCCGGATGTGGTTTTGTTTTTGCCGCCGCCGGCGCCTTCTCCGCCGGGGCACGCTCCGACACCTGCACCTTCTTGGTTTTCGAAGGCGCGAAGTGGTCGATATCGAGAATGGTGCTTGTGGTTTCTTTCGCGAACACCGCTTCGACCCTCATGCCTATCTCAACTTCCTCCGGCTTGAGACCGTCGAGGATATGGGCCATCGGTGTGTCGGCGCCGTCGAGTTTTACCAGAGCGAGCACGTAAGGGGCCTTTCTCGGAAGATGGCCGTCGTTATAGCGGACAACGGTGAAGTTGACGACCTCGCCGGAGTTACCAACCTCGATCCAGTTATTCCGGATATCTTCCATACAGCGCTCACAGGTCTGCCTGGGCGGCAGGTACACCCTGTCGCACGCGTTACACTTCACCCCCATTATTTTCTTCTGGTCGCGAATGGCGGTGATGAATTTGCTTCCCACCCTCCCCGCGAAGTACGTATAGGGGAGCGCGAGTTTCCCTTCGACGGTAAAGCAATCCTTTTTGTCGTAATCAAGACTCATCGTTCCCCTCCTCACTCGTCTATCTCGAAATGCTTGATGTCGAAAACGCTTCCGACTCGCTTGTCGTTCCACACGGGGCGAACTCTCGTTCCGGCGACCTCGTTGCTTCCATTCTTTATAAGGTCCATCTGATCTCTTCGTATCAGATGCGCGAAGGTGTCGTTGCCCTCGCAGCCGTCGAGCAGTATGTTCACCATGCCGTACGGAGTCTCTCTGGTTTCTCCCGTCAGGGGGTCCGGGCTGGCATAGTACACGTATTCCATGTACCGGACCTGCCCCTTCGGCCCGACCTCCACCCATTCGTCCGCGCTCACGCGACAGACGGCGCACACTTCCCGCGGCGGGAGCTGTATCCGGCCGCACGAGGGACATTTATTGCCGATCAGCTTCTTCTGCTTCAACGCATTCAGAAATTTTCCCATCACCGGACCGGTCGCGAACCTCTGCTTGACCGATATGGTCCTCTTCAATACCAGGAGCTCCTGCTCCGGCTCGCCGCCGAGGGAAGCCGGAGGCTGGTACTTGGCGAATATTTCCCCGAGCTTCATGGCAAGCGCCGTCTCTCCGACGATCGCCGCACGGCCCGCGGACAACAGCGAGAACGGGTCGGTCTTCCCCAGCATCACGTCCACCCAGTCCTTCGCCTCGTTTACCTCGAGCCTGACCGTGGGTTTCTCCACGTGGCCTTCCTTCAGCGCGCATTTGCCGTCCTTGATGACGGCGGTCCACACGCCTCCCCCATCGCCGCCGATCTGGTAGGTGATGGAGGCATCCAGGCCCGGTACGTTTTTCGGCTGGAATCGGCTTTCGAGCGTGCCGAACATGTCCAGGATGTAATCCCGGGTGGACATTTCTTTTTTGCCGATTACGAATTTCTTGAACATCTTGGCGGTCTTTCCGAATGCGCCGAAATCGCCTTCCACTTTGACCTTTCCCGAAGTGAAGGCGTTCACTCCGTCCACCTTCCCGGTATTTACGCCCACGAAGGTCTCACCGTCGGCCAGCATGATGGAAACACAGCCGGACAGATCATCGACCTTCGCCACGGTCATGACGCCGTCCTTCACCGTGAGCTTCCATTTCCCCTCGTCCTTTATGTCGTAGCCGAACGAGGCATCCACACCCTTGGCCCCCTCGGGCCTGAACCTGTCGGGCATGGTGTTGAATATATCTTCTACCTTAACACCCCAGTATTCTCCCATAATAGTCCCCCTTACCAGTTGAGTTCCTTCTCGAGCATCGTGAGCACCGTCCACATGGTGCCGCCGAATCCTGACGCGAGCGCGTGATTGACCGGCGTTGGAATCTGGTGCTTGCCCGCGTCACCCCGCACCTGGAGCGCCGCCTCGGCGATTCGCACGAGGGCCGTCGCTCCGATCGGGTTCGAGGCGATAACGCCGCCCGAGGGATTGACCGGAATCTTGCCGCCGATCATGATCTCCCTGTTTTCGACGAGCCTGAGGTGTTCGTCGCCCTTCAGCTGGAAGAAGTCCCTCAGCCAGTCGACCGCCCACCACGACGCGGGATCATACATCTCGAACACGTCGAAGTAATCGACCGGATTCTTTATTCCGTTGCGCTTGAAAAGCTGTTCGGCGGCGAAGCGGTGCGTCATGGGCACCGGGTATTTTTCATTATACCCGAACATGCAGAAGGTCTCCTCGCGGTGAACGGTGATGTGGTCGCGGACCCATACGGGAGTCCGGGCAATCTCCTTCGCTTTCTTCTCCACGGCGTAAATGACCGCGCAGGCGCCGTCGGACTGCGAGCACATCTCGATGAGCTTGAGGTCCCCGACGAGCTTCGGCGAGGTGCGCACGAGGTCGTCGATCTGCTCGAACTCAAGGCCGAACGCGCGGTGCGCGAGCGGGTTGAGGCAGGCGTGCTTGTCCATTATGATCCGGTACATGAGCGAGACTTTTTTCGCGCGCTCTTCGCCGAACTCGCGGATAACGTCGTAGGCCTTCGAGCCCGTAAGCGCGCCCGTCTGCAGGTTCCGGAACCACAGCGGATCGGCCATGTTGGTGATGCCTCCCGTGGTATGTCCTTCCTGCAGTTTCTCGAAACCGATCGCCATTACGATATCGTACATTCCGGAAGCGACCAGGTTGTCCGCCGCGCATCCGATGGTCGCGCCGACCGTTCCGCCCGTGGTGATCCGGATGGAGTCCTTTCCGTAGGCGCCGGTTCCCAGCACCTGCCACAGGTCCGGCTGATGCACCATTTCGAAGAGCTCCATGTTGCCATGCACCACGCAGTCGATGTCCTTCATGCCGATGCCGGCGTCCGCGAGTGCCGCGCTGACCGCCTCGTGGATCATCTCGGGCTGGTTGACGTCCTCGCGATGGCTGGAATACTTGGTCTGCCCGATACCTATGATTCCGACGTTCCTGTTTTTCTTCCTGTGGGCCATGGGTTCACCTCCCCTTCTCCATGATGACTACCGCCTGGTGCTGTCCCGCGGCTCCATAGGTCCCGTGCGCGAGAGCCTTTTTAACGCCTTTCACCTGACGCTCTCCGGCCTCACCCCGGAGCTGATGGAAACATTCAATAACGCGCGCCGCACCGCCCAGAAGGAGCGGGTTTCCGTTGAGCATCCCACCGGACGTATTAACGTTCGACTTTTCCATTCCTCCGCCATCGATCCACTTACCGCCGGCGCCCTCGTCCGCGATCCCGAGCCCTTCCGCCCACATTGGAAGCTGGTAGGCGGCGTGGTCGCACAGCTCAATTACTCCTATCTCTTTTTTAACATCCTTTATACCCGCCTTGTCATATGCCTTTCGTGCGGCGGTTTTAAGGGAAAAGTTCGATACCAGGTCTTTGTCACCGAGGAAGTAACTGTCCATACAGCTTCCGTACCCCGTTATCCAGACGGGATTGTCGGTAAACTCCTTTACTCTTTCCTCGCAGCACAGCAGCATTCCGAAGGCCCAGTCGGTAACGGGATAATAATGGAGTTCGCGTATGGGGTCCGCGAGCATGGGAGAATTCATGACGTCCTTCTCTGTCAACGGCGCGTTGTCCCTCGCGAAGGGGTTTTTCTTCGCATTGGCGCGGGAGCGAAGCACGATTTTCGCCAGATGCTCCTCTCCGACACCTGACTTTTTCATATACGCGCGCGCCTGCATCGCGTTGACGTTGACGAAGTCCATCCCCAGCGGCCTGCAGTAGAATGGATCGAAGGCCAGGTTGGTGTTCATCCGGCGGCTTTCGGTCTGCGACTCCTTGCAGTGCCCAAGGTACAGGATCACATCGTCATGGCCGGAGAGGATGCACGCCATGGCGTATCCAAGGCCATTGACGCTCTCCTGCGCCATCTTTTCCTCACCGCGGAAATGCGCTCCCACAACATCGGTCATCCCGTTGTTCGAGATGGTCCGCGCGTCGAACACATCATCCGAACAGGTGAGGACGTTGCGGATCCCCTTCTCCATATCGAAGGTGACCCCGGTCTGCCCCATGATGGACTCGAAGCACTCCTTCAGCATGTTCTGAAAACGGGCATACCAGAGGTCGCCTTCGTTTTTGATCTGCGCCACGGCGCATATCGCGACTCGTTTACCCATTTACAATGACCTCCTGTAATTGATATAGACTATTGCGGAACCCGGGAATAACGTTCATCCACCGGATGCTATACACGTTTACAGTCACACGTAGCAGTTCCAGAAATCCCCCAGCCTGATCCTCTTGATGATCGAATCCCTGTCCCTCGGAGCGTCGAGCTCGATCCATGCGCGTCCCACGCCCAGACGCGTATGCGCGTCATCCGAGGCTATCTTTGGATACCTGATCTCCGGGATTTCGTATTCCGGATTACGAAATCCCTTGGAGGTAATCTCGACCGCGTCCAGCGGGAACATCGCGGCCACCGAGTCGATTCTTTCAAGCACCTGTCCCATGTTCAGATCGTATTCCCCTAGATGGTTGAGGACATAAAGCTCATCCCCATCGCCACGTATTCGGTTCACGTGTACATATCCCTTCACGAACACCGTGAGCTCAATCCCCTCGAAGATGATCATTCCGGATCTCACCTTCCCGTAGAGTTCGATGCTCCCTGGCTTGAGGAGGTAGTCGTGATCGGTGAAGGCGATGAAGTCATACCCCTTTTCCTCGTAGATCTCGGCCACCTGTTGCGGCGTCAGTTTCCCGTCGGAACAGGTGGTGTGGGTGTGCAGGCAGCCTTTCATCAGCATGGTCGTCGTACCGGCGCCGATTCCGTTCGCACCCGGCAATAATCACGAAAGTGAAAATATAAATTTAATTGGACGCCCAACCAATATGTTATTAAAAAAAATAGCACGTTTGACCATCGATCCAGATTATTGATTTATCGTCCAATCAGTGATTAAGCTCTATTTCATCAATACTATATGTCAACAATTTATTGAATTTTTTCGCAAAAAATCCCCCGGGCACCGGCAAAGTATGGCTTTACTTTTCCCATCACCTCATATAGCTTATTATACGTGACAACGCCGGGAACATGGCCCGTATACTCTCAATCCTCCCCGGTTTGAGAGGACCGTCAATCCGCGATTCGATACCTGCGCCCCCGGGTGTTATCAGGCCTTAACACTCCTGGAGTGCATACAGGGACAGATACATGCTCAAGGAGGATACAATGTCTATCGAGAAGTTTCTTCCGCGAAGGGATTTCATGGTGAAAAAGCTCGGCCTTGCCTCGGGCTTTTTCGCGGGAGGTTTTTCCCGCACGATCTTCCGGACCCTCGGCGCGCAGAACCGGGTTGACGGGTCGACAATCGCCGTCATCACATCCAGAAGCCTTTCCGCCGACGCGATCATGTCGATGGTCGAATCAGGATTCAGACAGATCGGCGGCATCGAGCGCTTCATTAAAAGAGGCATGAAGGTCGTGATCAAACCGAACATCGGATGGAACTCCACTCCTGAAATGGCCCACAATACAAACCCCGACCTGGTCGAGGCGGTGGCGCGGATGTGTATACGCCGTGGTGCCGCCGTCACGATATTCGACCGCAGCGTGAACTCTTCCCGTATGACCTATCGGCGAAGCGGAATTCTGCAGGCGGCCCGGAACGCCGGAGCTTCGGTTGAATACGTCGACTCCGGTAAATACAGGGACGTCAGGGTGCCCCGCGGTCTTTACGTCGACTCCCTGCCCGTATACACCGGCATCCTCGATGCCGACTTCGTGATCAATATGCCGATCGCCAAGCATCATTCCTCGTCGAGGCTGACACTCTCCATGAAAAACCTGATGGGAGTGATCGGAGGCAACCGCGGTTATTACCACGGCGATATACATTCAAGCATCGTTGATTTCGCCAGGACCGTCAAATCCGACCTCGTAATTCTCGATGCCACCAGGATACTCACGGCCCATGGCCCCAACGGCGGCACCGCGGCGGATGTAAAGGAACCGCGCACCATCGTGATGGGCACCAACCCGGTTACGGTCGACGCGTTCGCCGCAACCCTGTTCAATATCCAGCCTTCCTCTCTCGGCTTCCTGAAAATCGCCGCGCGCGAAGGTATGGGAGAGATCAATATCGATAAAATGAAGATCCTGCGCGCCGTCGTATGAAACATCGCCGGTGGTTCAGAATCAGGGCCGCGGTGCAGGTGTGCTGCTGGCTCAGCTTTGTCGCGATACTTGTGGCCACACGGGATCCCATCGGGGACGGATACCTGTACGGAATCTTTCCCCGGCTGTCGCTTCATCTCGGAATCGCGACGAGCCTCGCATCGCGCCAGTTCCTCAGCGCCTTTCTGCCCGCGCTTGCGATACTGGCGCTTTCCCTCGGCATCGGCAGGTTCTTCTGTTCGACCGTTTGCCCGCTCGGCGCGAGCATAGACGCCTGCGACAGGATCGTGGCGCGTCGCAAGGACGGCATCAAATCCGAAACCGCACGGTCCTGGCGCGGCCTCAAATACCTGACGCTCGCCGGATCGCTTCTTCTTTCCCTCGCCGGAGTACAGGCGGCCGGAATCATCGATCCACTTTCCCTGTCGCTGA
>ENA-UOWG01002225-UOWG01002225.1-activated-sludge-metagenome-genome-assembly--contig:-NODE-2225-length-17104-cov-3.672180_pt1 | contig 17104 bp, 9 predicted proteins | sample MGYA00238147_ERZ761563 | MGnify/ENA primary metagenome ERZ761563 (study PRJEB28884, sample SAMN05720216) | anaerobic digester metagenome | isolation source: active sludge of municipal... | reverse complement strand
AACCTCTCCGGTTTTTCTGCAAGCATTTTGCCGGCCGCTGTTTCCGTCAGACCTCCCGGATAACCGGAATAGGAATAATAAATCTTATCGGTCAGCTTTTTACCAGTCAGCGTAATTTTTTCCGCATTGACAACAATTATATAATCGCCGGTATCAACATGCGGTGTATATGTCGCTTTATGTTTGCCCCGCAGGCGGTAAGCTATTTCCGCCGCCAGCCTTCCCAATACTTGGCCCGAAGCATCCACGACACACCATTCTCTGCCGGGGGCTTCCGCTTTTGCAAAATACGTTTTCATAATAAAATCACCACTAATTAAAAATTTAAAGGCGCAAGCTATGCAATTTAGCCATGTTTGTCAAGTAAAATGTTAATATATTTTTATCTGCCAGTTTCAGCAAATGCCCGGCATATTCCAAATTTATGGAAAGTGTATGCTTATAAATCCAATCAGTTAAAAAAATAACGGTGTCCAGAGGCGCTTTTTTTCTTTTTCGCGGCAGCTTTTCCGAAATGTGATAACTTTATCAGTGAAGGAATCGGGCTGCTGCAGATACGTTTTCAGATCAGGGTAATTTTTTCCATTGAGCAGCAAACTCCCCGAAATGCAAAAAAATTTCGTTTCCCGGTAAATGTGCTTAAATACAACCGTATGGATTTCTTTCGGAAAATATCTAATTTTATTGTTTTCTTAATCGGCTAAAACCGGAACAATGCAAATATCATTTACATGGTTTTAATTTCCTTCCTGCATACTTCCAGAAATCCCAGAATTGCCGCGCAAAAAACATGAGGCTTTTCATAAGGAAGGACATGGGCGGCGCCGTCAACAATAATCAAACTGGAATTTTTTATTTTATCGGCTATTTGCTTTTGATATTTAGCGGGCGTTATCCTGTCTTCATTGCCTCCGATGATAAGCGTGCGGGTGTTGATTGCGGATAATTCGTTCTCGGGGTCGTAATTATCGCCGCTCCGGAGAAGCCTGATCATTCCATCATACCATTCCGGAGGCAGAGCTTTATTGAAAAATTGCGCTCTTTCTTCCAGCCAGGCGGCGTTATCATCGTAGAATTTTTCGGCATAAATCAGCTGATTGACTTCCTGAAAAAAAGCAATACCGTCATATGTTTTAAATACCGCCTCCCATCTTTTGGCAATGTATCTGAGCATGCCGGTGGTTTTGAAGGGCGTATTGGATAAAATCAAAGAGTGAATCATCTCTTCATGCGCGAGCGCAAATTTGATGGCGACTTCGCCTCCGTAAGATATGCCGAACAAATGGATCTTGCCCAGATTCAGTTTTTCTATCAATTCCTTAATCGTCTGGACATGATAATCCTGCGTATAAAAAGGTTCGCCCGCCATTTTATCGGATTGTCCCTGATCAACCAGATCGAACAGCACTAGTTTGTATCTGCTGGTCAGAACATCTTTAAAGGGCAGCCAGCTGGCCGTGCTCATCATGATGCCGTTGACAATCAGCAGCGGTTCACCTTCGCCATGAATTTCATAATAGATGTTTTTGTTCTGGCATTTAATTTTCGGCATACTTTCTATCTCCTTTTCTTGGATGGCAGGAACCCGCAACAGCCGGGGTTTTTCATCGTCTGGCACCTCTCCCGTGCTTCGCCGGGATTATCCTTTCGATCACTCAAAGATAACGCTGATTTTGCGCCGGCTTTTTTTATGCTGATATCCTGCCTGCCGGCGGAAGAAGCATGCATTTTTTATAAAATGCAATTTTAAAAACCATAACATAAAGATGAGCGTTTCGGCAATAAGTCATTGTAAAATACTTTTTTGCGCTATATATATATTTGTTTACAATCAGCGAGGAAATTATGTATGAAGTCTAACGAAAACTGATTTTTCCGGCGGCCGCAAAATCACGGGATGAAAGGATGTCGCGATATGGAACTTTCCAGATTTATCAAAGGCATAGAAATACTTGCCGATTTGCGTGATGAGGAAATTGAGCTTCTGGCGGAAAATGCCCAGATGCTGGAATTTAAAGACGATGATACAATTATCAGGCGCGGCGAACTGGGGCGCTGGCTCTGGATGGTTTACGACGGCGAGGTGGAAGTTCTGCTGACGGAAGATGACGGCAGCCGGCGTTCCATAGCTTCCCTGGAGAGGGCGCAAATCTTCGGTGAAATGTCCCTGTTGACCGGCGAGCCTGCGGTGCTGGATGTGGTTGCCAGCAGGTCCGTGAAGCTGCTGCGTATCCCGCGAGAGATTTTTTCCCGGATTATCGCCGGCAATCCCCAGACACTGGGGAAGTTTACACGCCTGGTTACCAAAAGAATGCTGCGCAATCAGCAGGATGACGCTCAGGAGCGGCTCAAAAATGCCCACAAGGAAAATGCCGACCCTTACGATTTAAACTTCACTTCCGTTTCCGAACCGATGAAAATACTGACCGTGAATTGCGGCAGTTCTTCTCTCAAATATACTTTGTTCGACACGAATAAACCGGCGCCGGTAGTCGAGGGCCTGATTGAAAAAATCGGTTCCGGTGACGCCTCCTATGTTATCCGCACACCGGATGCCAAAAAGGAACTGGCGGTTAAGGATGTCATGCGCGTGGAAGACGCGTTTACCCGGATGGTGGACACTGTTACCGATATGGCTTACACGGGATTGAAAGATTTAAACGAGATCAAGGCCGTCGGCCATCGTGTTGTTCACGGCGGTGATAAGTTTCCCAATTCCATCTTGATAAACGATGAAGTTGCCGCCGCGATTAAGGATCTCTTTGCGCTGGCGCCGCTGCACAATCCCTACAATATGGAAGGTATTGAACTGATGCAGAAGCTGATTCCGCAGGCGCCCCAGGTCGCGGTTTTCGATACTTCTTTTCATACGGCCATGCCGGAAAATGCTTACACCTACGCGCTGCCATACCAGATATGCGAAGAAGAAAAAATCCGCCGTTACGGTTTTCACGGCACCAACCACAAGTATGTCGCGCTCTCCGCGGCGACTTTTTTGAAACGCCCGCTGGGAGATCTCCGGATTATTTCCTGCCATCTGGGCAGCGGCGCTTCCGTTTGTGCGATTAATCACGGCAAAAGTGTTGATACCAGCATGGGGATGACGCCGCTCGAGGGCCTGGTCATGGGAACAAGGGCGGGTGATATTGATCCCGGTGTTATTCTGCAATTGATGCGGCATCGCAAGATGAGCGTCGAGGAAGTTGACCAGCTGCTCAATAAAAAAAGCGGCTTAATGGGAATAACCGGCAAAAGCAACGATATGCGGACAATTTTGGCTGCGGCGGAAGCCGGAGATGTCCGGTGCGAAAACGCCATCAGCACCTTCTGTTACCGCGCCCGGAAATACATCGGTTCCTATGTTGCAGCTCTGGGCGGTCTCGATGCACTGATTTTCACCGGCGGCATCGGTGAAAATTCCGCGGAAATCCGAGCCCGTATCTGCCAGGGGCTGGAATCATTCGGCATTAATGTTTTCGACGACATTAACAGAAGGACTCAGGCCAGACGCGGCCAGATTAGCGATATTTCCGAGCCCGGCGCCAAAGTCAGAATTCTGGTAATACCTGCCGATGAAGAAAAGATGATTGCCCGCGAATGTATTCATGCTTTAGGACGCGTCCGTACCAAAGATGATATTAAGAAGCTGAGTTCCCGTCCGATACCTCTATCCACATCGGCTCACCATGTCCATCTCAGCCAGGAACACTTCGAGATACTCTTCGGCGCAGGCAAAATCATGACGCCGCGTTCGGAACTGAGCCAGCCCGGACAGTTTGCGGCCAACGAAGCCGTGAATCTCATCGGACCGAAAGGGCGCATTGACCGGGTGCGAATTCTGGGGCCGGCGCGCAAGGAATCGCAGGTGGAAATATCGCGCACGGAACAATTCAAACTAGGCATTGACGCGCCGATTCGCGATTCGGGAGATATAGAGGGGACGCCGGGTGTCATCATTGAAGGCACTGCGGGCACCGTTAAATTAACCAAAGGGGTTATTTGCGCCAAGCGGCATATCCACATGTCGCCGGAAGAAGCTCTGAGCCTCGGCCTGCGGGACCGTGATTCGGTCATGGTAAAGGTTAAGGGAATCCGCGAGCTGATATTCGGTGACGTGCTGGTTCGTGTTCATCCTGATTACCGGATGGACATGCATCTGGATACGGATGAGGCCAATGCGGCCCAGATTTCAGAAGGAACGGTGGGGTATATAGAGGCGATTCAGCACAGAAACTATATGTAATATCGGGTCTAAATCAAATCGCTATTGGAAGGCAGAGCCATCCCCGGCGGAGGCCGGGGTCGGTTTCGCCTGTATACCGCGACGGCTGCTTTGCTTTAGCACTGGAATAATAAACAGGGAGTAGGTGAATATGGCTTATTTCAAAATCAATAATCAGACAAATTTTTATTACGAAGAGCATGGCAAGGGGAAAAAAACGATTATCTTTGTCAATGGCCTGGCGATGTTCGCGCAGACCTGGATTCGACAGATCGAATATTTCAAGAAAGAATACAGGGTAATTGTTTATGACCAGCGCTGTCAGGGACGATCGGCGAAAGAAAGCAGTTCGTTCCACTACTCTTTGCTGGTTGATGATTTGAAACTATTAATGGAACATCTCAAGGTGGAAAAAGCGGCGATTATCGGTGTTTCCTACGGATCGTTTGTCGCCAAGGAATTTGCCGTTCGTTATCCGGCCTTATGTGAAAAGCTTGTGTTGCTGGCTCCCCTGCGGCAGGCCGATTTCGGCTATCGCCGGATTTGGGAGAACTGGCATAACCTGTTGCAGAAAGGTCAGTTTGATGATTTTTGTAATATAATTCTGCAGCAGTCGTACAGCAGAGATTTCTTTAACGGGATGGAGAAAACATTCTTCACCATTCGGGATGAAATGAAAAAATATTACACCTGTCAGGATATTATTCTGCTTCTGGAATCATTTAATCCGGATACTGACTTGCAAAACTATAATAAAATAACAGTGCCTTCTCTGATTATCGGCGCGAAACAGGATTATTTGCACAATTGCCGGGATGCGGCGCAGATTGCCTCGGAGATAGCCGGCTCGCGCCTGGTGCTGATAGATTCCGGCCATGCGGTGATGATTGAACAGACGGACGCCGTGAATGGTATAATCGGTAAATACCTGATGAAAAAGAGATAACGAGGGACGGGGTTTTTCTAATGCATGAGCTGTTGCCGGATATCGGCATTTCCATTCTGGCCGCCACTATCATTGGTTTTATTTTTCAAATGATACGCCAGCCCATTATTTTGGGTTATTTGATTGCCGGCGCTGTCATCGGCCCGAAAATAGGATTCCATCTCATATCGGCGACGGGCAGCGTTGACGTAATTTCCGAAATCGGCCTGATTCTGCTTTTGTTTGTCATCGGTCTGGAATTAAACCTCCGCTCCTTTATTTCCGCGGGCAAACAGTTGATTGTTGCCGGCATCGGTCAATTTCTCCTCTGCGTGCTGATTGGCTTCGGCTTTTTTACCCTGATTGGTTATTCCTTCAACGGCGGCAGTATAGCCTCCCTGTATCTGGCGATTTTCTGCGCCCTGAGCAGCACCGCCATAGTCGTTAAACTGCTCTATGACAAGGCGGAAATTGATACGCTGCCCGGAAGGATTACCGTAGGAATTCTCATTTTTCAGGATATCTGGGCTATTCTGGTTTTAGCCCTGCAGCCGCACCTCACCAATCCCCAGCTTTATCCGGTGGCCCTGGCGCTCGGGAAAAGCTTCGTGCTGCTGACGATTGGTTTCCTTTTAAGCAAGTATTTGTTGAAGTGGGCTTTTGAAAAAATCACCAAGACTCCCGAAGTCGTCGTCGGCATGTCCATTGCCTGGTGCGTGTTTATGGCCGGGCTTGCCTCCACGATCGGCCTTTCCATGGAAATGGGGGCGCTCATCGCCGGAATCGCCATTTCATCATTTCCCTATGGCCTGCATATCATCGCCAAAGTGCTGCCGCTGAGGGATTTTTTTCTCACATTGTTTTTCGTTTCCATCGGCATGAAAATTCCCGCTCCCGACGCTTCCGTCCTTTGTCTGGCGGGAGTTATCGTCGTGTTTGTTTTTGTTTCCCGTTTTGTCACCGTATATCCTCTGCTGGCGATTACGGGAAGCGGCCGGCGCACCAGCTTTATCGCCAGTTTGAACCTTTCCCAGATCAGCGAATTTTCGCTGGTTATTGCCACGCTGGGCATCGCTTACGGCCATATCAAAGACGATCTGGCGACCATAATCATATACGCCATGGCCTTTACCTCTATTCTCTCCTCATATATTATCAAGGGCAATCATCAATTGTTCCTGCTTTTTGATAATATTCTGCGGCGGGCTGGTTTTGCCGCTTCCCGCGATGGAGAAGAAAAGAAGAAAAAAGAAAACAGCGAAATTATTTTGCTGGGCTGCCACCGGGGTGGTTTAGCTTTTCTGGAAAGACTGGAATTGCTCTCGCCGGAGCTGCTGAAAAAAGTTCTGGTTGTTGATTTTAATCAGGAAGTTCTCCAAAAGCTGGACAAACGGGGAATCAAGGGTGTTTTCGGCGATATCAGCAGCATGGATACGCTGGCGCACGCTCATATCGAACACGCTGCAATTATTCTGCTGACAATTCCCGATATGCTTTTGAAAAGCATCAATAATGTATCCCTGATTAAGATATGCCGTGCTCTGGCGCCCGAGGCTGTGATTGTCGCGACGGCGGAATCAGAAGACCAGATCGAAGCTTTCCGGGAGGCCGGCGCCACGGAAGTGCTGCTGCCGTATTCCCTGATTGGTGAGAATCTGGCGGATTTCGTTGCGAAAAACAGTTAATGCCCGTCACCCGGACAGGTTTTCCGGCGGAAAATTGAATTGCCGCACATTTCCCTGACGCCGGAGCAGCATCATCAACCGTTGCTTTCATACCTGTCCAGTTTGGCGCGGAGTGTCTTGCGGGTGATACCCAAACGGCGAGCCGCTTCACTTTTATTGCCGTGGGCGGTATTGAGCGCCTCCAGGATTGTCCTTTTTTCCACTTCATCCAGCGGCAGATTTTCCGGCGGGGCAGTCGCCGTAGCTGTTGAATTATCGTCCATCAATAAGGCCAGTTCTTCCGCATCTATGTATTCGGCTCGTGCCAGGACAACAGCCCGTTCGACCGCATTCATCAGTTCCCGCACATTGCCCGGCCAGTTGTACTTGAACATCTTTTCCACCGCCAGCGGTGTAAAGCCTTTGATGCTTTGAGAATTCTTCGCGGCGAAAAGCTCCAGAAAATGCTGCGCCAAAAGTGGAATATCTTCTCTTCTTTCCCGCAGCGGCGGCACATGCAGAGTGACAACGTTGAGGCGGTAAAACAAATCTTCACGGAAGCGGCCGCTCTCCATTTCTTTCTTCAAATCTTTGTTGGCTGCGGCAATGACGCGGACATTGATTTTAATGACTTCCGCGCCGCCCACGCGGGTGAGTTCGCGTTCCTGCAACACACGCAACAGCTTGACCTGCATGGCTTTCGACATTTCGCTTACTTCATCTAAAAATAAACTGCCGCCGTCGGCCTGGCGGAATTTTCCCTCCCGGCGCTTGTCGGCTCCCGTAAAGGAACCTTTTTCATAGCCGAACAGTTCCGCTTCCAGCAGCGTTTCAGTGAGCGCCGCGCAGTTGATTTTGACGAAGGGAGCTGCCGCGCGCGGGCTGTTGAAATGAAGGGCGTTGGCAATCATTTCCTTGCCCGTTCCCGATTCGCCGGCAATCAAAATAGTTGCTTCCGTTGCTGCTACCTGGGAGACGGTATCCAGCAGCTTTACCATGGCCTTGCTCTGCCCAATCATATTGCGGCGGTCGAAGCGCTCGCCCAGCCGGCTTTTTAAATATTCGTTTTCGTTTTTGAGCTTCGTATGTTCCGTAGCGCGGCTTATGGCGATTTTCAGCTCATCAAAATCCAGAGGTTTGGTGAGATAGTCATAGGCGCCTTTTTTCAGGGCTTGCACAGCCGTTTCCACGGATGCATACGCAGTCATGATAATTACGGGAATCGCCGGATTGATAATCTTGATTTCTTCGAGCGCTTCAATTCCGGAAACATGGAGCATCCGGATATCCATCAGAATCAAATCAAATGCTTTCTCCCGCACCGCCGCAATCGCCCGGGCCCCGTCATCGGCTTCCCAGACATCGTAGCCCCAGCCGCCGATAAGTTTTTTCAGCATCAAACGGTGGGCGGTATCGTCATCAACAACAAGAATGGTCTGTTCTTTTTTCATCATATGTCCTTATGCTAAAATATTTTTCCGTGGGAAACGCAAGGTGACAACCGTGCCCGCTCCGGCCTCGCTTTCCACCGCGATTGCGCCGCCGTGCGCCTCCATTATTTTCTGGACTATCGCGAGCCCCAGCCCGGTGCCGGCCGGTTTGGATGTGAAATAGGGGTCGTAAATGCGGGGCAAGTCACTTTTGCTGATGCCGGAACCGGTATCAGCAACGGTAACGAAAATATCGTTTTTATCCGCAGTAATTTTTACCGCAATCGAACCGACCGGTGGCAGCGCGGCCAGAGAATTAAGCAGCACATTAAGCAGCGCCTGCTTGACTTTGTCGTGGTCAACATCCGCCTCCGGCAAATCCGGCGCCGCGTCAATGGTGATGGCGGTTTTATTATCGCCCGCAGCGGCAATCAGCGAAACCGTATGCGCAACCAAATCGGCCATTTGCGCCTTTTCCTTTTTTAATTCCAGAGGACGGGCAAATTCAATGAGCTGGCTGACGACGCGGTTGACGCGTTCCGTTTCCTGAATCATTACATCGGCCGTTTTTTCATCTTCGTCGTTGCCCGCGAGCCGCTCCTTGAAATAGACGGCAAAACCCTTCAGGGAACTCAGCGGATTGCGGATTTCATGCGCCACGCCCGCCGCCAGCGATCCGATAGAGTTCAGATGGCGGCTTTTAACCACCTCGCTTTCCAACCGGCGTATTTTTGTCACGTCGCGCAGGAGCAGCATCCGGCCGGCGGCAATACCTTCAACTGCAATATCCGCCGCCACTGCCTCCAGAATTTTATTTTCGCCCTGCAGGGTTAATAATAAATCTTTTTCCACTAAGCCGCCGCTTCCGTGGAGGGAAGCCAGCATTTCCCTCAAAGACGCAGGCAGAACAGAATCCGCCTTCCGGTCGGCAATATCGCTGCAAGCAATGTTTAAAATTGCCCCTGCTTTCTCATTGCAGGCGGCAATATGGCCGCTTTCGTCTTCGGCAATCAGGCCGATGGGCATATTTTTGACCAGTGTTTCGGAAAAAACCGTAATCCGCGAAAGAGAAGAACTGGCCTGCCGCCAGGCCTGCGCCAGAAAAAGGGAAACTATTACCGACGAGCCGATTAAAGAAAGAATCAGGGCGATGATTATTGTATTAGTGGCGTCGGCGCTGGTAGCTTTGTCAATAGCTTCCATGTTGAAGCCCGTGTAAATTATTAAATTATCGGCTGCCGGATTCTTGCCGGGCCTGCGGGAATCAATGTCCGGTCTGGTTTTTTCCGGGGATAGGAATATACCGCGGTACACTTCGAAGGTGTCGGCGCCGCCAGTGTTGGCTACCTGCCGCCACCTGATTTCGTCAGAAGAAGCAATTCTGCCGATGTCGAGATCCATGCCGTATCTGTCACCGATTGATGAAGGATCGCTGTCGGCAATTATGTTACCGCTTCCTTCCGTAACTATAATATAGTCAATGTCCGGTTGTCTGGCCGTTTCCATGACCAGTTTCTGCAGGCTGAAAAAATCACCCTTAAAATAGGCGGGATTGCGCAGCGCGGCGGCAAAGGTATTAATCAGCGTCGCGCCTTTATCGGTCATCATCTCCACCGCCTGCTGCTGTTGTCTTCTCAGATGAGTTGAAGCCATGAAGGCAAGAGTAACCGCCAGCGCCACAATTACACTGATGATTATCCAGATGGAAACATTCTGCCGGAATCGGTTTTTTGCCATAGGAGATTTCCTTTTCTCAGAGTTGGATAATATCTATCCGTTCGGGTACTAAATATGGATACATATTATCCACTTGTTTGCGGTAAAAGCCAACTGTTTTTCCGTGTTTGCTAATTATTCAGTGATTACATCAGTTTGCATGTTAATAATTTTGTTGGCACAGGCCTTGCTGATTAGAGCATTAACTTCAAAAAATAAACTCTGGAAAGGAGAAGTAATATGAAGAAGTTAACGATTTTAGTGACGGTGGTGGCCCTGACAGCGCTTCTGGCGGCTTCGGCGCTGGCATTCGGACCGGGCAAAGGCCGCGGTGATGGCTATTGCCGGGAAACAAGTTGGACAAAATTAAATCTGACCGACGAGCAGAAGGCAAAGATTGAAGCCCGGGAAACAGAGTTTAATAAAGAAATAAAACCGGTGCGGGAGAAGATGTTTGACAAGTCGGTGCAATTGCGGAGGCTCTGGCTGGAAGCCAATCCCGATAAGGACAAAATAGCTTCGTTGCAGAAAGAGGTAAGGAAGCTGCGTGATGAGATGCATGATAAAATAACTAATTTGCGTCTGGAAATCCGGCAGCTGCTGACGCCGGAGCAGCAGGAGAAACTGGTCAATTCAAGGTGGGGTAAAAGAGCAATGGGTTTCGGTCCCCGCGGCGGCATGAGAGGTCATGACAGATTCGGGATAGGTATGGGCATGTGTGAATAATTGCAGTTCCCTCCTTTATAACAGGGGAGCAGCCCCCTCCGCTCCCCTGTTTTTTTTTCATTGACTTAAAGAGCCGTTCTTCATAAAGTTACTGTCAACGAAAGCAAATTCTTATCCAGGCAGAAAAAGAGAGTCCTCTTGCCGTTTTTTCGTATTGCTGTTGGGAAAGAATATTCCGCAACGAGACCGATATGAAATCCAAAAGCCCTTATATCATTTTAATCGTCCTGGCCGGATTTTGTGCCTATCTGTTTTTTGCCGCATATAACAGCGTCAAGAAAGAAATGATCAGGGATCTGAACTCTCAGCAGCTGTCCCATGCGCGGCTGGCCGCCAAGGGCATTGAAAACACCTTTAATCATTATCACGTGATGCTCAGTTACATGGCCCGGAACAAAGCTATTGTGAATTTCAATGTCCACGGCGAAGATCTGATGCGGATATTTTATGAAAGCCACACCGGCGGTATAAAGGGTATCACCCGCATGGATGCGCGGGGAAGAATTGTTTACACGTTTCCTTACAACAGGAAATTAATCGGCGCCGATATTTCCGCGCAGGAACATGTCAGAGAAACGCTGAAAACTCATCAACCGGTGGTCAGTGATGTGTTCGATGCCGTACAGGGCTTTCGGAGCATTGCCTTTCATGTGCCCGTCTTTCAGGGAAAAAAATATAGCGGTTCTCTGGCTGTCCTGATTTCATTCGATGAAATTGCCAGGGCTTTCCTGAAAAATATCAGGATCGGCGCCGACGGCTATGCCTGGCTGATAAGCGCGAAAGGAGTTGAACTGTATTGTCCTGTTCCCGGGCATATCGGCAAAAACGTTGAAGAAACATCCGGGCACTCTCCCTCTGTCATGTCTATGGCCGAGAAAATGAAGAGAGGTGAACACGGTGAAACAACCTACCAATACGATAAAATTCGCGGCGAGACGGTGAAAACTGTAAAGAAGCAGGCCGTCTATCTGCCGATAAAAGTGGCTAATACTTTCTGGTCAATCGTCGTAGCCACGCCGGAAGAGGAAGCCCTGAGCGCTATGCAGGGTTTTACCTTTAATTTGATTTTGATTATTATCCTTCTCTCTTTTGCCGGTGTTTTCGGAGCATATTATCTGCTGCGGGCCCATACGATAGTCCGGGAGCAGGAAAAACGCAAAATAATTGAAGATGAATTAAAAGACCGCGAAGAATTTCTCCGCCTGGTTACGGAAAATGTTCAAGATGCAATAAGAGTGGTGGATTTGAAAACGTTAAAATACATTTACGCCAACTCCTATGCCCTGAATTTATTCGGCCTTCCTGATCAGAACTTTATTGGTTCTCCTCTCGGCTTTAATCTGGAAACTGAAGAGAGAGCGCGCCTGTATCAAGTCATGAGCGATGAAATAGAACATGATGCCGAAAGAGACATTAACCGGTCCAGAGTTATTGAATTGAGAGAAAAAAGCAAACTGACCGGCGAAATCATCACTACCGAAAACAAGGCTTCTTTTATCCGGGATAAGAACCAGCATCCGGTAGCCATTCTGGTTATCTCCCGGGATGTCACCAAACGAAGACTCGCGGAACAGGAACTGCGGGAAACGGGGGAGCGCTACCGGACAATCATTGAAAACATTGTGGAAGGCTATTATGAAGTTGATTTAAAAGGGAACATGATTTTCGCCAATCCGGCCATGGCCCGGATGCTGGAATATTCTTTTGCAGAACTAATCGGCATGAATAACCGGCAGTATATGAATGAAGAAAACGCCAGAAAAGTATTTGCTGTTTTCCATCAGGTTTACCTATCCGGAGCGCCGGAGAAATTCCTCAACTGGGAGCTGATTAAGAAGCACGGTGAAAATATTTTTGTGGAGACATCCGTTTCCCTGATTCTTGATAACGGAGGAACTCCGGTTGGATTCCGGGGGATTGTTCACGACATTACCGAACGAAAAAAAATCGAGGAAGCGCTGCGGGACAGTGAAGAAAAATTCCGGCTGTTTTTGGAACACAGTCCCATCTATGTTGTTTTTAAAGATGAAAAACTGAGGATGGTGCAGTTAAGCAAAAATTATGAAAAATTGCTGGGAATGCCTGTTAATGAAATGATAGGCAAATCAATGAGCGATATGTTTCCTTCCGACTTTGCGCTTAAAGTGGATAAAGAAGAGCGGGCAATCCTGCGCAGCGGCCGGAGCGTAGAAATCGAAGAAGAAGTAGGCGGCCGGATTTATACGGCCATTAAATTTCCGATTATTCGGGAAGGGAAATCATCTTTCCTGGCCGGCTTTATTATTGATATTACCGAACGCAAGCGACTGGAAGAAAGGCTTAACCGTGCCGAAAAAATGGAGGCCCTCGGCACGCTGGCCGGCGGCGTAGCTCATGACCTCAATAATGTTCTGGGTGTTCTGGTCGGCTATTCCGAGTTGCTGCTGGAAAAAATTCCGGCAGGGGATCAGTTGCACAAGTATGTTGATAATATCCTGCAATCAGGATTGCGCGGGGCGGCCATTGTTCAGGATTTATTAACTCTGGCGCGGCGCGGCGTGGCTGTATCCGAGGTAGTCAATCTTAACAGCATTATATCCGGTTATTCCGGAATGCCGGAGTTTGCGGCGCTCAAATCCTATCATCCTCATGTGAAGTTTAATTTCAATCTCGATGCTGATTTGCTGAATATCAAGGGCTCATCCGTTCACCTGAACAAATCAGTGATGAATTTGCTGTCCAATGCGGCGGAAGCCATAGCCGGCGTGGGTGAAGTGAAGGTGCAAACGGAAAACCGCTATGTGGACAGGCCGCTTGCCGGTTATGAAGACATGCCCAGAGGAGATTATGTTGTTCTGACCGTGTCCGACAATGGTAATGGAATTTCCGACAAGGACATCAGAAATATATTTGAACCTTTCTATACAAAAAAGGTAATGGGGCGCAGCGGGACAGGGCTGGGCCTGGCGGTGGTCTGGGGAACCGTGAAAGATCACAGGGGCTATATTGAAGTGCAAAGCGAAGAGGGTAAAGGTACCAGCTTTACAATTTACTTTCCCGCTTCCCGCGAAGAGGCGGCAAGCGGGGATTCCGGTCCCGCTCTCGATGAATACCTGGGACGCGGTGAATCAATCCTTGTTGTGGATGATGTTAGAGAACAACGGGAGCTGGCTCTCAGCATGCTGGGGAGGCTGGGTTATGATGTTACGGCGGTAGCCGGCGGCGAAGAAGCCGTCGCATACATAAAAAAGAAAAAAGCCGATTTACTTGTGCTGGATATGATTATGGAGCCGGGCATTGACGGACTGGAAACTTACGAAAGGATAAGTAAAATCAATCCCGGCCAGAAAGCCGTTATTGTCAGCGGATTTTCCGAAACGGAACGGGTGGAAAAAGCGCAGAAGCTGGGCGCCGGGGCTTATGTGCGCAAACCATACATCCTGAAAAAAATTGGCCTCGCTGTCCGGAAAGAACTGGACAAAAAAAAATAACACCGTCCGGCCGCGGCGAAACGGCGGAATAGGGCTGCCGGAAATAGTGAGGGGGAACTGCCGGGGCTTTTTATTAAAGGTAAGAGAGAATTTTTCCGATATAGATGCCAGAGAAAAAAATCTTTGACAAATGCCGGCGGATGAATTAAAGAGAAAACAAAACAGGAAAGAAAAAGGTTTAATCGGTAAGATGAACGGTCGGTCCAGGAACATTAATTTAGCAAATAATTTATTATCCCTGCTGCTGGGACTCGCTCTTTTGCGCCTGCAAGCAAGGGCTGCCCGACCGTCGTTTTCAGATTTTAGCTGAACCTTGAAAATACTGAGTAACGAAAAGGCCGTGGGTGGCAAAGCCCACGGCCTTTTTTTATGCAAAATAATATAAAGCGAAAGGAGAATATATGAAAAAGGATAAAAACAGAATTTACATTTTTGACACGACGTTGCGAGACGGCGAGCAGTCTCCCGGTGCCAGCATGAATCCGAAAGAAAAAATCATCATTGCCAAGCAACTGGAGAATCTGGGAGTGGATATTATTGAGGCCGGTTTTCCCATTGCTTCCGAGGGGGATTTTGATGCGGTCAGGCAGATATCCAGAGAAATAAAGAAGTGCCAGGTGGCCGGTCTGGCGCGCGCCAACAAGACTGATATTGATCGCGCCTGGCAGGCCATCAAAGTTGCTGCTCAGCCGCGGATCCATACATTTATTTCTTCTTCCGATATTCATTTGAAGTATCAGTTGAAAAAAACCCGCGAACAGGTGCTCAAAGAAGCAATCGCCGCAGTCACTCTCGCCTGCAGTTACACGGATAATGTCGAGTTTTCCGCCATGGATGCCACCCGTACGGACAGGGATTACCTGGTGAAAATGGTGGAGGCTGTAATCGCGGCGGGGGCTAAAACGGTTAATATTCCCGATACGGTCGGCTATGCCATTCCCGACGAATACGGCAGGCTGATTGCCTATCTTTTTGCCAATGTAAAAAATATTGATGATGCGACAATAGCCGTTCATTGCCACAATGATCTGGGAATGGCGGTTGCCAATTCTCTCGCCGCGGTTGCCAACGGCGCGAGACAGGTCGAATGTACGGTTAACGGCATCGGGGAGCGCGCCGGGAATACCGCGATGGAGGAGATTGTCATGGCGCTGCAGACGCGCCATGATTTATTCGGCCTGCATACGAATATCAAGACCGAGCAGATATTCAAGACATCGCGCCTTCTGACGCAGATAACCGGTATTCCGGTACAGCCCAATAAGGCCATCGTCGGCGCTAATGCTTTCGCGCATGAATCAGGCATTCATCAGGACGGCTTGATTAAGGAAAAAAGCACTTATGAAATAATGACGCCGCAATCGGTCGGCATCACAGATACCCATATTGTGCTGGGTAAACATTCCGGGCGCAACGCCATTGCCCAGCATTATAAAAAAATGGGTTATGATTTGGCGGAAGATCAATTAAGTAAGATAGCCGCCAGGGTGAAGGACCTCGCTGATATTAAAAAAGATATTTATGACGAAGACCTGGAAGCGATTCTTTACGAAGAGATTTATCGCGGCAAGGATAAATACACGCTGGTTTATCTCAACGTGGTCAGCGGCAATGTAGCCATTCCGACGGCGACAATGGAACTGCAGGTGGATAAGGAAGTGGTTCGCGATGCCGGTTTCGGCAACGGCCCGGTGGACGCCACGTTTGCCGCTATTCGCAATATCACGAAAACAAATTACCAGCTGCTGAAATATGCAGTCAACGCCATTACCGGCGGCAGCGACGCGCAGGGCGAGGTGACTGTGCAGCTCAGGTACGACGGTTATTCGGTAATCGGGCGCGGCGCTCATCCCGATGTAATTGTCGCATCGGCCAAAGCCTACATTAACGCGCTCAACCGGTTGGAGTTTTTGCAGGAGAACGTCAAAGCGAAAAAGGTTAAAGTTGAATAAAATTTTAAAATCAGTTAAGGACAAAAAAAGCAACTAAAATTATCAGGAGAAGATAAAGTGGGAAACACAATCACGGAAAAAATATTAATGGCGCATACGGATTTGCGGGAAATCAGGGCGGGAGAATTGATTAACGCCCGGGTGGATATTGCGCTGGGCAACGATATTACCGCACCCATTGCCATTAAGGAGTTCAGAAAGGCGGGCGGCCGGAAAGTTTTTGACAGGGACAAAATAGCACTCGTGCTGGATCATTTCACGCCCAACAAGGATATCAGCTCCGCCGAGCAGTGCAAGTTTGTCCGGGAATTCGCCCTCGAACAAAAAATTACACATTTTTATGAAGGCGGCCGGGTGGGCATTGAACATGCGTTGTTACCGGAGCAGGGAATTGTCGTCCCCGGCGACGTGGTTATCGGTGCGGACAGCCATACCTGCACTTACGGCGGCCTGGGCGCTTTTGCCACGGGAGTCGGCAGTACGGATCTCGCGGCGGCCATGCTGACGGGAGAACTGTGGTTCAAGGTTCCTGAAACAATCAAATTCGTTGTTTATGGAAAAATGCCCCGGTGGGTTTCCGGCAAAGATTTGATTCTGCACATCATCGGCCGTATCGGTGTGGACGGCGCTCTGTACAAGGCGATGGAATATACCGGCGAAACAATCAGCGCTTTGCCGATGGCGGACAGATTGTCCATTGCCAATATGGCTATCGAAGCGGGCGCGAAAAACGGCATTTTTCCTCCTGATGATATAACCCGGCAATATGTTGAAGGACGGGGCAAGCGGCCGTACAAATTTTATGCATCGGACGCCGATGCCGTATACGCCGATATCATCGAGATAAATGCCGCTCAGCTGGAACCGCAGGTGGCTTTTCCCCATCTGCCTTCCAATGTCAAAGGCGTAAGCGCCGCGGGCGATATTAAAATTGATCAGTCGCTGATTGGCTCCTGTACCAACGGCCGCATTGAAGATTTGCGGATTGCCGCGCAGATT
>ENA-UOWG01002224-UOWG01002224.1-activated-sludge-metagenome-genome-assembly--contig:-NODE-2224-length-17110-cov-6.371973_pt1 | contig 17110 bp, 15 predicted proteins | sample MGYA00238147_ERZ761563 | MGnify/ENA primary metagenome ERZ761563 (study PRJEB28884, sample SAMN05720216) | anaerobic digester metagenome | isolation source: active sludge of municipal... | reverse complement strand
AGAGCTCCATTTACTTAAACATACCTGCATCCTTGCCATCCTCCCCGGATTTTTATAACTTAGCATTGCAACTAACCAATCCCCCGATGAATCAACTTGTGATTCGAGACAAGGCACAGGAATATGTTTTCCGCTTCCTCGGAGGACTGCTGCTCTTCTCTGTGGGCCTGCAACTGTTCATGCACAGCCCCAAAAGAGCCGTCTTCTGGATAATGGTGGTGCTCTTTATCCTGGCTGCAATACTCTTCTTTACCCTGAACTTCGGCGCCCTGATCAACCGCCTCACGGCTGACCACGGCATACTCACAGTAAGATGGAACACAAAAATCTTTAAAAAACATCTCCCCATTGACCAGATCACAGAGATCACCGAGGATAAGCGATATATCCGCATTAAAATGAAAGACGGCCACACAATCCGCCTGCCCGTCAAACTCATGGACGCCGACAAACGCAGAGCCGCACGCAGATTCCTTAAGGAAAATACAGGTCTGTAAGGCATCCTCCCCCCACGTAAAGCTAATTATACAGCAATCTTGCTTCAGTAATTGGCTGACACCGCATCACTCCTTCTGCCGGTTAGCAGAATTTCATATCTTTACAATGATAATCCTCCTGTAATGAAACAGCTCGTACTGCGGAACTCTCTTTATGAACGGATCTACCGCTACCTGGGAATCGTATGCCTGGTCATGGTCATTGTCATAATCATTACGGGAGACAAAGAAGCGTGGGCATTCTGGATCCAGATTGTTGCCCTGCTGCTGCTGGGCCTGGGTTTCATGACCCTCAACTTCGGCACAATGGTCAACAGGCTGACAATCGATAAGGGAGTACTGACAATCTCATGGTATACAAAACCCCTGAGGATAACAATTCCGATTCATGAGATCGATGAGATCCTGGCAGACGAAAACTCTGTAAGGATTGTCATGAAGACCGGAATAACCCATCGCCTTCCCACCGGCATGCTCGAATTCGAGGAGAAGAGGGCCGTCCGGAAATTCCTGAAAGAGACAACCGGCTTCTGATCCATATGCGCATCCTTCTCTGTACCGCACTAGCAGCATTCGTCCTGGCCCTGCCACTGAAGGCACAGCGGAGTGCAGCCGGCTCCCCGGCAACAACCCCGAGGGTAATTGTCAGCGGCTACGTAACAGACGCCCTCAGCGGCGAAAGGATGATAGACGCCACGGTCTATGAAAGAGCCTCATTCACCGGCACAATTACAAACAGCTACGGTTTCTTCAGCCTCCCGCTCCCGGAAGGCAGGGCTGAACTGATCGTATCCTACCTTGGATACAGCCCTGATACCGTGGCTTTGCAGCTCTCACGCGACACTGTAATCAACTTCAGCCTCAGGATGTCATCAAGCGAGATTGACGCGGTAACCATAACGGCCTCCGGCCGAAGGACAAAGATCGAAAGCACCCAGATGAGCATGATAGACATACCCGTCGAGAAATTCCTCAGGTTGCCTGTTATCTTCGGCGAGGCCGACGTGCTGAAGGTGATACAACTGCTGCCCGGCGTACAGTCGGGCACCGAAGGATCCACCGGCATCTACGTACGCGGCGGCGGCCCTGACCAGAACCTGTTCCTGCTCGACGGGGTACCTGTTTACAACGCCAACCACCTCTTCGGATTTATGTCAGTATTCAACCCGGACGCGGTCAAGTCTGTCCAGCTTTACAAGGGAGGATTCCCCGCCCGGTTCGGCGAACGGCTCTCGTCAGTGGTTGACATACGCATGAAGGAAGGCAATGAAAAGGAGTTCCACGGAAATGCAGCTGTCGGGCTTATCTCTTCCAAACTTTCAATGGAGGGGCCGATATTAAAAGACAAAACCTCATTCGTGATCTCTGGCCGGCGTACATATTATGACGTCCTGGCCAGGCCTTTCATCATGAAATACAACCAGGGACAGGAAGACAAGACTACAGGAGGTTATTACTTCTATGACCTCAATGCAAAGATCAATCATAAGTTCTCTGAGAAGAGCAGACTCTACCTGAGCTCATACCTCGGCCGTGACAGGGCTTATTCAAGGAACACATACAGACCTAATTACGAGGGCGAGCCTGACATGAGGATGGAATTTAAAGACAGCTACGGCCTGGGGTGGGGGAACATAATTACTGCCCTGAGATGGAATTATCTGATTACAAATAAACTTTTCAGCAATACAACAATCACCTACAGCAAGTATGATTTCGATGTGACAATTGAATCATCTGCCGAGGAACTCAATTCACATGTAAAGGAAACGGATTACTTCAGGTATTTCTCCGGGATAGAAGATGTAGGGGCGAAGATCGACTTCGACTATTTCCTGTCGACACGGCACTCGGTCAAGTTCGGAACAGGCTATACTTTCCACCACTTCAGTCCAGGTGTTACAACCTTCAGGTATGGTACGCAGCAGCCCGGCGAGGGGCTGGATACTATCGTGGGAGACATGAAGGTAAGGGCCAATGAGCTCGTCATGTATGCCGAAGATAACATAGACCTTACGTCAAGGCTGAAGATGAATGCCGGGGTGCGCCTGTCATACTTCAATGTTCAGGACACGAATTATTTTGTCTTCCAGCCGCGGCTCTCGCTCCGGTACATGGCTACCGATGATCTGTCGTTCAAGCTTTCATACAGCAAGATGGCCCAGTTCGTTCACCTGCTTACCACCTCCGCCATCAGCCTGCCGACAGATCTCTGGCTACCGGTTACAAGGCGATATGAGCCCCCCGTCTCGCACCAGGTTGCAATAGGTTCAGGGTTCCTTATCCCAGGAGACCTTGAGGTGACGGTGGAGGCATTCTACAAGACCATGGATAACCTGATCGAGTATAAGGAGGGAGCTTTCTTCGGAGGTACTGGCTCAGGGTGGGAGTCAAAGGTTGAAAAAGGAAGGGGATGGGCTTACGGTGCAGAGTTCATGATTGAAAAGAGCTATGGAAAACTGACAGGCTGGATAGGCTATACTCTTTCATGGACTCAACGGAAGTTCGAAAACCTTAATTACGGAAGGACGTTCCCCGCAAAGTATGACAGAAGGCATGATGTCAGCCTGGCACTGACCCATAAGTTCAGTGACAGGGTTGATGCTGGCCTTGTCTGGGTTTACGGAACCGGCACAGCTGCCACCCTGGGTGCATCTGAGTACCCTCCCGGGAATCTCTACACCCGTGGTTCATGGTATGACAATATAACTGATTTTCCGGGGCGCAATAACTATCGTTTGCCCGCTTACCACAGGCTCGACCTGGGTGTTAACCTGCACAAACAGAAGAAACACGGATTGCGTACATGGAGTTTCTCGGTATACAATGCCTACAACCGGCTTAATCCGTTCTTTGTTTACTGGAGTACCAGGTGGATTGAGGAACCTGATCCTGCCAACCCCGGAATGATGCGTTACTACAGCAAGCCGGAACTGAGGAAGATCAGCGTTTTTCCGATCATACCGTCAGTCTCATATTCATATAAATTCTGACGGCCATGAAGATCATCAGGATAGTAAACTCTTTTGTGGCTGCAGCGATGACTGCCCTTGCCATAGTCTCCTGCGAGACTGTTATAGACTACAAAGGTCCGGAGACGGAGCCTAAGACGGTCATATATGCCCTGCTTCAACCTGACAGTCTTATATCGGTATCAGTGTCCGTAAGCCATTCCGTTTTCCAGGTGCCGTGGGAGCCGGAACAGATCAGGGATGCCGTTGTGCGGGTGTACCGCGACGGCGAGCTACTGGAGACGCTCGCATACATGGATTCTGAATCAGGGAATGATGATGCGCCGGTGAGCCCCTATTCGATATACACCTCACAGACCAGCAAACCTGAGTACGGGCATAAATATCGTATCGAGGTACAGATCCCGGGCTTCAGGACAGCTTATGGAGAGACGAGCCTTCCCGCCCCGGTAGAAATCGAGCTGGCTGACACAAGTTCCGCAGATACAGGTTACGGCTTCAGGCAGATGAATGTAAAACTGCGATTCCGCGATCCGGCTGACGAGGACAACTACTACAGGTTCACGGCACCGGCACGTTTTGGTATCTATTACGGTGATCACAGCCAGCCTTTTGATCCTGAACAAAAGGTTTATATCAGGGCAGATGACCTGAGCTATGGCGCACTTAACGATCCGATCATAACACCAGTGAAGGAGGATGATTTTTTTGGCATGTACCTGCAGAATGAATACCTTATCTTCAATGATGAGCTTATTCGCGGCAGGGAGTATACTCTCAGTCTTACTTACAGCGGAATGGATGTCAGGACTGAGTATTATGAGTTTATCCTCGCACTCTTCAGGTTAAACTCAATAACCAGGGATCTCTATCTTTTCCTGCAGTCATACTCGGCTTATGAGCAGACACAGGACAATCCGCTTGCTGAACCTGTACCGGTGTATACAAATGTAACCAACGGGCTCGGGATAGTGGGAGCCCTTTCATTTACCCAGGATTCACTTACTATCGGAGAATACCCGGTTGAGGGGGTGCAGTATGAGATGCAGCTTTATTGAAAAGATTGTCTTCAGGGCTGTCATCACCCTTTTTTAGCGAGCACAAAAAAAAATTCACACTTTTTCTTGCAGCAATTTAAAATGTTATTTAACTTTGTAGCGCAAAGTACTACAAAATACAATGAATAATCAGTCAGACCAGCCCCTGGAGGATATCAGGGTTATCCGCAAGCTCATGGAGGAATCATCCAGGTTTCTCTCACTCAGCGGTTTATCAGGTATTGTTGCAGGAGTGGCCGGTATTGCCGGGGCCATTATTGCACACCTGATAATAACAGGGAACAGTCCGCATACCGACTGGTACCTCAGGCCCCTGGCGGGCGGCGAAGCCGGAACGGCACCGGCAGCAAAACTGTTTGCAGCAATGGCAGTGGTCCTGGTGGTGGCTTTCTCCGGAGCAGTCATCCTCTCTTCGCGCAAGGCGAAGAGGAGCGGGATTAAAGCCTGGACACCGGTGACAAGGCGGATGCTTATAAGTCTACTGATACCTCTTGCCGCAGGTGGTCTTTTTGTGTTGTTTACAGTCAGAACCGTGCCGGCAAACGTGACGGCGGCATCAACCCTTATATTTTATGGTGTAGCTATGATGAGCGCAGGGAAATTCACCTTCGGGGAGATACACTGGCTCGGAGTGCTCGAGGTTGTCACAGGGCTGGCATGCCTCCTCCTTCCTCAGTGGACAATAATAATATGGGCCGCAGGTTTCGGTGTGATCCACATCTGCTACGGCCTGTTCATGCATCTCAGATACAGGGGATGAAACAGATACTTGCAAACTTCAACAAGGCCTTTGAGAGCCGCGTCAGGCTTGGCATCATGTCGGTGCTGGCGGTCAATCAGGGCATGGACTTCACCGGCCTGAAGGAAACGCTTGCAGTGACTGACGGGAATCTCGCCAGCCATCTGCGGGCTCTTGAGGAGGCCGGTTATGTCAGGATGGAAAAGAGCTTCATAAACCGAAAGCCCAATACCAGCTACTCAATTACGGAAGAGGGTATGGAGAGCTTCAGCAGTCACCTGAAAGCCCTCGAGGAACTGATAAGAAACCAATAATTTTTTTATATACAGACTTTGAAACGCAAAGTACTTTAATCAACTCAATAAACATGGAAACAGGAAACTTAAAACAGGAAAAATGGTATGAATCGATGACCATCAAGATGGTCCTCATCGGAGCAATGGGCATTATTCTGCTCATCCCGCTTGCGCTGATTATGGAGGTGATCAGGGAGCGTTCGGCGAATGCAGAGACAGCCCGGAACGAGATAGGTGCCCTGTGGGCATCGGCTCAGACTGTAACCGGCCCGGTCCTGAATGTGCCTGGAACGCGTGTCGTTGCCAATGACGGCTCGTTCGTAACCACTACAATGCACATCCTGCCCGATGAACTAAGGGTCAACGGTGTGCTTGAGCCCGAGATGAGGTACAGGGGCATCTATGAGACCGTGGTCTATGACTCGGACATGGAGATATCGGGAACCTTCACAATTGCCGGATATGAACATCTCAACGATTACACATGGGAGTGGAACAAGGCTTATATATCCCTTGGCGTCTCCGACAATAAAGGTATCAGTGACAGGGCAGAGCTTTCCATAGCAGGAAAGGTCATCAGCGCAATCCCCGGTGCCGGACAGACTGATCTGTTTGACAAGGGAATCTCTTTCCCGTATGCAGTCGACCCTTCGAAACTGGCAGAAGCCGGAGGGGAGTTCAGACTGAAACTGGGCCTTCGCGGAAGCAGCAGCGTGGCATTCTCTCCTGTAGGGCGAAACACAGAGGTTGCCCTTTCATCTAAATGGAATGCGCCCTCATTTACAGGGAATTTCCTGCCGGCAGAACGTGACGTGACAGACAACGGATTTACAGCCAGCTGGGTTGTTACTCATCTTAACAGGAGTTTTCCGCAGGTGTGGGAGGGTAAGCGTTATACCCCTGCCGACGATTCCTTTGGTGTTGACCTGATCCTGGAAGCGGACCATTACACCAAGGCAGAACGCAGCGCAAAATACGGACTGCTCTTCATAGCCCTCACCTTTCTGGTGCTTATAATCATTGAACTGCGGTCGTCACAGAGAATACATATATTCTATTATCTGCTTGTGGCGCTTGCTCTTATCATGTTCTTCTCGCTTCTGACCGCGCTGAGTGAGCACATCGGGTTCAACCCCGCCTACCTCATCTCCGCGGTGGCCACAATCGGTCTGCTCACCTTTTTCTTCAGGTCGTTGCTTGAGAAGGGCTGGATGACGCTGCTGATAAGCGGCCTGTTGACTGGACTATATGTGTTCATCTTCTTCCTGCTTGCAATGAAGGATTACGCATTCCTTGCCGGTAATATCGGGCTGTTTGTGCTGCTGGCGGCGCTGATGATTGTCTCGGCCAGGTACAAGCTGTTCAGGTCATAGAATTCGCAGGGCGAAGCGCCTGCGGCGACCTGCCCGTGAGGTATTTCTGCAATGGTGAGGATCAGTTTCTTCCCGCCTCCCATTTGTTGCGGTTTTCCCCGCTGCGCGACGACTCGCAGCGGGGAAACTTTTTTCCGGGGGAGGAAATGATCCGCCTCATGAGTATTTTCGGCTTTTTCGACTAACTTACAGCGTCGTTTTAAACTGACTGATCAATTATGCTTAAAAGGTATATTGAAGAAGGGGGGCCTGATAAGTTTGACCTGGTTATTGTCGGCGGAGGCATCACCGGTGCAGCCGTTGCTTATATCGCGGCTGCACGTGGCCTCTCGGTAGCACTCTTCGAGAAGAAAGACTATGGCGGCGCCACCTCTGCTGCCACCTCGAAACTCATCCACGGCGGACTCCGTTATCTCGCCAATGGCGAACTGAAACTGGTACGCGAATCGCTCCGCGAACGACGGATACTTGGCAATATAGCCCCGAATTTCGTCTACCCGCTCCCTTTCATCCTGCCCATGTACAAGCGATGGAGAGGGAATATCTGGAAGATGCTGATGGGTATGTACCTCTATGACGCCCTCTCCTACGATAAGAAAGACACATGGGACAGAAGCAAGAAACTGGAGAACCACCGATTGATAAACCACAGGAAAACAATCAGGGTGGAACCCAACCTGAAGAAGGAAAACCTGCGGAATGCCTTCTATTTCTTTGATTATCAGAGTATCTTCCCCGAGCGACTGACACTGGCTTTCATCAAGTCGGCTGCTGAATACGGCGCCTCGGTCTCCAATTATACCCCCGTGGAAGGATTCGTATTTGGTGATGGGAGGAAGATTACAGGAGTAAGGGTGAAAGATATCTTCACCGGCAGGACCAGGGAGGTTCATGCCGGACTGGTAGTCAACTGCGGAGGCACATGGGCTGACAAGATACTGAGCCTCGCCGCCGGCGATGGAGAGTCTAAACACCGCGTCAAACGGTCGGAAGGGATCCATATAATCACGAAGAAAATCGCCGGCAATCATGTGGTCTCGCTGCAGAAGGCTGACGGAGGTCATATGATGATAATGCCCTGGCGCGAACACTCGCTCATCGGCACAACCGACAAGGAGTTCCTGGGTGACCCCGATGAGTACAAGGTATCAATGGAAAGTATTGATGAGATTATTGAAAATGTGAACACCAATTACGGCCGGAAGATTTCGCGTGAAGATATAATCCATGCCTATGGCGGCCTTCGTCCGCTGGTTGATGACCAGACGAAGGGCTCCTATGAAACGTCCAGGAAATATGAAGTATATGACAATGCCGTTGACGGAATAGACGGGATGATCACCGTCGAGGGAGGCAAGTACACAACCAGCCGCAGCCTTGCCCGCGAGGTGCTGAGGCTGATCTCGGTAAAGCTCAGCCGGACCCTGTCGGACCCCGTCTCTGATAACCTGTATCTCTCGGGTTGCGAGATCCGTGACATGAAGCAGTTTATGATCAGGCAGCACCTGAACTACAAGGACTTCAGCCGCAATACTGTGGAGTATGTGAGCCGTAACTACGGCACTGAGAGCCAGGTTGTCTTCCGCATTGCCCGCAGTAATCCCAGGTTTGCCGAAGAGGTAAGTCATGACGGCGAGATACTGGCTGAGGTGGTTTACGCGATACAGTACGAGAGCGCCAAGACCCTGAGGGATATAATGCTCCGGAGGACCGGCATCGGCACATTGGGAAATCCCGGCAAGGCTGTGATTGATAAGATCGCATCGCTGGCTGCCGGCATGATGGGATGGAACGAAAGAAGGAAAGAGGATGAGATTGCTTCACTCATGAGAGTTTATGATTTATTCTGACAACATGCACAAAGAGAATAGTTACCGTCACATCCTGAAGTGGGGAGACAAGAGGGAGGAGGGCATCAGCCATCATATGGCTGACCTGATCAGGGAGAAATTCGGGCTGTCGGATGAGGATTTTAAGGGAAGGCACCTGCCGGGAACAGAGCCTGTGAGGCTTGAGAAACCTCCGATGCTCAAGCCGGTGCAGTTTGACTTTTTCAGGAGCGTGTCGGGTGCGGAGAACGTACTTGCGGATGACCTGTCTCGGGCTCGTTTTTCATGCGGAAAGTTTTACGGAGAGCTGCTTGACCTGCGTCTTGGTCTCGTGCCTGATCCCCCTGATGCTGTAGTGGCTCCCCGAACCCATGAAGAAGTAGAAAAAATTATAAGGTACTGCAGCAGCGAGGCGATAGCCGTTGTACCTGCCGGCGGACTCTCTTCGGTCACGGGTGCAGTACGCGCACCTGCCGGAGGCATTGCCCTCGATCTCACTAAACATCTCAATAAGGTGCTCGCAGTCAATAAAGTCAACAAGACTGTGACCGTGCAGGCCGGCATGTACGGGCCGGCGCTGGAGGAGGAGCTCAACAGGCAGGGTTACAGCTGCGGCCACTTCCCGCAGTCATTTGAATATTCAACCGTGGGAGGATGGATATCTGCCCGGGGGGCAGGACAGGCATCAACAGGGTATGGAAAGATTGAGGATATGCTTGTGGCCGTGAAGGCAGTAACACCCGCAGGGATCATAGAGACGAAAGATTTTCCCCGCACAGCACAGGGCTGGGATATCTTCAGGCTCTTCGCCGGTGCCGAGGGAACACTGGGGGTGATCACCGAGGCCACACTCCACATCTTCAATTATGCCCCCGGGAACACAGCCTCTGCCGCTTTCATCTTCAGATCATTTGAAGCAGCGGTTGAGGCTATGCGCACCATCATACAGGCGGAATGCGGTAAACCCCACCTGTTCCGAATATCCGATCCCGACGAAACTGATATTGCATTCCGGACAAGCGGATTCGACGGCACAATTGCCGACAGGGCGCTGCAGATGCTGGGATTCAGGAAGGGCAGCCGCTGCCTGATGTTCGTGACAGTGGAAGGAGAGAGGGGCTACGCACGGTTCGTTATAAGGAAGATAAAAAGAAAAGCCAGGGCCTGGAAAGGGATGTATATAGGAACCTCTCCGGTTAGGAAGTGGCTGGAACAGAGATATTCAAGCGCTTATATGCGTGATCCGCTGATGGACCTTGGGATCATGACTGACACCCTTGAGACTGCTGTTACCTGGGAGAACCTGCTGAAAGTCTGGAAGGCGGCACATGATTATGTTTCACGAAGGCCGAAGGCGTTCATGATGATTCACATATCACATGTTTATGAGAACGGTGCCAACCTCTATTTTACCTTTCTGAGTCCCATGGACAAAGGAAATGAGAAGCATGATTTTACGGCTTTTCACCACGGGCTTGTGGAAACCATACTGGAGCACGGTGGCTCTATCTCACATCATCACGGTGTGGGAAGGGTGCTGGCGCCATGGATGGAGGGGCATCTGGGCAGGAGCTCAATGGAACTGCTCAGGGCAGTGAAGAAACACCTTGATCCGAATAACATAATGAATCCCGGCGGCACACTGGGATTTCTGTGACCAGGCAAGTCCGGCGGAAGACCGTGATGCCAGTAACCAGATAAGAATAACATTGAACTCAGTCACAAAGACCGGCTTCCCATAAACTGACCATGAAAACATCTGACGATCTCATTCTGTCAATAGACTTCGGCACACAATCGGTCCGCTCCGTGCTCATCGATCTTGAAGGCAACGTGCTCCAGCTGGCAAAGGTTGAAATCGAGCCTTATTTCTCGGTGGCCCCGGGATGGGCCGAACAGTATCCCGAATACTTCAGGGACAAGATGTTCGAGTCGCTGCGTAAACTCTTCAGCGAGACAACCTGTAAAAAGGAAAGTATAAAGGCGGTGACACTCACATCACAGCGTTCAACACTCATCAACCTCGATTCTGAGGGGAAGTCGCTCCGTCCCGCCATCACCTGGCTCGACCAGAGGCTGAGTGCAGTGGGTAAGTATCCGGGAACGATGATGGATCTTGCCCTGAGGCTCGTCGGCATGAGGGAGGCGGTTCATTTTGCCGTCAAGAACGGCGAGTGCAACTGGATTATGCAGAATGAACCGCAGATCTGGGAGAAAACAAGCAGGTATCTTCTTCTCTCCGGCTATCTGACCTGGGCGCTGACAGGTGAATACAGGGATTCTGTAGGATGTACGGTGGCTTACCTGCCGTTCGATTACAAGACGCAGAAGTGGACCGACAGGCAGCACATGAACTATAAGATGTTTCCGATAGACAGGGATAAGCTGCCTGATCTGGTCAAACCGTCAGAAGTGCTGGGGACGATAAGTCGCGAGGCTTCGGAGCTGACCGGTATCCCAGCCGGCCTGCCACTGATAGCTGCTGCTGCCGACAAAGCCAGCGAGGTACTTGGCTCCGGCGTCATCAGCCCCGAGGTGGCATGCCTGAGCTATGGCACCACGGCAACGGTGCAGACAACCCACAGCAGGTATCATGAGGTGATACCGTTCTTTCCGTCATACCCCAGCGCCATCCCTGACTGCTTCAACACCGAAGTGCAGATTTACAGGGGTTACTGGATGATCAGCTGGTTCAAGAAGGAGTTCGGCCTCAAGGAGATACAGATGGCAGAGCAGACCGGGCGCCATCCGGAAACGTTCTTCGATGCAATGGTTGATGATGTGCCGGCAGGGTCAATGGGCCTGGTTCTCCAGCCTTACTGGTCGCCCGGCGTCAAGGTGCCCGGAACGGAAGCAAAAGGTGCAATCATAGGATTTGGCGACGTCCACACCCGTGCACATGTGTACCGGGCCATACTTGAAGGCCTGACCTATTCACTTAAAGAGGGACTTAACCGTACGGTAAAACGTACCAGGGTGCCTGCACAAAGCGTAGTTGTATCAGGGGGAGGTTCGCAGAGCAGACAGGCCATGCAGATCACTGCAGATATATTCAACCTGGAGACCTTCAGACCGCACACTTACGAGACTTCCGCTCTGGGAGCAGCGATTAACGCAGCTGTGGGGATGAAGTATTACAGCGACTTCCCGGCAGCGGTGGGAGCAATGACCAGGAGGGGTGACGGGTTCATGCCTGACCCTCACAATGTGCAGATCTACAGTGAACTGTATGAAAAGGTTTATTCGAAGATGTACCGCCATCTCCAGCCGCTTTATGAGCAGATCAGGGATGTGACCGGCTACCCGCCGAAGATCTGAAATCGTTGATGGGGATGACCGGAGAAGGTGCACTCAGCTCTGGCTGTCTCACCGGGAGGTATCACTCAGCTCTGGCTGCCTCACCTGGAGGTATCACTCATCTCTGCCTGCCATCCGGACATATGTCACACCACCTTAAATTCCAGGGTGCCCCCAAGGCCGACCTTATCGCCGGCAATGATCACTACAGAGAGTATCTCCGGAACTTTCAGAGCCTTTTCGGTAACCTCACTGACCATTTCCTGGTTTTTCACCTTGTTGCAGAAAGCGGTGGCACAGGCGTCTGCCATCGCTCCGCTGTGACAGGCAATCATGCATGCATCAGCCACCCCGAAGCTCAGCGAATGACCTACAGTTCCGGATGAGCAGCATAGTGACAGTGGTGTCTCACCGGGCAACAGTTGAAGCGCTATCTTCTCAGAAAGGGGTGAGTCTCCTGCGAATACCGACACCGTTGCAGGGGCCGCCAGTTTCATGAATATGTCGCCTCCGTTTTCTATAATCACCTCATCGGCCCCGGATTCCTCAAGCAGGTCCCTGCAGATATATTCAGCCATAGCCCCGGCCACGGCGCTCATCGGCCCTGTGCCTGCTGCAAGAGCGGCATCGCTCATTTCCTGTATCAGCGGATGAACACCCCCCGGCGCCACAACCGGAGTCAGCGAATCCCTGAACTCCGGGTGCAGTTTAATATGTTCCTCCAGCACTCTCCTGTACAACAGAATCCGGTCCATGGTAAACCGTTCAGCCTCCTTACGATAGTGGCTGCTGTCAATTGCCACCCACAGGTCGGTTTCGTGGAAAACGGAACGGAAGCTTGTCCACCGGCTGTTGCCCATTGCTTCGCGGTACAGTCGCGGCTGATATGCTGCGCTCTTAGCCAAGATCGATTTCAAATAATTTCAGCGGGCAGGCTGTGAGACAGAGCTCGCAGACCACGCATTTCTCAGGCTCGAATACCAGTTCTGCCGATTTCCGGTCCATTGTAAGCGCACCGGCAAAACAGACAGCCGAACATGCGCCGCAGTGAACACACAGCTCCTTACGGTATGTGACTGTACGGTCAATGGGAACACACTCAACTTTCTGCTGTTTCATGTATTCAATTCCATCCTTCAGGACTTTGGAAGGGGCAGACATCTCCATCACAAGGTGGCCTACCTGGCCCGGTGAAACGTCGGCCTTTACTATGTTGACCATGATGTCAAATTTCCTGATAAGGTTATATGTTATAGGCTCACCCGTAGCTTCGGGCGGGAAAGTCAGTACAAATCTCCTGCTTTTCATAATACAATTGATTATTAATGGTTAAAGCCTGATCTCCAGGCTGTTGAGGCCGGAGGTTTTTTTGAAGTTTTCAACAGGAGCCGTTAGCAGGAACCGTCCTGCCGCGATCTCCCGGCGCAGTGTTTCGGCTATCTCGCGCGCCACCCTCAGGCTTGAGAGCGGGGCTGTCCGAATCTTCTTTCCGTTCAGGGATATCTCACCTGAGAACAGAGACTCATAGTTGGCCCGTCCCAGCAGGTCGTGGCCGGGTGAGCCATAGTCAAGAATATTTGTCTCTATCTGGCTGTTGCGGATCATAACCCTCCGCGCCAGGTCTTCATCAAGTACGGGTATGGGTATGCCGACACCAACGAAGATTGAGACTCCGTATTTCTCAAAGTATGCCGCCCTGATGAATCTGGTGTTCATCTCCTTTGCATTTCCGATGAGTGCCAGTGTGGCAGAGTTGCCAACGGGAACACCATGTTCATTTACCGGTTTGCCGGTGTTGAACTGCGTTCCGTGCCATGCTACATAACCGGTGGTACCGCCGAAGAATATGCGCGTGCCGATCCCGATTGTCCGCATCTCGGGATCATTCAGCAGCGGACTCAGTTCTCCTGATGTTGAGAATGTGGCATTTCCGAATGACGGCAGCAGGGTGCCCATGTATGTGAATTTCATTTTTGATGTACTGTTCACCGCAACATTGTAGTTCTGGTAGGCGTTGCGCGGATTGAACATTATCATCTCATTGACGCTATCCTTGTTTATAAGGGTTTTGACCTCGGTACGCGGGTAACAGTCGGTACCTTTGGCAGTGGCCTGCATCATCACATCCTTTCCTGCTATCAGCTCCTCGATTACGTGTGCTCCCCCGTACTGGTCGTGAGGCAGTGCGGTCTCAGTGGCGCCGATGTAAGCATCTACGGCAGCTATGCCGGCAAAGACAGGCACATTGTTCAGGGTGATTCTCTCCATGCGCATAGGCGGATCGGTGTGACCGAAGTTGATAAACATGCCCGACGAGCACATCGGCCCGAAGGTGCCTGTGGTGACAACGTCAACCTTTTCCGCAATCTCAGCTGGAGTTGCTTCGCGACCCATGGCTGCAACCTGTTCGGCCGTCAGCACTACCGCCTTTCCGCTGAGGATCTTTTCATTGATCTCCGCAATGGTTCGTTTCTTCGACATAATGTAAATTTTAAAGTAACTTTAGCCTGGTTTCAAACAAACTTCAAAGATATGCGTAGATCACTTATCACCGCCGCACTTTTCGCAATTCTTTTCTTTTCATGTGTACCGGCTGATGATCCGGCCATTGATGTGATGACATTCAACATCAGGTATGACAACCCTGATGATGGACACAATGCCTGGCCTCATCGTGCTGCAAAGGTGGCCGCATTTATTGACGAACAGATCCCTGACCTGATGGGTATGCAGGAGGTCCTGTGGCACCAGTATGAATATCTTCATGATGTTGTGCCGGGGTATGGGTCTGTGGCAGCTGGCCGTGATGATGGTCAGGAGGGTGGAGAAGCATGCCCCGTGTTCTGGCGGCTCGGCAGATTTGAACGGCTGGCAGACGGAACATTCTGGCTCTCAGCCACCCCGGATGTGCCGGGTTCGGTAGGATGGGGAGCAGCGCTCACACGTATATCAACATGGGTCAGGCTTTATGACAGGGTTGCAAAGGATACGCTTCTTTTTTTCAATACTCATTTTGACCACATAAGCGACTCGGCAAGAGTGATGAGCTCAGGAGTGCTTTTAGAAAAGGTAAAAGAGCTTGCCGGGGATAACAGGTTCATTATAACCGGCGATTTCAATGCCACACCGGAGAGCCTGGCAATTAAACGCATGAAGGAGGGCGGTCTGGCGATGGATTCATACCTGGTCTCGGAGACGACTCCCGCAGGTCCGGCGTATACATTCAACGGCTGGAAGGATGAACCGGGAGAAGGGAGGATAGATTATATTTTCATCCGGAACGGCATGAAGGCGTTATTGCATGAGACGCACAGGGTAATTGAAGAGGGGGTATTCATTTCAGATCACTGGCCGGTGACTGCCAGGGTCAATTGAAAAGTGAGTGGTTCTTTGTTGGGATGAATTCGATCGGGATGTCAAAAGCCTCAGATATATGATGACCCCTTTCAAGTATGTCATCGTCCTCTTCGTCATAGTACCATTTGATTACCAGTTTTTTACCCTGGTTAATGACCTCTGATATCTTTCTTATGACTGCAACCAGGATCTGGGTTCCGAAACTGTTAAGATATTCCAGTTCAATTGTTACCGTTGTAGTGCCGGCGGGATTCTTAAGGTAACGATCAATGCAATCGAGCAGCTTCTCCGATGGCACCGTTTTGTTCAGGGCCATCGCCCTGCCTTTGATGCTGAGCGTGCCGTCGGCGGTAAAGATGACTTCCGGCGTCTTGTCGGTAGGTGGAATATGGCAATAGTTGCCTTGCATTAACATTAGAAACAGTTATCCCCTTAAAGGTTCAAAGATAAGCAGATATGTCAGTGCAAACAAAAAATATTTATCCTGAAAGGGCAACGGATGGCAGGAATTGGTCACACCTCTCAACATTCAGGCACCGTATTTTGTTGATATATAATATATGCCAGAGTGATATCGCGCTGCTGACAAAACACATCATAAAATGAACGCAAGACAGCCGGGAAACATTGATGAATATATAAATTACCAGCCTCAGGACTGGCGGGAAATGCTGCAGAAAGTCAGGGAGACAATCAGAGAGGCTGCTCCAGGGGCCGTTGAATCCATCAGTTATGCCATGCCTGCCTTTAAATTCAGAGGGAGACCCCTGGTCTATTTTGCGCTGAACCGGAACCATCTCGGTTTCTATGCCACCCCCTCGGCAAATAGCGCCTTCAGTGAAAATCTGAAGGGATACCGGTCATCAAAGGGTGCGGTTCAGTTTCCGCTTGACAGGCCCATACCTTATGATCTGATCCGCAATATGGTTCAGTACAAGCTTGAAGAAATCAACAAATTGCAGAGGGAAGTAAAATGAACAACTCAATCTATCCGTCAGTATGGTGCAACAACAATGCCCGTAAGGTGGCAGATTTTTACATGTCCGTTTTTCCGGAAACCAGGATTGCCGATGAAAATCCGGTAGTGGTCCTGCTCGAAATAAATGGTCAGAAGCTCATGCTTATCAACGGCGGCGACATGTTCCGGCCCGATCCGTCAATATCACTGATGTACCTCACTCCATCGCAGAGCGAAGTGGAGGAAATCTACTCAAAGCTGATTGAAGACGGGAAGGCGCTGATGCCGCTCGGTGAATATCCTTTCAGCCCGAAATACGGATGGGTCGAGGACCGGTATGGTGTATCGTGGCAGCTATACAGCGGCCTGGAGGAACATATAATCCAGAAGCTGGTCCCGACCCTCATGTTTACAGGCAGGAACAACGGGAAAGCAGAGGAGGCGGTGGGCTTCTACACCAGCGTCCTGCCTGACTCACAGCCTCGTGGCATGATGAGATACACCGGTTCGGAAGGAGAGGTGGCAGGTAACATTCAGCACGGTGAGTTCATGATCAGGGATTACCTGTTAATGATCATGGACAGTTCCGGACAGCCTGACCTGAGCTTCACGGAAGGTGTCTCCCTTGTCGTTGAGTGTGACACACAGGCGGAGATCGACAGGTACTGGACGGCGCTCACTTCCGCAGGAGGCGAGGAGAGCATGTGCGGATGGCTGAAGGACAGGTACGGGGT
>ENA-UOWG01002216-UOWG01002216.1-activated-sludge-metagenome-genome-assembly--contig:-NODE-2216-length-17150-cov-5.873706_pt1 | contig 17150 bp, 14 predicted proteins | sample MGYA00238147_ERZ761563 | MGnify/ENA primary metagenome ERZ761563 (study PRJEB28884, sample SAMN05720216) | anaerobic digester metagenome | isolation source: active sludge of municipal... | reverse complement strand
ATTCCTTGAACCCGCCGTAGCAGTAGGGGATGTTCTCGTTCACCTCGATGATGATTTTTTTCGTCCTTTCGAGCGACGCCGGAATGACCGAATTTCCGATGCCGATGTTGAAAAAGCCCCATTTATCCATTGGCGCCGCGCGCACTATGGCGACATCCGGACGGATATAGTCGTTGTTGAAATATGACGGCCCCTCGTGAAAGAGGTTCGGGATGTAATCGCACAGGCCCCGGTCGTGGAGTATGCGGTCGGCCTTACTGAAATGGCTGCTGCGGAACACGAAGCTTTTGCGCTCCGGGTCGGCCAGCACGCTCCGGCAGACGGCCGGAAAGGTGATGCTCTGGATGGTGACGTTTTCGAGCTCGCCCGCGCGCTTTGCCAGATACTGGTCGAGGTATATCGGTGCGCAGGCGAAGGGCCCGAAGTTGACGTTGTCGCCGGAGCTGATTACCGAAACGGCGTCCTCCGGTGTTGTGAGTTTTCCGCGGTACTCGTCCTGGAAATTCATTTTGTCCTCCTTCGGTCGCCCGTCCTTCTAATGACCTGCGATGAATCCGCTAAGAATATGAATATAAAAATGATTATACTCCATTTTAAAAAAACCGCTAATTATTCCCGGCGCCCGGCGATACTGTCTTTCCCGCCTCCGTTTATTGCCTTGCGTTAAGCCGATCGGCGGCGTATACTCGGTCGGATATATCATATCACCCTCCGGCGTGCGGTTTACGGGAGGTAGTGTGCCATGATACTGGACTGTCATTTCCATCTGGAGGAAGGCCTGCTCGGCCGCGGCGAGCTCATCGAGCGCATGGACGCCGCGGGCGTTGACAGGGTCGCCCTTATGGGAGCCATGGTGGAGCCGTTTCCGGAGGCCGCGAAGTTTCTGGTGGCCCTGCTCCAGTTCCTGATTACACGCAGGACCACCAGGGGAATCGCGAGGGCCCTGGTGGCGAATTTCAGCGAGAGAGGAAACATCAAACTTCCCATGGGAGAGTACGCGCTGTATCCCGACCCGGACAACGGCGCGGTGTTCGAGGCCGTTAAAAAATTCCCGAAACGCTTTCTCGGCTGGGCCTTCGTGAATCCCCGCGGCAGGAACGATACCGTAAGGGAACTCGGGCGCTGGAAGAAGTCGCCGGGCTTTGTGGGGGTTAAAGCCCATCCGTTCTGGCACCGGTACGAGCCCGTGCATCTCGCGCCCGTGGCCCACGAGCTCGTAAAGACCGGCAAACCCATGCTCGCGCATGTCGGTTTCGGGAGTCATGGCGATTTCGGCGTGCTGCTGGCACAGGTTCCCGGTCTGAAGCTCATACTCGCGCACGCGGGCTTCCCCGAATACTCCGACACATGGAAAAAGATAAGGGAGAATAAAAACGTGTTCGTCGACCTCTCGCAGACCGGCTATGTCGGCGAGAAGACCACCCGGCAGGTCATCGAATACCTTGGTGTCGAGCGCTGTCTGTTTGGCACCGACGGGCCCTTCGGCTATCACGCCGCGGACGGGAAGATGGACTACGGGTACATCAAGCGGCGGATCGAGCGGCTGGTTCCTGACGCGGGGGCCCGCAGGCGGATCCTCGGAGAGAACTTCGCGGAGCTGGCCGGTATCGTCTGAGCCGGTCGGCGGGCGCCCGCGGCGTGAAGCATGTCGAGTCCCGTGAGACCCCTGCGGGGGAGTTTTACCTGGCACCCGCACACCGGCCGGCACGATGCTCCATCCTGAGACCGAAAGCGTTCCATGGACCGGGTCGATCGGCAGCCGGAGGAATATGCGATTTATGTTGACTTCCCCGGGAATACGAGGGACTCTTCACTCGGGGAAGGGGCCTCTTCTATAAAAAAAGATCCATTCATCTCTTTGCGATAACGGCGATTCATCCATAGCACGCAGTCATTCCTCCGTGGTGTACGGGCATGCCGCGGTAGAGGCATTGTGCCGTATGAGACGGGAGTACGCGTATGCAAGGATGTCTTTCGGAATGGTCAAACGGAGTTCGTGAGTCTCACGGCATAGCCGCAAAAATTTTATGTGCGATTGAAAAGCCGCGATTGGAAGCGGCAAATGTTAAACGGCCCCTGGTACGGGGCTTTTTCCCATGGGGAAAGGATTTTTTCGAAGGGGGCCTTTCGGGAACAAGCCCTGTATCGAAAAGAAACGCGCTCGCAAGCGGGAGTACTCACCGTAAATATTTAAAAATGGAGGTTTTCGATGAAAAGCGCAATGAAGAGCATCGTTCTCACCGTCGTGGCGGCATCCCTCGGATGTGCGTCTTTGCCAACTCCGGTCATGAATTTGCCGCTTAAGGATGGCGGCGGCACCTACGAGATCAGCTATGACCACAAAAAGGCTTTGGATTGTAATTACTACTATATAGATACAGTGGTAACAAGCGGTCGGCATTATTTTTATGCCAGTGATGTGACTTTATATAAACAGATGTACGAACGTGAAATGCTTTTCCCCGGAGCTAAAGAAAAGATCCGCAATATATATAGTCTGGCCTTTCATCAAAACACCGAGTCCACCGTTGCTCCTGAATTTTTTTTGGTTGTGGACGGCAGGCAGTTCAAGCTCGTTTTCCGCAGTGGAAGGACGCAAACTATTACCAGCAGAGGGGGGGGAGGACGCAGCAAATCCGTGCACACAACGTTAACCTATAATGTATCCTCCGATCTGCTCAACGCTATGAAAACCATGAAAAGCATGTCCCTGAAAGTCGGAAATGTATCTCAGGATCTCGATGCCAAATCGGTCTCTCGGGTCAGCAGTTTTGTTGTGGATAGCCTGGGATTTGATTATCAGGGTTTTCATGAAAAAGTCACCGCTTTGAAAAAGTAAAACTCAGGCGGCCCCGCTCACGGGTTCTCCCCGCCGTAACCGGGCACCTGGTCCGCCTTCGACAGAGCGCTTGCCGATGTCGCGGAGCGCATCGCCGCGGCGGTAAAGGGCCGGCCTTCCGTCGGCGAGGCCGGTATGTTTGAGATCAAGGTGCGGCTATTTTATGCCGGTAGACGGGGTGCCGGATTATACGCGACTCTAAACGTGACCGGAGAGACGATACGCTTTTCGCAGCGATTCGATTCTTTCCATGTACAGGCCAAAGAGATCCGCGTATGTATTGCGCGCGGCGCCCGGCTCCACGACGGCACCCCGGATATCGAACGCGGCGCGCGCCTCCCCGGCGGAGCCGTAGTGCCCGGCCCCCGCGAAGGCGAACATTGCGGCGCCCAGCACCGTGCTTTCCTTCTGGCCTGCGATGACGATCGGGCGATCGAGCACGTCGGCCCTAATGCGATTCCACGTCGAGTTGGCCGATCCGCCCCCCACGATCGTGAGCCCGGAAATTTTTTTTGAGGACGAGCGCTCGATGCGCTCGAGCGCGGCGCGCAGCGTGAACGAGAAACCCTCGAGCGCGGCGCGGTACACCTCCGCGGGCGAGGTGCGCATATCCAGCCCGAGAACGCTCCCCGCGGGAAGGCCCCGGTTGCCGGGACCGGGGATGAGGGAGGGTTCGAACCAGAGACCGCGGCAGCCCGGGGCGACCGTCGCCGCTTCCCGTACGGTCCGTTCGCCGACGCCACCCGCCTTGACGCGCTCCAGCACTCCCCCTCCGATCCATTGTGTCCCCACGTTGAACAGTCCCGGCTCGGCATCGCACTCGTTCTTTATTCCCGCGCGGAGCGCTCCCGCGCCTGTGAGTGGCCTGGCCGCGCGCGTGAAGAGGATCTCCCATGTACCGGAGCTGAGCACGGCCGCGCCGGGGGCGCAGCCGGAACCGTAGACCGCGAACTGCGTGTCGTGTCCCGCGGCGACCACGGGGATCGGCCCGGCGAGGCCGATCGCGTGCGCGACGGCCGGTAGCAGCCTGCCCGTAACGGTCCCCGGCTCCACGAGCGGGGGGAAAAATCCGGGATCAATCCCGAAGGTTTTCATCAGATCGCCGCTGTAGGCGCGCTTTCTGATGTCCATGAGCATCATGCTGTCGGCGGTTGTCGGATCGTTCACGGCCGTTCCCGTCAGGCGCTCGTGTATGATTCCCGGGAGCATCAGGTAGCGGTGGACGCGCTCGTATACGCGTGGCTCGTGCTCGCGCAGCCACAGCAGGCGTATGAGCGTGTGCTGGTGCAGGGGTTGCTCGCCGCAGAGCCGGAAGATGGAGGAAAAGTCGCTCCGTGCCCGGACGGACTCCGCCAGCGCCGCGGTCCGCGGGCAGTGCCAGGAGATGACCGGGTAGAGCATCCGGCCGCCCCGGTCGAAGGGAGCGCCGTCGTCGCTGAAGGTGACGACGCTGATGGCGGCGAACCGCTCTCTGCCCGTACCGTGCACGACGGCGGCGGCGCAGGAGAGCATCTTTTCCCAGATGTCCTCGAGGTCCCATACGAGCCAGGGGCGGTCCGCGCGCTGGGGCCTGGCCGCGTTGGGGCGCGCCTGGATGCGGACGATCCTTCCGCGCTCGTCCACGGCGGCCGCGCGCACGCTTGTCGCTCCGCAGTCGATTATGAGGACGAGCTTTTTGCCGTGGCTCATGGTGCCTGACCGCTCAAGGCGCCGGGACGTCGCCGACGGCCGCGAGCATGGAATCGAAGAGCGCGGGGTCCCAGGTGAGACCGCGCGACTGCGCGGTGCAGGCGCCCGCGGCGAGTGACCAGCGGTACATCATGAAGGTGTTCAGGCCGTACCTCGCGTAGGCGCAGGCGAGCCCCGCGACGAACGCGTCTCCCGCGCCTACCGGATTGACGGTCTTCACGTGAGGCGCGTGAACGGCGCGGGCGGTGCCGTTCACGCAGAAAACCGCCCCCTCGCTTCCCAGGGTGAGGACCGCCATGCCCATGCGTTTCGATGCCCGGCGCAGGAAATCGATCACGGTCTTCCGGTCATCGCTCCCGGCGAGCTCGCACGCCTCGTGGAGGTTGGGCGTTATGACGAACGGGTCGTGGCCGATGGCGCGCGCCAGCGGCGCGCCGCTGGTGTCCAGTATAACGCGCGCGCCGTGCGCGGCCGCGGTATCGATTAGGGTGCCGTAGTAGTCGTCGGGCAGCCCCGGCGGGAGCGAGCCGCAGAGGAGCACGATATCGCACTTGTTCGCGCGCAGAAGCGCTTCGTAATGAGAGAGGAATGACGCGCCGATGGTATCGTCGAGCTCCGCTCCCGACGGGACAATTTTGGTGTCGCGGCCGCTTTCCGTCTCGATATAGGCCATGGTGATCCGGGTCGGGTGGGGAACTTCCAGAAAGCGCGCGACAACCCCCTCGCTCTCGATGGCGCTCCGGATGAAATCGCCCGTGTGGCCACCCAGTATCCCGGTCGCGATCACCTCGAATCCCAGCAGTCTGCAGACGCGCGCGGCGTTGTTCCCCTTGCCGCCGGCCTCCGGCGCTATGTCCCTTCCGCGGTTGGTGGCGTAAGGCGTGAACGCGCCGCCGAAAACGGTGTAGTCCACCGCCGGATTGAGCGTCACCGTGAGTATCACAGGTCGAGCAACCTCCCCAGTATCTGGCAGCGGCAGTCGGACTCTATGCGGTCGACGATGTCGAAGCACGCGTTCATGTCGCGCCCCGCGGCGACGATCCCGTGGCCCGGCAGGATCACCTCGAGCGCCGCTTTTTTCAGAAGCTCGCGCTTGCCCGCGAAGTGTTCGATCACCGCATGTGCGAGCTCGGGCGAGTAGCCGTGCATCGGCGGGATGCACTCGATCGTGCCGAACTTTTCGGTGGTCTCCAGGGAGGGGACGATCGGCCTGGCCTTCGCGACGAAGACGTTCGTCCAGTAGGGGTGCGCGTGGATGACCGCGTGCGCCTCTTCGAAGGCGCGGTAGACGCCGAGGTGCATCGTCCCCTCGCGCGTGATCTCGCCGGGGCCCTCGAGCACGTTCCCTTCGAGGTCGGTCACCGAGAGGTCGTCTTCCGTTATCTGCCATCTGAGCCGGTAGCCCATCAGGCGGGGCGTGATGACGACCGTATCCCCGTCGCGCAGGCTGATGTTCCCGCCGGCGGTGTCCGAGAGTCGGCGTTCCCATACGAGTTTCGCGATTCCGAGCACGAGCTCTTTCATGTCCTCACGCATTGTGATATCCCTCCATGATTATCAGACCTCCCCCCGATGTCCCGGTACTCACGCGCTATTACCTCCGCGCGCCGTAACCATTGTCCCCGCGCGCTCTTTCAGCGTCCTGTCGAGCGCCGCCACGTCCCCCGGGAGCGTTCGCCCGATCAGGAAGAAGATGAGCGCGCATGGAACCCAGAAGAACGGGGTGATGATAAACGCGGACTCCCGCCCCATGGCCATGATGATGAGGCTCACGAAGAACGGTCCGAAGCCGCGGCCGAGGTCGTCGACGATGTTGTAGAGCGCGCTCATGGAGCCGCGCGCCTCGGGCAGGTTGACGTTGACGAGCATCGCACGGCAGTTCGCGCCCGACTGTGCTATGATGAAGCCGGTCGCCAGCGACAGTACCATGAGCGTCGTGTAGTCGGGGTCGATGGCGCCCGCCTGCGACGGGTAAAGGAAGATGCAGAGCGTGGGGACGATTCCGGCGAGGATGGAGAAACCCACGTACCAGGCGAGCATCTTCGCGCTCCGGCGGAAGATCCAGTCGCCGATGAACCCGCTGGCCGCGATTCCCGCGAGAATGCCCACGCCCAGGACCATGCATATCGTGGTCGCGACGGGCACGCTGTAGCCCTTTTCCTGGGCCAGGAAATCGTTCAGGTAGATGAAGAGCACGCTCCAGGGTACGATCCCGGGAAGCGTCTGGAGGATGAGCAGGATGTTGGTCCGGTTGCGGAAGAGGTCGCGGTACTCGGACCAGGTGATTTTCGCGGTGTATGTTCTGCCGTCCTCGATGAGCGTTTTGAGGCCCCGTTCGGTCTTCCCGCGCGAGGGTTCGGGAACCGTGATCCAGTAGAGCAGGGCGACCAGAAAGCCCGGCGCGGCGACCACGACGAAGGGTATCCTCCAGCCGCACAGCGTCCCCAGGCAGGAATCCGCCGTGAATCCGGCGACCATCTGTCCCACGGCGATCCCCAGGCCGGAGGCGACCCCCACGAGCCCGAAGGCCTTCGCGCGGTGCTCCTGGGGGAACATGTCGCCGAGGAGTGAGTTCGTGAGCGGGAGAACGCCGCCCAGCCCTATCCCGGTGAGCGCGCGCAGGACGAACATCTGCGGGTAGTTCTGCGCGAAGCCGGTGAGAAGGCACGGTATCTCGCCGATCATGACGATGGCGAGGAAGAGCTTTCTGCGGGAAACCCTGTCGGTGAACCAGCCGGTGGCAAGCGTCACGATTCCCCCCAACAGCCAGAAGCCCATTGCGATCCTTCCCCCCAGGAGCACGTCGCGCTCGAGATCGGTCATGCCGAAGTCGTGAGCGATCCTCGTCAGGTTGGGCGCCATGAGGTTCTGGTCCGCGAAGAGGAAGAAATTAATGAGGCAGAGGAGTACGGTGGCGTACACCTGCCCCGAGCCCGACGTATGCGCGTGCGATGCGGCTTTGTTCGTGGTCATCCCGTGCCTCCGTTAACGATTCAGGGAAAGAGAATCGAGCGCATGAGTCTGCTCGACGCGACGGCGTCCTTGCTCGCGAGTACGCGTTCGATCGCTGACAGGTCAGTCCGTTTGAGCGCTCCCCTGAGCTTTTGCATCCACCGCACGCTCTCGGCGACCGCATCCCTTCCGTCCTCGCGGTACGGGAACTGGTCGATGGTGAGCCAGCCGTCGTAGCCGGTGCGCCCGAGCCAGTAGAAGAACTCCAGGTATTCCAGCGTGTGCACCGTGCCCACGATCATGTCGTCGTCCCAGGAGCGATAGTTGTCGTTCATGTGCACGTGCGCGAGCCTGTTCCCGTGCGCCGCGAGCAGCGCCACCGACTCGGCCGGGTTTTCGTACGCGTAGAGCGCGTGCCCGTAATCGAGCGTGACGGCGCAATTGTTTTCGCCGACCTCCTGGATAATCAATAGCGCGACGGCCGCGGTGCTCAGGTACGAGCGGGTGCGCGGCTCCTTGGGCTTGTACTCCAGACCTATCGTGATCTCCGGCGCGTAGCGGCAGATCTCGCGGATGGCGTCGGTGAAGCGTTTTCGCTCGGCGATGTAATCGGACTGGAATATGTAATCGTAGCCGTCCTGCCCCGGCCACAGCACCACCAGCGGGCACCCGTACGATCGCGCCGCGTCGACCGAGCGGAGGCTGAGGTCGAGCGCCTTCTTCCTGGTCGAGGCGGACACGGATGAGTACGAGCCCTGTCTGAATTCGGGGTCGGAGAAGAGGTCCGGGTTCAGCGACACCGCCGCGAGCCCGGTGCGGGCGAGGTGCCCCCCGATCTCCGATTCGCGATTGTGGAAGCCGGCGTTAACCACCAGGTCCACTCCCCCTATCCCCTCGATCGAGGCGACGCGGTCGAAGAGCTCTTCGGTCGAATACGGCCTGTCGTAGGCCGCGCAGTAGCGGTCGGAGCATCCCCCCACGTCTCCAAGGAACACGGAATATCTGTCCACGGGCCTGTCTCCTTTTTCCAGTTTAATATGTCACCGTGATGACGGTACGCCCGCGCGCGGTCACGCGAAACGCCCAGGCTCCCCCGCCCATGTCCCGCGGCGCGAGAGCCGTCCGTCCCAGAAGTGCGCGCTTCGGGGCGGACGGAAGAAGAAGGACTATCTCACCCTCCACCGTGCGTTTGAGGTCCGCCAGGACGATCTCTGCCGCGCGGCCCCGCGCCCGGAAGGACGCGACCTCGCACCCCTGGGTGATGTGCAGCGAGCTCCCGACGAGGAGCGGACTTCCGGAAATATCGGTTATGCGAAACAGCCTGCATGCGTGCGGCTCCATCTCCCCCATGTCTATCGCGCCGCTCTTTTCGAACGAACCTGTTCCACTCCAGAAATCGTACAGGTAGATGTCCGCGCCGGGCGGAATGCCGAGCGAAATCGTGTCGAGCGTCATCCGCCGGGAACGGTCGCGCCAGTTGAACACGGCGACCGCGTGCCAGGCTCCCCATTTCGTCCCGACCGGCACGTCGTATACCGCGGGCATTTCCTCCTCCAGGAGGCCGACCGGCCTGCCTCCGGGGCTGAGCGTCGGGCACAGCAGCGCGACGAGCCGCTGCTGCGCGGGCGAAAGGCGCGTCAGGTCGTCGCTGTTGATGACCAGCCCCCCGGTAAGGCCTATGAGGCTCACGTTGCTGCGGACCTCGGCGGGGGTGAGCCTGGTGTCGTAGTCACGCACCATGAGGCAGTCGGGATCGCTCCACCACCACCTTCGGTGCAGGGCGCTCAGGTTCATGGTGTGCCGCACGTTGTTGCGCAGGGCGGGGATGCCCGTTTCTGTCTTAATGAACGGCGTCGCCCATTTCATGTTCCAGAGGTAGGGGGTCCAGTTGGGCGCGGTGTCGGGCCCGATCCGCATCTCGTCAACGATGCCGATGCAGGGCCCGAAGGGGCTGCCGCAGCCCAGAAGCAGCGTGTCTTTGCCCAGGCCGGCGCGGATCGCCTCCATGCCCATGCGGTAGGCGCGGGCGCGGGTGATTTTGGGATTCCGCCGCACGCCCGGGAGCGCGGCGGCGTAGGTGAAGTCGGTCTTGACGAAGCTGAAGCCCCACTTCTTCACCACGGTCGCCATGAGCTCCCTGAGCCAGGCGAGCACCTCGGGGTTGGTGGCGTCGAGCGCGTTGCCGTAGAAATTCCAGAAGTATCCGCTCACGATGGGCTTGCCCGAGGGCTCCTTAACGAGCCAGTCGGGATGCTCGAGCGCGAGCTTCGACCTGGGATCGGCGACGAAGGGAGCGAGCCAGAGCCCCGGGGTGAATCCCTTTTTTTTGACGCCGGAGGCGAGCGCCCCCAGCCCCGAGGGGAACCTGTCGTTGCATGTGTACCAGTCGCCCCAGGCGGACTGGTATCCGTCGTCGAGCTGAACGATCCCGAAGGGAATCGTGTCGCGGAGTCCATCGATCACTTCGAGGTTATCCGTGAAAAGCCGTTCGGTGATGTTGTGGAAGTAATGGTACCAGTGCGTCCACTTTACCGGAGGAAGTGCGGGGACGCGGGCGTTCATCTGCCGCGCGGCCGCTTCGGCATAGTCTCGCGCCGGTTCGTCGTGCGGGAGCGCGAGTATCTGCAGAAAGCCGAGTTCCGAATCGAAGCGCTCACCCGGGTCCATAAGGATGCCGTCCGCCTGGGCCATGAGAGCGAACGCGTTCTTTCCCGGGCGGCAATCGGCGTAGACCTGCCCGAACTGGTCCGCGGTGGACACGAAACCGGCGACGATGGCATGCCCGGCGCCCGCGAGGATCCCCCAGCCCTCGCTGTAGAAGCGGCCCTTCCCCCGCGGGATCGGCGTGCTCGGGTTGAAGTACATCTTCCCGATCATGGGTTTGATGAGCGAGCTCACATCGCGCTGGTCGGCCCTTCGCAGCCCGCTGTAGCACCAGTCGTGCCATCCCACCTTGAAAAAAGAGCGCGCCCCGCCCGCGAGGCTCACCCCGCCGCCGCTTTCGGGAAGGGCGTCGACAAGCGTGATGCGCTCGAGGTTGAGCGGGGTTCGACCCGTATTCTCGATGGCGCAGTCAAGAATAAGGAAAGGCCTTCCGTCGTAGATCCGCAGGGTGAGCGTGAGAGCGATGCCCTGTGACGCCTCGCAGCGTATGACCGCGCGCCGTCCCTTTCCGTGGACGTCGGACACGGCGCCGATCGTGTGGCTAAGCCCCGGTCCGCCGAACAAAGCGCGCGCGGGCGTCCCGGCGCGGCGGATATCCGCGTGCACGCGCGCTCCCCGTATCACCGGGCCGCCGGAGCCCGGGGCGCCCATCTCGAGCCGCCCGTCGCCGAGCCCGAAGGCGCAGCGAAGTTCACCGTTTTCAAGGACGAGCGAATCGCCCCGTGCCGTGATGATCGCGTTTCCCATGTCCTCACTCCTCGATCAGGTTTTGTGCCCGGCGTTGTCGCCGGTATCCGAATGGCGGGAGTCGTGCATAACGAGCCCGGTCGCCAGGGTCACCGTCTCCGGCGGTCCGGTTCTCTCGCCGTTTAAGCGTCCGAGTATCATGCGCGCCGCGTGAGCGCCGATCTCATGCGAGGGCTGGGAGATGGTGATGCGCGCCAGCCGTATCACCGGGGTGGCGCTCATCTCGTCGAAGTTCACTATCGCGAGCTCGCGACGATAGGCGGCGCCGCTTTCAAGCAGATAGCGAGCCGCGCCCAGGTACATATAGTGGTTGGCGATGAACACGCCCTCGACCGGGCGTTTCATCCCGTCGAGCTCTCTCATGAGCGCGAAGCCGCTTTCCAGGTGGAAATCGCCCACCTTCACGATATCGGGGTCGATGGGAATCCCGTGGTCGTGGTGCGCTTCCATGTAGCCGCGGTAGCGTTCGCGCGCGGTCGAGAAGGTTTCGTTCGCGCCGATGAAACCGATCCGCGTGATTCCGCGCTCCATCAGGCGCGCGAGGGCGGCTTTGGTGGCCAGGGCGTTGTCGACCACCACCGCGTCGGCCGGGAAGCCGGTTACGAGGCGGTCGACCAGCACGCAGGGAATGCGGTTTCTCGTCAGTTTCGCAAGGTGCGCGCCGTCGCCCGAGCAGGGGATGAGAATGAAGCCGTCCACCCATCGGCGCGACATCAGGTCGATGCATTCCTTCTCGATCGCCGGGTCCTCCTTGGAGCTGCCGATGAGCATGTGGTAGCCGTGAGGGCGAAGCTCGTCCTCGACTCCCTGCGCGACGGTCATGAAGAACTCCTCCGCGAGGCGCGGAGCGATGAAGCCGATGGTGTTCGTGCGGCGCGTCCTGAGGCTGCGGGCGATGTCGTTTATGCGGTAGCCCGATTCCTGAATGCGCGCGAGCACCTTCTTTCTGGTCGCCTCTGATATACGGGGATCGTCACTCAGAACGCGCGACACGGTCGCCGGGGAAACGCCCGAGATTTTTGCGATATCCTTTAAAGTAATGGTCATTAAAAGTACCGTTCATGCAATCGATTGCATAATATAATGAAGGATGCTGTTTGTCAAGCAACTATTGCCGCGATACACTCCGATTGGCGTGAATTATCATTGACAAATAGTTGTGTGCAATATACTTGTATACAAGCAATAAGGGGCCACCATGAAACCGAACGACTGCATTTTCTTCCAGATCGCCAAGACCCACCAGGCCGCAATGAAGTTCCTCTCGGATCGGACGGCGCCGTACGGGCTCACCGTCGTCCAGTCGATGGTGCTCGCCTTCCTCTCCGACGCGGACGGCGTGACCTCCGCCGAGCTGGGGGCGCGGACGCAGCTGGACAGCGCCACGCTCACCGGCATCATCGATCGGCTGGAAGCGGCCGGGTACGTGCGGCGCGGCAAGCACCCTTCGGACCGCAGGGCGGTTCTGGTCATCCTGACCGACGAAGGGGTGAATATGGCGAAGAAGGTGCGCGCCGAGATACTCAAGGCGAACCGCGACTTCTTCGCGGCCGCCGGTATGGATAACGAGGATATGTTCAGGAAGGCCCTCGCGGACATCCGCGAGAGGCTGTAGAAGCGCCGCGACCGGCGCGGGGAGGCATGCGCATGGGCGAATGGAAAAAGACGGGCTGTGTGCTGTGCTCGCAGAACTGCGGGCTCGATGTCCTCGTAGAGGACGGCCGCATGGTGAAGGTGAAGGGCGACAAAGAAAACCTGAAAAGCCAGGGCTATCTCTGCCGCAAGGGGATGAACGTCGTCCATCACCAGTATCCGAAAGACCGCGTAACGGAGCCGCTGAAGAGGAAGGGCAGCGGCTTCGAGCCGGTGAGCTGGGACCGGGCGATCGGCGAAATCGCGGAAAAACTGCGCGGCGTGGTGGAATCGCACGGGCCGCGGAGCTTCGCCTATATGGGAGGCTCATCGCAGGGCGGCCATTTCGAGGCCGCCTTCGGGCTGGGCGTGCTGCGCGGTCTGGGCTCGCGGTACTACTATTCCTCGGCGGGGCAGGAGTTCAGCGGCCAGTGGTGGGTGCAGGGCCGCGTTTTCGGTAAGCAGTACAACATCACCGGCCCGGACGAGCACGCGACCGAAATGCTCGTGGCCTGGGGATGGAACGGCATGCAGAGCCACCAGATGCCCCGGGCGCGCACGGTGCTCAAGGGCTTCAGCGAGGACCCGGAGAGGCTCCTGGTGGCGATCGATCCCCGGAGGAGCGAGACCGCGGCGATCGCGAACATACATCTGCCCGTGCGCCCGGGCGCCGACGCCCTGCTCATGAAGGCGATGATCGCCATCATCCTGAGCGAAAAAAAGGAAAACCGCGTCTATCTCGAGCGCTACGTCGAGGGCTGGGAGCGGGTGCGCCCGTGGTTCGACGACTTCGATATAAATGCGGCGCTCTCCGTCTGCGGCCTCGACGCGGGAGAGGTCCGCGGGCTCTGCGAGCTCATGACCGCGCGCAGATGGAGCGTGCATCCCGACCTGGGCATTTACATGGGGCGCACCAGCACGCTCAATTCGTACCTGCTCCACATCCTCGGCGTCGCGTGCGGCATCTTCTGCGTTCCCGGCGGGAACATCATCCCCGGCTTCGTCATGCCGCTCGGCTTCCACGCCGACGAGCGCGATCCGAAGACCTGGCGCACGGTCGCCACAAACATGCCGCCCGCGGCGGCCGGGTCGTTTCCGCCGAGCGTGGTGCCCGAGGAGATACTGAACGATCGCGCCGACCGCCTGCGCGCGATGATCGTGAGCGCCTGCAACCCGCTGCGCTCGTACCCGGACACCGCCGCCTACGAGAGGGCCTTCGGCGCGCTCGACCTCCTTGTGGTCAACGAGATCGTGATGAGCGAGACGGCGCGCCTGGCGCACTATGTGCTTCCCTGCCGCTCGTTCTACGAATCGTACGACGCGACCTTTTTCCCGTACACCTATCCGAAAATTCACTTCCAGCTGCGCCGTCCCATCGTCCCCGTGCCGGGCTCGTGCCTGGAGGCCGCGCAGATACATACGCTCATCGCCGACCGCCTGGGCCTCATCCCCGGAATTCCCGACGAGCTCGTCGCCGCGGCTGCGGGCGAGCGCCTCGCCTTCGGCGCGAAGCTCATGGAATACGCGGCGAAGGAGCCATCCGCTTTAAAGAGTATGCCCTTCGTCCTGGCAAAAACGCTCGGGCGCGCGTGGGACAGCGCGAACCTCGCCGCGCTCTGGGGAATGCTCATGACCGCGCCGAAGTCCTTCCGCGAGAACGCCGTTCGCGCGGGCTTCGCGAGCGGCATGGACCTCGGCGACCGCGTGTTCCAGGCGCTTCTCGACTCGCCCTCGGGCACGTGGGTGGGCGAGGTCGATCCCTCCGACAACATGTCGCAGGTGAAGACCGCATCGGGGAAGATCGAGATATTCATCCCGGAGATGGAGGAGGCGGTGCGCTCGCTCCAGCCCGTGTCGGAGGAGGCGAAGCTCGCTCTGCCGAAGGAGTTTCCGCTTATCCTGAGCGCCGGCCGTCATTACGATTACAACGCGAACAGCCTGATGCGCGACCCGGAGTGGAATAAAGGCAAGCGCGCCGGCACCGTCGCGATGAGCCCGGACGACGGGAAGGCCTTCGGGCTTTCGGACGGGCAGGCGGTGCGCGTGACGACCGAGGCGGGAAGCGCCGTCGGCGAGCTCGAGCTCTCGGAGCAGGTGCGCGCGGGCACGGTGCTCATCCCCCACGGCTTCGGCCTCGTCTACGGCGATACGACGCACGGCCTGAACGTCAACAGCCTCACGAAAAATACGCACCGCGATCCGCTCGGCACGCCGCTGCACCGCTACGTGCCCTGCCGCGTCGAGCGCGCGTAACACGGAGAAAACGATATGAAGACCGACAACGCATCGATTTATCGGCTTGCCGGGCGCGACGCGCTTTTCGCGCTTCTCGTACTCGGTTCACTCTGGGGGCTCTCCGAGGTCGCGCTGGGGCAGGCGGTCCGCGCGCTCGCTCCGGAGATTCGCGCTGGCGTGCTTACCGGAATCGGCATGGCATGTATGGGCCTCTTCATCGGATTGACGGGAAGGCCGGGGCGTCTGCCGCTTCTCGCGCTCGTCACGGTGCTCGCAACGCAGCTCTGCGTGCCCCTGCTGCGGTGCTCGCCCCTGTGCAAGGCGAACACTTCGCTCGCGATCATGCTGCACGGCATCGTGATCGCGGGTGCGGTCCGCCTGATCGCGGCCGGTCCCGGAAGCGGCGCCGTGCGTCGCGGGACGGCGGCCTTCGCGGCGGCGCTCGTTTCGGCGACCGTGTTCTATTACGCCGGAATGCGCCTGGCGCCCTGCGCCTACCTGCTCTCGTTCAACCAGCCGCTCGGGCTCTTCTCCTTTATGCTCCGCGAGGGGTTGGTGTGGGCCGCCTTCTCGGCCGCGCTCTTTCCGGCGGGGTACGCCCTCGGCGCGCGCTGGGCCGTTCCGCTCGCGTCGTACGGCGCCTCCCGGCCGCTCATGCGCCTCGCCGCGCCGGGCGCACTCATCGCGTTCTGCTGGATCGTGATAGCGACGGTCGTGCTGGCGGGATGATGGCATGCGGCGCGCGGCCCTTCACATTATTACTGGCGAGAAGGACTCGGGAAAGACCGCCCGCATCCGGGCGCTTTACGGTGAAGCGGCCGGGGGTGATGGATACGCCTGCCCGAAGGTGTTCGTGGATGGTGCGCACGCGGGTTACGACGCGCTCGATCTTCGCACAGGCGCGACGGTGCCTCTCGCGCGAAGCAAAAACGCTCTTCCGCCGGGATGGGACGAGTGCCGTGCGCGCGGCGGGTACAGCTTCTCGGGCAGGGGCCTTGTGTTCCTCGATTCGATACTCGAAGGGCTTGCCGCACGTTCGTGCGCGCGGGTGTTCGTGGACGAAATCGGTTCGCTCGACCTGGAGAGGGCTGAATTCCGGGTTCTCATCGCGGGTGTGCTCGAATCGTGCGAGGAATTGCACGTAAGCGTGCGGAAAAACCGCGTGGCGGAGTTCGTGGAATTATTCGGGATTTCGGAATACAGCCTGACAGATCTGGATGCCACGGAGGCAGGCGATGGACGCGGATAAAAAGACGGTGACGATCGGCGGCCGCTCAATCGGCGAGTATATCGCGATGGTCACCGGGTTCCACGGCAGCTTCGCGCCGGGGCTCCTGCTGGGCGGCTTCATGGTGGAGCACGCCATGAAGAACCTGCCGCCGGGCGAGTTCTTCGACGTTATCTGCGAGACATCGCACTGCCTTCCCGACGCCATCCAGCTCCTCACGCCGTGCAGCATAGGGAACGGCTGGCTGAGAATCATTGATGTAGGCCGTTTTGCCATGACCTTTTACGACAAGCGAACGGGAAGCGGCGTCCGCGTGTACCTCGATCACCGGAAGCTTGAGCCCTGGAACGAGATAAAGAACTGGTTCTTCCGCCTTAAACCCAAGAGCGAGCAGTCGCGCGAGCGGCTCATCGACGAGATGGTCCGCGCCGGCGAGGGCGTTTTGGGCGCGCGCTACCTGTCGGTGAAAAAGGAATATCTCGCGCACCGTCACGGCGGAGCGATCTCCCTGTGTCCTGAATGCGGCGAGGCCTATCCCTCTGAGCATGGTGAACGCTGCCGGGCCTGCCAGGGGGCGCTTCCGTATGACGACGGGCCGCGGTGAGTACCGCGTGCCGAGGGCTCGGGCGCGTCGATCACATGGTATCGTTTGCATCCCCGCCGGTATTTCACACGTTTCCCGCCAACATGTGCATTATCGAAATAATGTAAATTTTTCAGATTTCGCTTTTTTTCGCGCGGGTTTTTATGCACCTTTTAGCATGGTTCGCGGTATTGCAGTGTAATGCGATGCGCGGGGCGGATTGTGTCCGGGCCTGACATATCGTACCGCGAAAGCCGTTTGGCTGTCGGTTCGGGAACCGCTTATCTGATCCGGGCCGCGGAGTTACATTGTATCGATAATCATGGAGGGGAGATAATGAAGATTTCCGGAAGACTGATCAAACACGCACTCTTGTCGGCGGCGCTCATGCTGACCGCGGCCGTGCCCGCGAGCGCGGAGGTGAACGATTCGGACCTCGGCATACACCTGCGGGGCGCCCTCGGCGGCGGAAGGGTGTACCTGGGTTATGTGAGCTACAGCAACAGCACCGGCGACCTCGGCGCGGGGCCGGGCGCCACGCTCAACGTGGCCGCCATGCTCGCCTACAAGTTCATCGGGGT
>ENA-UOWG01002213-UOWG01002213.1-activated-sludge-metagenome-genome-assembly--contig:-NODE-2213-length-17206-cov-5.025480_pt1 | contig 17206 bp, 10 predicted proteins | sample MGYA00238147_ERZ761563 | MGnify/ENA primary metagenome ERZ761563 (study PRJEB28884, sample SAMN05720216) | anaerobic digester metagenome | isolation source: active sludge of municipal... | reverse complement strand
TCAGCGGATCTATCGCTCTGCCGGCCATGAAGCCACCTCCCAATGACATTGTAGCCGACCATCCGGGCGGTGTCAAACCGCCGCAAACGGCTGGCCGGACTAAGTATAGGACGCCTTCCCCGGCCGTTTATGACACTGGTTTTCGGAATGCGCGGCGGCTGCCGTTCCGCACAGCCCCGGCGAGGTTACCCGGTACCTTCTTGGCGTTGCAGCCGGCCGCGCCTGACGTACAATGCCGTCGTGCGCAAGCAACGGGCCAGGAAAGTCGCCGGCATGACCGAGATCCGCTTCCACGGACGCGGCGGACAGGGCGCGGTCGTGGCCGCCCAGATCCTGGCCGCGGCCCTGTTCAGGGAGGGGCTCTACGTCCAGAGCTTCCCGGCCTTCGGGATGGAGCGGCGCGGGGCTCCGGTGGCGGCCTTCGTGCGCTTCGACGATCGTCCCATCCGGCTCCGCAGCCAGATCTACGCCCCGGACCACATCGTGGTGCTCGACCACCACCTGCTGCACACCGCCGCGGTCCTTACCGGTCTCAAGCCCGGCGGCTGGGTCATCGTCAACTGCAACCACCACGACGGCCGCCTGGGGGTACCCTCCGACTTCCGCCTGGCCGTGGTCGACGCCTCCGGGATCGCCGCCATGAACCGGCTGGGCTCCACGTCCATCCCCATCGTTAACACCGCCATACTGGGGGCCTTTGCCAAGGCCACCGATCTGGTAGGCATAGACTCCGTGGTCTCCGCCATCAGCGAATCCGTGCCGGTCAAGGCCCAGGAAAACGTGCATGCGGCGCGCCAAGCGTACGATTTCACCGAAACGCTATAACCCGAAGCTGCCGGCTTCGGCCGCGGACGCCAAGGGTTTCCGCGGGGCATCGGACATGCCCGCGGCCTCGGTCTCCGTGCCGGGCGGGTCGATGCTGGTCTGCGAGACCGGATCCTGGCGCAACGTCCGGCCGGTCTTCGAGGATAAGACCCCGCCGTGCCTGCCCCGCTGCCCCGCCGGCGAGAACATCGAGGGCCACCTCGATCTGCTGGCCCGCGGCCGCGACGCCGAGGCCGCCAGGCTGCTCCGCGAAGACAACCCCTTCCCGGCCACCTGCGGGCGGGTCTGCTACCACCCCTGCGAGTCGGGCTGCAACCGCGCTGAGTGGGGCGGCGCGGTGGCCATCCACTCCGTCGAACGCTATCTCGGCGACCTGGCCCTGCGTCTCCCGGCCGAGAAGCCGGCCGCGCGCGCCGGGAAGTCCGGCCGCAAGCACCGCCGCGTAGCGATCATCGGCGCCGGGCCGGCTGGGTTGACCTGCGCCTGGCACCTGGCCAAGCGCGGCATCGAGGCCGTGGTTTTCGACCGCGAGCCCGAGCCGGGCGGCGTGCTGCGCACCGGCATTCCGGCCTACCGTCTGCCCAAGGACGTCCTGGCCATGGAGATATCCAGGATCGTCGAGGCCGGGGTGGAACTGCGCCTGGGCGTCGAGGTCGGCCGGGACATCGCCTTCGAGGACCTGCGCTCCGCCTACCGCGCGGTCTTCCTGGCCTGCGGCTACCACCGTCCGCGCGCCCTGGGGGTGCCCGGCGAGAGCTTGAAGGGCGTCGAGGACGGCCTCGACTTCCTGCGGCGCATCAACTACGGACAGAAGGTGACCCCCGGACGACGGTCGGTGGTCATCGGCGGCGGCAACACCGCCATGGACTGCGCGCGGGCCGCGCTGCGCCTTGGTTCCCACCCGCTGGTCATCTACCGCCGCACCCGCGGCGAGATGCCAGCCATCCCCGAGGAAGTCCTGGAGGCCGAGCGCGAGGGCGTGGAGTTCCTCTTCCTGATGCAGCCGGCCGAAGTCCGCGGCAAGGGCGGGCGGGTGGCCGCCGTGCGCTGCCAGCGCTGCCGCCTCGGCGAGCCGGACGCCTCCGGCCGGCGCCGCCCGGTGCCCATCAAGGACTCCTTCCAGGACCTGGCCGCCGACACTGTGCTCCTGGCCACCGGCGAGGACGCTGACCTCTCCTTCCTGCCCAGCGGCTGGACCCTGGGCGACAACGGCGCCGTGCTCGATCCAGCCACCGGCCACGAGGTCGAGGGCGTCTTCGCCGGCGGCGACCTGACCACCAGCCGCAAGATGGTGGCCAATGCGGTGGGCAGCGGCAAAGCCGCCTCCTGGGTGATCGAAAAGTACCTGTCCGGCCGCAGTTGGTCCGAATCCCTGGCGGAGCTCGAGCACGCCCCGACCAGCTTCTCGGTGGCAAGGCTGGAGAAGGCCGGCGCCCCGCCGCGCAGCTCGGAGATCGTCGACGCCACCAGCATCAACTTCGACCACTTTCCGAAGCTGTCCCGGGCCTCGGCCGGCCGGCTCAGTTCCGAGGAGGCCATCCGTTCGTTCGCCGAGGTCAACCAGGGCTTCGACCGGGCCACCGCCGAGGCTGAGGCCCGCCGCTGCTTCCACTGCGCGGTCTGCTCGCGGTGCGACAACTGCTTCGTCTTCTGCCCGGAGGGCATCGTCCGCCACAAGCCCGGCAAGGCCTGCGGCGACTACGAGATCGACCTGAGCTACTGCAAGGGCTGCGGCATCTGCGCGGCGGAGTGCCCTCGCGGGGCCATTTCCATGATCCGCGAGAACCGCTGAGGAGGCGCGCGTGAAGACAGCCCCTAGGAGCCGATCCTCAGCCCGGGCCGCCCGCGGCGAGGTCAAGGTCATCACCGGCAACTACGCCGTGGCCTACGCCGCCAAGCTCTCGCGCGTGCAGGTGGTCAGCGCCTACCCCATCACCCCGCAGACCAGCATCGTCGAGAAGCTCAGCGAGATGTGCGGCTCCGGCGAACTGGCCGCCGAGTTCATCAAGGTGGAGAGCGAACACTCGGCCATGAGCTGCCTGGTAGGCGCCAGCCTCACCGGCGCCCGGGCCTTCACCGCCACCAGTTCGCACGGCTTGGCCTACATGCACGAGGTGCTGCATTGGGCCGCCGGCCAGCGCCTGCCGATAGTCCTCGTCAACGTCAACCGGGCCCTCGGCCCGGGCTGGAACATCTGGACCGATCAGACCGACTCGCTCTCACAGCGCGACACCGGCTGGGCCCAGCTCTACTGCGAGAGCAACCAGGAGGCCCTGGACACGGTGATCCAGGCCTTCCGCATCGCCGAGTCGGTGCTCGTGCCGGTGATGGTGGTGCTCGACGCCTTCTCGCTGTCCCACACCTCCGAGGGGGTGGAGATCCCCCCCCAGGACGCGGTGGACCGGTTCCTCCCGCCCTACCGCCCGGCCGTGCGGGTGGACACCGCCAACCCGCGCTTCTTCGGCGGGCTGGTCATGCCCGAACACTACATGGAGCACCGCTGGCTGCTGGAGGAGAACTCCCGCCGCATCCTCGACGTGGCCGCCGAGGCCGACCGGGACTACGGCCGCGCGTTCGGCCGCAGCTACGGGCTGGTCGAGCGCTACCGCGCGGCCGGAGCCGAACTTCTGCTAATGGCCACCGGCACGGTGGCCTCGACCGCCAAGGAGGTCATCGACGCCTGGCGCCGCCGCGGCCGCCGGGTCGGGCTGGTCCGGCCCCGGCTCTTCCGGCCCTTCCCGATCGAGGAAATGCGCTCGGCCTGCCGCTTGGCGCGGCGGCTGGCGGTCATCGACCGGAACAACTCCTTCGGCTCGGGCGGCATCTTCGCCACCGAGACCCGCGCGGCCCTCTACGGCCTGCCGTCCGGCTCCCGGCCGGAGGTGCTGAGCTACGTGGCCGGCCTGGGCGGCCGGGACATCACCCCCGACGTCATCGACCGGATCCTGTCCGCGGCCTGGGCCGGCCGGGCCGAGCCGCGCGGGACCTGGGTGGACCTGAAGAAATGAGCAAGCAGAAACGCACCGCCCCGCGGGCCCGGGCCGCCGCGCCGGCCGCTCCCGCCGAGCAGGCCGAGCGGATGCCCTCCGGCGCGGTCATGGAGCGCCGCCTGGCGGAGACCGAGTACTTCACTCCCGGCAGCGTGGCCTGCCCCGGCTGCGGCGGAGCCCTGGCCATGCGCCACTTCCTCCGGGCCATGGGGCCGGAGACGGTGGTGGTCATCCCGGCGTGCTGCTGGGCGATCATCGCCGGTCAGTTCCCGTACGCCGCCCTGACCGTGCCCACGGTCAACTGCCTCTTCGCCGCCGCCTCCGCGGTGGCCAGCGGCATAGGAGCAGGCCTGCGCGTGCGCGGCGACCGGGGGGCCCGGGTCATGGTCTGGGTGGGCGACGGCGGGACCTACGACATCGGGCTGCAGTCGCTGTCCGGCGCACTGGAGCGCAACGAGGACATGCTCTACGTGTGCTACGACAACGAAGCCTACATGAACACCGGCATCCAGCGCTCCAGCGCCACCCCGCCGGGGGCGTGGACCACCACCACGCCGGGCGGCAAGGACATGGCCAAGAAGAACATCATGGAGATCATCACCGCCCACCGCGTCCCCTACGCGGCCACAGTCTCGCTGGCCTTCCCCGAGGACCTGCGCGAGAAGGTCAAGAAGGCCCGCGACATCGGCGGCGCGCGCTTCATCCACGTCCTGGCCCCCTGCCCTCCCGGCTGGAAATGCCAGAGCTCCGAGACGGTCAAGCTTTCGCGCCTGGCGGTGGACACCAAGCTCGATCCGCTCTACGAGGTCGAGAACGGCCTGCGCTGGAGGATCACGGTCGAGCCGCGCAACCTGCCGGTCGAGGACTTCCTGTCCAGGCAGGGGCGCTTCTCCAACCTGGACGCCAACGACGTCCGGCGCATCCAGGCGGAAGTCGACAGGAACTGGGCCGTTCTCCGGCGCCAGGCGGAGGTCAACCCGCTCTAATGCTTACCAGCCTGCGCACGGCAGTATGCCATCTCAGCGTGATCCCGGTCGGCGTACGCTTCCGCAAGGTCCCCGAGGGCCGCGAGGGCGAGGTGCTGGTCTTCTTCCCGTTCGCCGGCCTGCTCATCGGCATGGTCCCCGCCGCCATCCTGGTCCTGGCCACCCTGGCGACCTCCCGCGGATCGTGGCTGGCTGCCGCGCTGACCGCCGCCGCCTTCGTGCTGGTCAGCGGGGCGGCCGGGCTGATGGACCTCGCGGCCACCGTCGACGCCGCCGCCTCGGACCGTCCCGGCGCCGAGGCCCTGACCGAGGATCCCGGCCGGCACATCGGCCCGCACGGGACCGTGGCCATCGCCCTGAGCCTGCTGATCCGCTTCGGCGCCCTCACCACCCTGACCCTGCCGGTGGCGGTCACGAGCGAGTCCGGCGCCGCCTACGCCGCCAGCCTGGCCGGGGCGGTCATCGCCGTGCTCCTGGCCTGCACGCTGGGACGCTGGGCCGCGGTGGTTCTGGCCGCCTACTCCGAGTACGTCCGCCCCGAGGGCGGCGAGGACGAGTGGATGGTGCGCTACTGCGGCGCACGCGAATTCCGCTGGGTGCTGGTGCCGGTGGCGGCCGTGGCCGGGGCGGCGGTGGCCGCCAGCCTCCTCAAGTACACCCAGCTCGGCTGGCTGCAGGTGATCGTCGCCGTGCTGGCCGCCCTGGGCACGGCCTACCTGGCCTCCCTGTATTTCGAGAAGCGCTTCGGCGGGATCACCGGTCGCCAGCTGGGGGCGGTCACCGACGTGGCCGAGACGGCCGTACTGACCATCTGCGCCATGTCCGCCCTGCGGATGATCGCCTAGCAGGCCGTGATCGTCAACACCCGCGCCTTCGCCCGCGCCGGGCTGATCGGGAACCCCTCCGACGGCTTCTTCGGCAAGACCATCTCGGCCTCGGTGCGGAACTACGCCGCCCGGGTGACCCTCTTCGAGAGCCCGGAACTGGTCATCGAACCCCACCGCAACGACCGGACGACCTTCGCGAACGTCTCGGAGCTGCTCGAGGACGTGCGTCTGGGCGGCTACTACGGCGGGCTGCGGCTGATCAAGGGGGCCATCGTGCGCTTCTCGCGATACTGCCGCGAGCGGGGCATCGAACTGCCCGTGCGCAACTTCACCATCCGCTACGACTCGGCAATCCCGGTGCGGGTGGGCCTGGCCGGCTCCAGCGCCATCATCACCGCGGCCATGCGCGCCCTGTGCCGGTTCTACGGCGTGGAAGTGCCCCTGGAGGAGAGCCCCAATCTGGTGCTCTCCGTGGAGACCCGCGAACTGGGCATCCCCGCCGGCCTCCAGGACCGGGTGGTCCAGGCCTATGAGGGCCTGGTCTACATGGACTTCTCCCGGGAGATCATGGAGGAGTACGGCCACGGGCGCTACGAGCGGCTGGACCCGGCCAGGCTGCCGCCGCTCTACGTAGCCCACTCGAGCCAGCTCGGCGAGGGCACCGAGGTGCCCCACTCCGACCTGCGCAAGCGCTTCGAGGCCGGAGACCGCACCGTGCACCGGGCCATGCGCGAGTTCGCGGACCTGACCGACCGCTTCCGCGCGGCCCTGGAATCCGGGCGGACCAGCGAGCTGCACGCGCTCATGAACCGCAACTTCGACCTCCGCGCCAGCATCGTGCACATCAGCGAAGCCAACTGGCGGCTGGTCAACACCGCCCGCAATACCGGCGCCAGCGCCGCGTTCTGCGGTTCGGGCGGAGCCATCGTGGGCATCTGCGAGGGGGATCGGGCCTTCGCCGAGCTGTCCGCGGCCCTGGCGGAGATCGGGGCGGTGACCGTGCGGCCCAGGGTGGTTGCCGGGGAAGACGAGAAGTGAACCGCAGATTGCTGATTGCAGATTGTCGTTTGCAGAAGGACGCGGACAGGTCCGGAGCCCCACTTCAGAAACCAGCAATCTGCAGTCGGCAACCTGAAATTCGCCGTTCGTCGGCCCACGCCGAGGAGGTCCACTCATGATCCGCAAGGCCGTCATCCCCGCCGCCGGGCTGGGCACCCGCTTCCTGCCCACCACCAAGAGCCAGCCCAAGGAGATGCTGCCCATAGTCGACACCCCCACCATCCAGTTCGTGGTGGAGGAGGCGGTCGCCAGCGGCATCCGCGACGTGCTGATCGTCACCGGGCGCGGCAAGTCGGCCATCGAGAACCACTTCGACCGCACCTTCGAGCTGGAGGCCGCCCTGTCCGAGGGCGGCAAGAGCGAGCAGCTCCGCCAGATCCGACACCTGGCGGAGATGGCCGAGATCCACTACATCCGCCAGAAGGAGCTGACCGGGCTGGGCACCGCGGTGCTCACCGCCCGAAGCCACGTGGGCAAGGAGAGCTTCGTGCTGCTCCTGGGCGACACGGTCCTGGACGCCGCCCTGCCCTGCAGCCGCCAGCTCATCGACATCCACAACCGCCACGGCGGGGTGGTTCTGGCTGTCGAGGAGGTGCCCGCCGACAAGGTCAACCGCTACGGGATCGTCGCCGGCAAGCCCGTCGGCACGGACCTCTGGGAGGTCACCGACCTGGTGGAGAAGCCCTCCCCGGAGAAGGCCCCCAGCCGGCTGGCCATCGCCGGCCGCTATGTGCTGCCCCCGGAGATCTTCCCGGCCATCGAGGGCACCAAGCGCGGCGTCCTGGGCGAGGTCCAGCTGACCGACGCCATCCGCAGCCTGGTCGGCAAGGTGCCGGTCCACGCCTTCAGGTTCGACGGCGTGCGCCACGACATCGGCAGCCGCATCGACTACCTGCGCTGCATAGTGGAGTTCGCCGCCCGGCGTCAGGACATCGGCCCGGAGTTCCGGGAGTTCCTGGAGGAGTTTGTGAAGCGGGGGGGATGAGGAGCGTCGGCCAAGGCTGCCGGCCACCTATGTAAGAGAAGTGTCGCATTGATTTTGCGTGGGTTACGACTTATGTAAAACGAGTGTCGCATCGCCGAAGGCGGGGTGAATCGAACCCGCCTCACGATTATATCGCGTTCATGCCAAGCCCGAACAGAGCCCGGCCAAAGACGGTCTATCTCGGCCACATTGCGATATGAACGACCGATGCCCAAGTGATATGCTCTGCACAAGCCGGTCGGTGCCGGACGCCAAAGGGCTTAACCCGGTCACGAGTCCGCCCCAATACCGCCCCAACCAAGGGCGGCCAACAACAGCGCCATGGACGGTTGCATAATGTCTTCCGGAGAAATGAGGGGTGAGCCGGCGGCACGCCAGCGACGTGACAGGCGAGCGTTCGCACAACCGCGAGGAGGAGGTCTGCCTACAGGATCACTTCAGCCCTCGTCCCTCACCGTTCTGACCGCCAGCCCCGTCATCTTTCGCCTTCTTTCCGGCCCCCGAGCCGTCCCCTTTGTCATGGGCTACCACAACAGACACTGTCGTCAAGACCACTCGGAAACCCGTGTCGCTGCTATGTGCCGTTGGGGTGTTCTTGCCGCGACACGCTGAGCGGGCGGATCCCGGCTCATTGAACCATGATCCGCCTCTCAACACTCGACTGGAACCGGTAGCCGGTCCTGCCGGATCACGACCGGGGCCATTTGTGTAGTAACCAGTTGAGTACCAGTCAGCACACCATTCCCACACGTTTCCATGGCAATCGTGCAATCCCCACGCGTTCGGCGTCCTAGTGCTGACCGGACTTGCCGCGGCGCCACGGTTGGGCCCCCGCCAATACCATGCGTACTCTCTCAGGCTCGCTTCGTCGTTTCCGGAGCAGAATCGCGTCCTGGTCCCCGCTCGGCAGGCCCATTTGGCATCTTGACTAGAACCGTCCTCCAACGAACCCTTTGTAGATGGCTCCGGCACATCTTGGTTCATCTATGTGTTCCCGGCTCAGACTACACTTTCGCGGCTGGAGACGCTATGCATCGTGGACAAGAAGCCCCCCCGCAAAGTCTTCAGAGCTTTCTGGTTCACTAGCGTAGACGCAAGAAGTAGTCTCCCCCGTACTCCGCGCTCACATCTTCATCTGAGTCAAATTCAAATGCCACCTTGATATCTGCCCTCTTCCCACGCCCTACGCGCTCAAGCTCCGCGTATACATAATCCTCAATTTGGGCGGTTACGCCACTCTTGTGGCAAGCCTCGATATCCCCCCTCTTCTTGAAGAAGACATAGGCCCGAAAATCAGCAACGCCCTGAGGCAAGATACGGAAATCATGAAGTGGACAAGTGACTGTGAACGCCACGAGAACTGATGCGCGAACACGATCCAGGCTTCGGAAACGATCCTCCGTCAGCCGCGATGCCCGCGCGAACTCCTCTGGGCTGGGAATGTTCATCTTGTCACTCATTTCACAGCCTTCCACACCTTTCCATCCTGGCTATCGGGGTCAGGTCTGGAATAGCGAACAGTTAACATCATTCCTCCATTTATCCCGCCCGTCCGCCCGCCCGGGACCAAGCACGTCCGCCGAAGACTATAGCCCGCCCCGCAGGGGTGGTCAAGGTTCCAGCTGTGCATATTCCGGGGCCGGCAGACCGGCGCCACCGGGCAGCCGTGCGGGGCATGGGTGCATCCTTCTCCCCCCCCAAGAGAAAGGCCCCCGCGAGTGCGGGGGCCTTCTCTTTGACGACCGGTCTGGCGAGGAGCGTTACTTCTCCTCCTCGGCCACGCTCATGAAGTACATCTCGAGGAGCTTGCGGTAGCGCTCGGGCAGGCCCTGGCTCTCGGCCAGCTCCAGCTCCTCGCGTTTCCTGGGGGGCAGGTTGCCCCACTTGCCACCGACCACTGAAACGTCCGCGGCCTGCCGGGCGCCCTCCTTGACCGAACCCGAGCTCATGGCCTCGCTGGTGGCCGCCTCGGTGGGCTTGTCGTTCTGCTGGGCCTTGCCCTTGCCCTTGTTGCCGGGGCCCTGTTTGGGATCGCCGGGCTTCGGCTCGCCCTCCTTGGGCTTGCCCTGGCTCTGCTGCTGTTGCTGCTGCTGCTCCTGGATGGCCTGGATCAGCTTGTCGAGCTTCTCGGTGATCTTGCCCTGGGCCACCTGGACCTCGCTGCCGTGGTGCTCGCGGTCGAGGTCGTTCTTGACGCCGCCCATCTCCTTGGCCAGGTTGTGCAGAACCTCCTTGTCGGCGGCATCGGGGGCGCCCTCGGGCTTGACCCCGGTCAGTTTGGTGATGGCCGCGGTGGCGGCCATGCGCACGTAGGCGTTCTCGTCGTCGAGCAGGGCCTTGAGCTTCTCGGCCACCGCCTTGACACCGTCCTTGTCGGTGACGGCCTCGAGCGCCCGCACGGTCTGGAGGCGCACCATCCAGCTGTCGTCCTCGACCAGCTTGAGCAGCCCGTCGCGGGCCTTGGCCGCCTTGAGCACGCCCAGGGCCGCGGCCGCAGCCGCCCGCACCTGCTCGTCGGAGTCCTCCAGGGCCTTGATCAGGGCGTCGGTCCCGGCCGGCTTCTTGAGCCGGAAGAGGCTGACGGCCGCGCCGCGGCGGACATCCAGGTCGTCGTCGGACAGCGCCTTGGCCAGGGCCTCGGCGACCTTGTCCTGGTCGCTCTTGACCATGCCCAGCAGCCCGGCCGCCAGGGAGCGCTCCAGGGCCTCCCCGCCGGAGAGGGCCCCGAGTAGCTCGGCCCGGTGCTTCTCAACCTCGGCCTGCAGCTCGGCGGCCTTCTCCTTGGTGGCCGTGGCCCGGTCCTGCATGGCCAGGGACTTCTCGGCCAGCTGCCGGTAGAGCTCGGGCGTCAGCTTGGGCTGAGCCTTGGGCTCCTCACCCGAGAGTGCCGGGGCGCAGGCCATCGACAGGACGGCGGCGATCGCGAGCATCGTGCGTTTCATGGTTACTGCCTCCCCTTCTGGTCTTCTTCCTGCTGCTGCTGCTTCTCGAGCAGGTCGGCCAGGTCCTTGGTGACCTTGGCCACGTCGCCCTGCTTCTGCGCGGCGCGCTCCAGGAGCGCCCGGAACTCCTCGGTGAGCTTCTTGCTGGTAGTCTTGCTGACGGCGTTGTCGATCCGCCTGGTGGTGTCGTTGACGTTGCCCTGCATCTTGCGGATCATCTTCAGCTCGGCCAGGGGCGGGACCAGAGGCTTCTTGCCGCCGCCACCGCCACCGCCACCACCGCCGCCACCGCCGCCCTTCTTCTCCTCCTTGCGGCGCTGCTGCTCCTTCTTGAGGGCGTCGATCAGCTCCTCGAGCTTCCGGACCACGTCCTTCTCGATCTCCTGGGTGTAGACGCCGGTGTCCTTCTTGTCCAGCTTGTTGCAGACCTCCTGCACGTCGCCGGAGGTGTCGTCCAGGACCCAGGCGAAGACCGGGCTGTCAGCCAGCCGCTTGACCGTGGCCTTGGAGCGGGCCAGCACGATGGTCTCCTCCCGGCCGGCATCGAGAACGCGGTTCTCCTGCTGGCGGGTGAGTTCGGCGCCGGCGCGGCCCTTGTCGACCTCGACGGTGGCCTCGTTGATCCGCACCTGCATGGCCAGGAGCTCCTTCAGTTCCTTCTCGATCTTGAAGAGCTCCTCCTCCTGCTGCTTGTCCTGGGCGTCCTTCTTGGCGTCCTTGACCGCCTGCTGAGCCTGCTCGAGTTCCTCCTTGGCGTCCTCCTCCTCCTCCTGGGCCTCCTGGGGCTTGCCCTGGCCCAGCTCGCCCTCGGCGTTCTGCTGGCTCTTCTTGGACTTGCCGGCGTGCTCGGACGCCTTGGCGGCCTTCTGCTCGCCGCTCTTCTTGGCGATCTCCTCGAGCATCTTCTTGAGCTTCTCGGTCATCTCGCGAGTCTTGGCCTGCTCCTTGGAGATGTTGGCCAGAGCGTCCTTCTTCTGCTCGGGCTTCATCTCCTTCTTGGCGGCCTCGGCGGCAGCCTGCTTCATGCCCTCCATGGCCTTCTTGAGGTTCTCCATGGCCTGCTGCTGCTGCTGCTGCGCCTGCTGCTTGTTGGCCTGCTGACCTGACTTGCCCTCACCCGGCTTGCCTTCGCCAGGCTTACCCTCGCCAGGCTTGCCTTCGCCAGGCTTACCCTCGCCAGGCTTGCCCTCGCCAGGCTTGCCTTCGCCAGGCTTACCCTCGCCAGGCTTACCCTCACCCGGCTTGCCCAGTGCCTGTTCGGCCTTTTGCATGTTCTCGCCGGCCTTGCCGACGTTGTCCTGGGCACCCTTGGCGCTGTCCAGCTGCTTGCCCATCTCGCCGAGCTTCTGGGCGAGAGCCTGGGCCTCCTTGCTGAGCTCTCCCTGCTTGTCGGAGGCCTTGGCGTAGGGGTTGTTCTGCCCCAGCGCATCCTTGGCGGCCTTGAGCGCGGCCTTGGCTTCGGCGAGGTCCTTGGCGGCCTGGCTCTGCGAACCGGACGCGGCCGCCGCCGAGCCCTGCTTGAGCTGCTCGCCGGCCTTGCTCATCTGTCCGGAGGCGTTCTTCATGGACTGGCCGGCCTGGCCCATGGAGCCCTGCTGGCCGGTCTGCTTGTCAACCTTGCTGCCCAGCTCGCCCATCTTGCCGGCGAGCGAGTCGGTGTCCTTCTTGATGCCCTCCTGCCCGGCGGCGGCCTTGTCCATCGCACCGCGCTTGCCGGCCATCTGGGCGGCCAGAGCCTCCAGGGCCTTGCGCGCGGCGGCCAGCTGCTCGGAGGCCTGAGCCTGGCTCGGCTGGGCCTGCGGCCCGTCGCCCTTGCCCATCTCTCCGGCGGCCTTACTCATGGACTCGCCGGCCTTGCCGGTCGAGGCGCTGGCCTCGCCGAGCTTGCCAGCCGCCTCCTTGCCACCGGCCGACTGTTCCCCGGCCGCGGCCTTCTTGGCGGCATCGGCCAGCTTCTCGCCCAGCGCCGCGGAGTCCTTGGCCAGCTGCGCCTGGCGGGGCTTGAGGTCCTGGATCTCCGGCGGATTGTCGCCGGTGGCCTTGGTGTCGGCCGAGAGCTTCTGCTGCTCGGTCTCCAACCTGGCCAGTTCAGCCAGGGCCTGGGCCACGGCCTTCTCGGCCTCGCCCAGCGCGCCCTCGGTGCCCTTCTGCGCCTCCTGCTCGCGCTCGATCAGCTTGTCCAGGTCCTTCTCGGCCTGGGCCAGCTCGTTCTTGAGCTTGTCGATCTCGCTGGGGTCGCCGAGCTTCTGGGTCTCGGCGTGGAGCTTCTCCTGCTCGGCCAGGAGCTTCTCGAGGTTCTTCTGCATCTCGGCGACCTGCTTGGACAGGTCCTGCTCGCCGACCTTCTGGGTCTCCTTGATGTGGTCCTTCTCCCGCTCGATCAGCTGCCCGAGCTCCTTCTCGGCCTTGTTCAGCTCATCGAGCAGCTTCTTGAGATCAGCCTCCTTGCGCCGCTCCAGGCAGGCGACGATGCGCTTGAGGGCTTCCTCGCTGCGCTTCTGTTCGCCGGTGGCGCGGCCCATCTGCATCTTGCCGACGGCCTCGGCGGCCGCCTCCATGACCTTCTCGACGCTCTGCCGGTCGGCGGCGGAGGGCTGCTGGCCCTCCCCCTCGGTCTTCATGTAGTCGGCGTCGCGGGCGATGGCCACGGCGTCCAGGACCTTCTGGGCGCTGAAGGCGTCGGTGCCCTTGAGGTTCGGCAGCGCGTCGGTCATCTTGTTCTCGAGCGTCTTCATGTCCTCGGCGGCCGAGCCCTGCTGCTTGTTGATGGCCGCCAGGGAGCCCTTGGCGCCGTCGTCCTTGAGGTCCTTGACCTCGCGCGCGCCACTCAGGCGACCGCTGCGGGCCAGGTCGGTGGTGTCCTTGGCGATGCCCTGCTGCTTCTTGAGCAGTTCGCGGGCCAGCCGCAGGAACTCCTCGGTGGCCTCCCACTTCTTGACCTGCTCGAGGAGCGCGTTGAGCTCGTCCAGGATCTTCTGCTGCTGGCCGGAGGCCACGGCCAGGGTCTTCTGGCGCTCGGCGTCCTGGCCGGCGCCGCGACCGGCGCGGATGGTCTCGGCGGCCTCGGGCATCTTCTGCTTCTCCATCTCCCCGAGGGTCACGGCCATGGTGCCCAGCCTGGTCTCCTCCTCCGTGCTGGACATCTGGTTGGAGGCCATCTTGGCCATGAGCGCCTCGACCTTGAGGCGGAGCTCGCCGGAGGATCGGGCGATGCTGCGCTGTTCGGTCTCGGCGGTGGCCGCCTTGGTCCGGGAGCCGGCGTCGAAGGCCGCCAGCTTCTGGAGGACATCGACCATGCCCTTGTCGGCCTCCTCGCGCCGGATGATCTCCTCCAACCCCTTGCGGATGTTCTCCTTGTCCTGGGTGAGCAGGACGGCCATGGCCTCCTTGCTCACCACCCTCAGGTGGTAGACCTCGGAGATGCCGACGTTGGGCGCGGGCTGGTCGCGGAAGTCGCGGGCCTCGACCTTGTAGGTCACCACCACTCCCGGCGCGAGCTTCAGGCCGGCCAGATCCCAGGTGTGCTCGAAGCCGGCGCGGTGCACGCCGAAGTCGTCGCTCTTCAGGGCGATGACCTGGTCACCCGGCTGGCCACTGACGTCGAAGCGCACATCCGCCCCGGCCACGCCGAAGTCGTCGCGGGCCTCGCCCTTGACCAGCCCGACCCAGTCGACGGTGACGTCCAGGTCGGTTCCGGGCTTGTCGATGCGCACCCGCGGGGCCTCGTCCGGCACGGCCTTGATCACGAACTTGGCCGGGCGCGCGCTGTCCAGGAGCTGCTCGACTCTGCTGCCGTCAGACTTCCTGCCGACGGCGAGGCTCGTGGCGTTGATTTCGTAACTGCCGTTCTTGACGACGGTGAACCGCCCCTCGCCGGAGAGCCCGTCCTCGGCCAGCTTGAGCTCCGTGCGCTCCGTGCGCTCCGGGGCGCCCTCGGCCGGCGCCGGGGCCAGCAGTTCGGCCTTGGTGACTTTCTGGTTGAACTTGACGCTGGCGACCACCCTGGTGCCCACCACCGCCTTGGCCTCGCCGATGCCCTTCTCGCCGTCGGCAGGGGTTAGCTTGGTGTAGCCCGGGTAGATGTAACGCAGGGTGACCCGCTCGACCTCCGGCCGATCCACGACCGTGACGCGGTGCGGCGCATCCTTGGTGCCGCAGTAGCCGTCGTAGGCGCGGAAGTAGAACTCCAGGTTCCCGGCTATGCCCCGAAACTCCTTCCGGAATGTGTTGTCCGCATCGGCCAGCAGGCGCTCGCTGGCCCAGCCGCGCTCCCCCTCATACCGGAAGCAGATCTCTCCGTGCTGCTGAAAGCCGCGGGTCTGTTTGGCGGTCAAGATCGTCTGTCCACCGCGGGGCACTATCGCATCCACCTCGCCGAGCTCCATCGCCGTGGTCGCCGGCCAGGCCGTGCCGCCGAAGGGGGCGAAGTAGCGGAGCAGCCCGGGCCGCACCCAGTCGCCGGCCAGAGCGAACATCAGGACAGCGAAGCAGACGGCCGCGCCTCCGGCCAGAAGCTGGCGGCGCAGCGCGCCGAGCCGGGCGACCTCCTCGAAGCGCATGTCGGCGGTGGCGGCCACCGTCTCAGCGGTGAGCGCCCTGACCATCTCGCGGGAGGCTCCGAACTCCGTGCCCTGGGCCTCGCGGGCCAGCTGCACGGTGCTGATCAGCCGGTCGCGCAGCTCGGGGCGGGCCCGCTCCACGGCGACGGCCATGTCGTCGGCGCTGAACCTGATGCCCAGCGGCGAGAGCAGGTAGCGCCAGATCACGTAGCCGCAGGCCCCCATCCCGCCGAGCAGCAGGATCAGGCGCATCCCCGCGGGCAGGTTGCCCCGGAACCGGCTGACCCAGTCGAAGAGCACCGACGCGGTGACCACGACCACGAAGGCCGCCACCGTCCGGCTCAGCCCGTCGAGCAGGAAGAAGGCGCGCAGTCTGGTGCGCAGGGCGTTGAGTTTGCCTTGAAGTTCGATCGGTGCCATCTCGGGTCCCTCCTGGGCGAGCGCCTCAGCGGCGGGCTTCGCCACGCGATGTCCCAGGAGCCGCCCCCCGAGGGGCCTCCTGGGCCTTGATCCGCACGGTCGCCGTGCGGCTCTCCAACGATCCGGACCAGGCTCCCGCGCCAGAGCGCAGCGAGCCGAAGAAGATCACGGCCAGACGGTACTCCCCCGGGGACTCCAGCGGCGTCCCCAGATCCAGTTCCAGGCGGCAGACCGAGTCCGGCTGCATGACGATCGTCCCCTGGTCCGCCGGACGGCCGTCGACGGTCACCGCGGTTATCAGCGGACAGGCGAAGGAGCTCCGCCCAGCGGCGTCGGCCACCTTGAGGAAGAAGGACGGCATGGGCCGCGCCGAGTTCTCGAGGGTCAGGACGCCTCCCGACCTGTTGACCAGCTCCAGTCTGGCGGACAGGGCCGCGCCGGGGGCCGCCTCGCTCCGGACCGCCGTCAGGGACATGTCCACGGCGGGCGCCGGGACCGGCAGCAGCTGGCCAAGGTCGCCGGGCGAAGCAGCGCGGGGCATCCCGGGAGCCGCGCCGCCGGCGGCCACCTGGGCGGTCTGCCCGGCCGCGACCTCGATCCCGGCTCCGGACGACCCCCTGAAGAGCACGCGGCCGTCGATGACCGTGACCTGCGTCCCGGAGCTGTCGATCCGCACCGAGAAGCGCGTGCCCAGGGTGCGGACCTCGGCGTCCGGAGTCACCACCCGGAACGGGTCGGCGCCCTTCTCCACCGCGGCCACCAGGCATCCCCTGGTCAGTTCCACGACATCGGGGGCCAGGATCTTGATGAGTCCGTCGCCGGCCAGTTCCAAGCGGGCGCCGCGCTCGGTCCTGAGGCTGAGGCTCCCGCCGGGACCGGTGCCAAGTGACTGGCCGGGGACCACCGTGCCGTCGTCGGAGAGGCCCGAGGCCCCCCGCGCGTCCAGCACCCTGGCAACCGGCCGAGCATGCTCCCGGCCGCCACCATCCCGGCCGCCGGAGAGGCCGAATCCTATCCAGAAGGCGATCAGCACCGCCGCCGCCGCGGCCACCGCCACGAAGACGCCGAGGGGCAGCGCCGGCTTGCGGCCGGCTGGCCGGGCTTCGCCGCCGCGCGACTCCTCGGCCAGGGCCGCCACGGCCGCGCTCAGACGATCGAACCCGCCCGGGGGCAGCGGCGGCTGGCAGGCTCTGAGCAGCTCGGCCACCAACGCGGCCTGATCCTCGGCCCTCCGGCATTCCGGGCAGCCGGCGAGGTGCTCCCGCAGTTCGGCGGCATCCACCGACGACTCTTCGCCGTGCCGCAGGGCGGCAAGCTCTTCGCGGAATCGCCGGCAGGATTCGTCCATCGCCGTCATCTGCCCTCTTACCGCAGGAAGCCCGAAAAGCCTCCCGCAAACCGCCTGTATGACAGCCGCACCCCCGAAAAGGTTCGGAGGAAAATCAGTCTCCGCCGACGTACCTGGCCAGGCGCTCCCGGAGCTTCTCCTCGGCGGCGGCCATGCGGCTCTTCACCGTCCCAACCGGAATGCCCAGGACGTCGGCGATCTCCCGGTACTTCAGTCCCCCGGCCGTGGCCAGGGAGAAGACGTCTCGGAGCCCGTCAGGCAGCGA
>ENA-UOWG01002212-UOWG01002212.1-activated-sludge-metagenome-genome-assembly--contig:-NODE-2212-length-17215-cov-6.575117_pt1 | contig 17215 bp, 2 predicted proteins | sample MGYA00238147_ERZ761563 | MGnify/ENA primary metagenome ERZ761563 (study PRJEB28884, sample SAMN05720216) | anaerobic digester metagenome | isolation source: active sludge of municipal... | reverse complement strand
TTTTGTGACATGCTTTTTTCAATTATTTTTTAGATTTTTTATTAATGCCTTATTATCAGCGTATTAGAATTTGCTAATTTTTAACTTCCCACACAAGATTCTGGGAAATCCGGCTGTGAGTCTTATGTCTTGTGGCATGCGCCCTAAATTTTTTACCTTTTTTTACCACAGAGTGGCACGGGGTTTAACACGGAGTTTCACTGTGAATAAACAAAAAGCACGTCGTTGAACGTGCTCTTGGTAGATAAATTAGTCTGTAAATGAGGTCTTAACCCACCCCTGGCCTCCCGCTTACGCGGGACAGGCTCTCCAGGAAGGGGAACCAAATACACCAGCTTTTGTACCACTCCAGCATTGTGTCTTGAGCCCTGCGCCATGAGTCATGTGCCGTGAGCCGTGCACCTTTCTAAATTATCTCCCCTCCCCATAACATCTCAAGAAACACCTTCCAGGGCAAAATTAGTATATCCCCCACCTTCCTGACATACATCTCGTTACAAACAAGGAATGACTTCTTTACAGTATATTCCTCCGCAAAACTCTTCAAACCTTTCAGATGTCTGGGAGCAATTATTTTTGCTGATTTTACTTCAATAGCCACCTCATGGTCACCAAGAATGAAATCAGCTTCCAGCTGGGAAGTTGTTCTCCAGTAACTCAGGGTATAATCCTTTCCGGAATAATGACTGTGTGAATATAATTCATGATAGATAAAGTGCTCAAAAGCTTTTCCATATCCTTCACTATCCTGATGGATCCTGCCACGTTTCAACAGGTGATTTGCAATCCCGATATCAAAATAATAGAACTTAGGTGCCAGGATAACTCTTCGTTTGGGATTCTTCTGATAAGAAGGCAGGAACCGGCCTGTCATTGTATCCTCAAGAATCTGAAAATACTCCTTTACTGTAGGAGAACTGACTCCGCAATCGGAAGCAATGTTTGAATAGTTTACCATCTCTCCGTTTGAAAAAGCTGCTGCCTCCAGAAACTTTGAAAATGACGCAATATTTCTGAGTTTTGCTTCAGCCTGAATCTCATCCCTGAGGTAACTGCCTATATATGAAGATATCAGCTTGTCCGGTCTGGATGAGAGATAGTGTCGTGGCAATAATCCAGCATTCAATGCCCTGAGAAGGTCAAAATCATCAATTTCAACCGAAACCAATGGATATAATTCATGTCGCTGTGCCCTTCCTCCAAGCAGGTTGCCACCTGATCTTATTATCTTTCGGGGACTTGAGCCGCTTAATATGAATTGTATGTTTTTGTTTACAATAAGCCATTGGATATCATTCAGCAGAGAAGGTAATCTTTGTATCTCATCTATAATTACAGGTCCGGAGATCTTTCCTGCCGTGACTATTTCACTGAGAAGCGAAGGATTTGAAACAAACCTGCCATACTCTGAAGATAACAGCAAATCAAAATAAAGGGAATCAGGATACAGTTTTTTTAATAAGGTGCTTTTACCTGTTTGTCTTGCTCCCCATAAAAAGGCGCTCTCCAAACCAAGATCTTTAAAAATCTGCTTTCTTTTATACATGATATTTTAAACTTACACTTTATATTATCATGATATTTTAAAGTACAAAGATATAATATTTAATATAAGGATGAGACTAATTTGAGTTTAAATGGCTCAAGCATCCTTCTTTTTCATCAGCTATCAACAACTTACTCCTTTAGCGGTGCGAGGGCAAACCGGAAAAGGTGTGAACCATTGATCATGCTTTTCTTCGATTAATAATCCATAATCTGAAAAACGGATCATCAATTTTATATTCCTGCCTGGTTTTTACAAGAAAGCCTTTTTCAGTCATTCTTTTTATAGCACTGAAAACAGTACTTGTAGCTCCAAGACCATATTCTTTTAAGAATGCATCAGATAATGGTGATAAGTCAGAACTGCACATACCGGCAAGCAAAGATTTATCAGTACGGTTAAGGCTATTCCATAATCTCTCATAATCATTGTCATGACTCTGTATTATCTCTTCAGCAGCTTGTAATTCTATTTCATCCGGGTAACCCAAATGATGAATCATTTCCCAAACTGTAAAAGCAAGTTGCTGGGAATAAAATGGATGATAATCAGTTATTCTGAAAATTCCGGCTGTCACCCTTCCTGGATTGTCGATAACAGACTTAAACTTACCTTCCATAAATTCATTGAATTCACTGGCAGGTATCTTATCAAGTGTCATAAGAGTACCAAACCTGTAGAAAGGAGATCTCTTTTTCTCAAAAATATCCCTGATCATTGACTCACTGCTTCCCATCATTATGTAATTGATATTCTTGTGGTTCTGCATAAGGGACCTTAAGAATCTGTCAAGATCCTTTTCAAGTCTGAATATTTCCTGAAATTCATCAAGAACTACAATCAACTTGTTTTTTTCAGTTCCAAGTTTCTCTACAAGATTGAAAACATCCTCAAGAGGAACATGCCCATTTGATCCTGATCTGAAAGATATCTCAGTCTCTCCTGTAACGGGATTCATTATCAATGAAGGAATAATCCTGAATGTCTTTATAAATCCCTTTATCTTCTGCAGAGTAAACAAATTATAAATCCTTTTTAAAAGCTGCGACGCAAAATCTTCTGTTGAAAAAACGAGCTGAAGATCCAGATACAGGTATTTCCGGCCAGATTCATTCAATACCTTTTTTATCAGACTGGTTTTCCCATATCTTCTTGGACTTATCATTATAAGGTGATTCTCTCCCTGCAGGTAAGATGAGATTCTTCGGATCTCTTCCTTTCTGTCAGTAAAAAACTCGCCATCTACAACAGTTCCGAATTTAAAAGGATTTCTTTCCATGGTTGCGAAAATATTCGTTGCGAAAATATTCGGAATCAAAATTACGAAGAATTTCGGAAATCAATCCTTTAACCTTGTACAAAAACAAAAAGCCCGTCGTTAAACGGGCTCTTTCTAAATAAATTATTCTGCAACTGAGGTCTTAACGCACCCATACCAATAGCTATGTATTTCTTCAGAATTCATGTAACACAATTTCCTGTTTAACCCCCCTTTCAAATTTCCCCCCACGGGGGGAAACGAGTTTTATCCCGAATTCTGTGCTAAACGTTTTTTTTACCTTCCCCCGGGGGAAGGCCAGGATGGGGGTTTTAACATTTGTAAATTGTAATCAAAATCTAATTTATATAGTTTGTTACAATAATTGTGAAGTGTTACCTAGGGCATAAGACTTCCCGAAATAATGACTGTGTGAATATAGAAAAGCACTTTTTTTAGCGGTGCGAGGGCAAACCGGAAAAGGTGCGAACCGCTCCTGTTTTTTGGAGCGGGAAATGGCTTGGCGCAATTGGCGAAAAACAGAAGCGGTTGTCTTTTCCGGACTCTTTTTCTTTGGTTACTTTCTTTTGGAGGAGCAAAAGAAAGTGACAATCATCTAAAAAAGAAAGGGTGCTCCTTTTGAGACACCCTCCTTTGGTTATCAAAGTAAATATAAGTTATCCATTCAAAATCCACCACTATCCTCCCGCTTATGCGGGACAGGCTCTCAAGGGAGGGGAACCAAATCCCATGGCCCCAAGCCCAGCATCGAGTGCCGAGCGTCTAGTGCCTTGCGTTAATGCGTCATCAATGCAACAACGTCACATCCCCCACTTTCTTGAATGGCTGTCCATTCGCATACTTCCCTTCTACATACCATACATAAACTCCCTGGCTGCACAGATTACCCTTATAGTATCCGTTCCATGGCTTGTTGATGTCGTGGCTTTCGAAGATCAGCACTCCGAGCCTGTTGAAGATCTGCAACTTGTAGTCTATCACTTTCTCCCTTATAGGCGGGAAGAAGAACTGATCCATCTCACTTCCTCCTGTAGGCAGACCTTCCTTGTCAATTGGCCCTTCCTTATTTGGTGTGAAGACTGTCGAGAAGCGTATCTCGCCTGCAGGCTCTACAGTAACACCGGGCGACAACAGATACTTGTCGGCACAAACATTGCCATTGCCATTGTCCTTGTAAGCCCATAGTGTGATGTCGTACACGCCTTCTTCCATATACTTGTGGAATGGCTCCTTCTCTGTTGATGTGGTACCGTCACCGAAGTCCCACTTGAAGTTGTCGGCTCCTGAGCTGAGGTTGTAGCCTCTCACCTTCTCATCGTTGACGAAGACAAAGGTTGGTGTCACTTCAAAGTATGATCTTGGTGTTGCATAAACCTTCACTACCTGCGATTTCGATGATACTCCACCCGGACCTGTCACTACAAGCTCAATGCGGTATACGCCTGCATCGAGATAAGTGTAGCTCGGATTTTTGGCAGTCGAGATGCTTCCGTCGCCGAAGTCCCATCTATAGGTAGTACCCGGCACATCGGTATTGAGTGAGGTGTTGTTTATTCCTATCTCCAGCGGCTCGCAACCCGAAGGTATTGAATCAAAGTTTGCAACAGGAGGTTTAGGATTTATCCTTACCTCATGTTTAATACTGTCGGAGCAGAATGCATTGCTTACTCTCAGTACAACATCGAAGGTTCCGAGATCTCTGTAGGTGTGTACAGGATCCTTGTCTGCCGATGTGCCTCCGTCACCAAAGTTCCAGCTGTATGACCATGCTCCGTCATTCGTCTGATTGGTGAAGGTGACATTATTGCCTGCCGCATCATATATCTGTGAAGGCGGTACTGCGTTGAACTGCGGCAGCGGTACAGGCATTACGGTTATTGTCATTGTAGTGTCGTCTGTACAGCTGTAGAACGAAGTTGTCGTCAGCTTAACAGTAAGCTGCAGAGGTGCTGTTGTAAAGTTGGAATAGGTATGGGTTGTTGACTCCGTCGGAGAGTAACCTGTTATACCGTCTCCATATTCCCAGAAGTATTTGCTTGCTCCCGGAGCAGAAGTGAATGTAAGTGAGCTTCCGCTGCAGACAACAGTGTCGCTTCTTGTAAATGCTGCATCAATTGCCGGATATACTGTAACCATTGAGATATACTCGTCGAAACAGCCGCCGGGCGACATCACCTTAAGCTTCACATTCATGTACTGTATTGATGTGGCGCTTGTGTTAACAAAGGTGTGCGAAGGACTTGCATTGACCGAATCAACAGCTGATCCGTCACCAAAGTTCCACCAGAACTTCGTAAGGCCTGTCATATCCTTTGTAAACGAAACAGGAAGTGGTGTGCAACCGTTTTCGGTATCCTGGATAAATGTAGCGTTCGGACTGTCAACCGTAACAGCTATGTCATCACTTGCAGTACATCCCTTGCTGTCTTTCACTGTATATGTAAGGTTGTATGTACCTGTTATAAGTGAATTGAATGTAGGCGACTGACTTGTGTAGTTGCTGAGAGGTCCTACATCTCCGGTCCAGCGGTGCTGTGTGTAAGGCAGTGTTCCGCCTGTCGGATTTCCGTTAAGTACAACTCCTATTCCGCCGCAGGCATTGATATCTGAAGCGAATGCTACAACAGGATTCTGGTTGACAGTTACGGCAGCTCCTGTTGTATATGTAGTTGCGCATGAACCGATAAGTGCAAGCCTGTACATGTTACCGTTGAGTGATACAGGTGCATTCACAATAGAGAGCTGGTTTGTAACCGAGCCCACATAGGTTGCATCGTCTGTGATATCAGCCCATGATGTTCCTCCATTCGTGCTTACCTGCCACTGAAGAGTGAGATAACCTGTTCCGTTTGCAAGGAAGGATGTATTTCCGTTCTCACAGATAGCCTTGACAACAGGTTGCAGGGTCACTGCAGGAGGATTGACTACAGAGAGTCTTCCGAAGTTAGTATAAAGCGGTACTCCGCATACTCCTGTGGCTTTTGCCCTGAATACCCAGTTATTGAAGGATGAGAGAGCGCTTGTTATTGTCAGGGTCTTTGTATTTGAACCGCTGAAGTTAGCATCGTCAGTTACGCTTACAAAGCCTGATCCTTTATTTACCTGCCACTGCCATGTAATGCCTGTTCCATCGGCATCAGCTTCCATGATTGTATTATTACCAAGACAGATAGTTGTGTCCTTCGGATGTTTTGTGAATTCAGGTGAGGTATTTACTGTAAGAACTGCTGCAGAAGAGGTTGAAGGAGGCGGGCAGCCTGATACTTCAACACGGTACTTATAACCGTTCATGCTTCTCACTGCACTCCAGATCGACAGTGTTGAAGAGTTCTCGCCTGAGTAGCTTCCACCTCCGGGAACAGGCACAAAGCCTCCTCCGAGGTTGTCATCAACATACCACTGGTAAGCCAGGTCATCGCCAACAGCTGTTACGTCGAAGTTGACAACTCCGAATTCACATATCGTCCTGTCAACAGGTGATACCGTGACTGCAGGAAGCTGCTTAACCCTGACAGTCATTGTGCCTATTGTGGTTCCGCATAAGCCTGTTGATGTTGCAGTAATTGTAACATTTCCATAGTAAGCAGGATCCCAGTTCATGACGCCAGTTGCTGAATTTATAGTACCTGCAGCTGCCGGCGATACTGTGTACACTATTGATGTACTGTTCGTTGCAGTTGCAGTGTAGGTCTCATCAGGTGAATCCTGACAAACCTCAGGTGCCCCTGTTATAAAGTTTGTGGGACCTGTAAGCGGATTTACAGTTACTGTAAAGGTTGTTACAGGACCAGGACATGAGTTTGCAGACGGTGTGACCCTGTATTCAACAGTTCCCGGTGTAAGACCGGTATTGTAAAGGGTCTGAGCTATTGTGGTGCCGTTCGAAGGTGTTGCACCAACTATTCCTCCTGTAACTGTTCCTATTGTCCAGCTGAATGTAGCGCCTGCAACCGAGCTTGTAAGAGCTATGTTTGTTGCTGTTGCGCTGCATATCGTAAGTGAACTTGCCGTGCTGACATCTGGTGTCGGATTAACTGTCACAATTATGTTGCTTGTTATGCCCGGACAAGAGTTGGCTGTCGGGGTTACAACATAAGTTACTGTTCCGGCTGTATTGCCCGGATTGGTAAGCACTTGCGATATTGTTGCTCCTCCTGAGGCTGTTGCACCGGTAATACCTCCTGTTATTGTACCGACAGTCCAGGTATATGTAGCCCCGATAACATTGCTGTGAAGGGCAATATTTGTGCTTGTTGCACTGCATATCGTTGTTGAACCCGTATAGGTGACATTTGGTGTCGGATTCACTGTGACTATTATGTCAACGGGCGTTCCGGAACATGAGTTTGCAGTCGGTGTTACCCTGTAAGTTACAGTGCCGGCTGTTGTTCCCGGATTCACGAGTATCTGTGCTATCGTCGATCCTGATGAAGCGCTTGCACCTGTAACTCCGCCTGTTGTTCCGGCTATGGTCCAGCTGAAGCTTGTTCCGGCAACAGTGCTTGTAAGGGCAACATTTGTTGTGCTGCCACTGCATATCGTTGTCGGACTTACAGTACTTACATCAGGTGTCGGGTTCACAGTAATTGTAAATGTCTGCATAGGGCCGTTGCATGAAACGGCCCCGTTTGTATAAACAGGAGTTACAGTAATAGTAGCTACAACAGGAGTACTGCCGGTATTATTAGCAGTAAAGGCAGCTATGTTTCCGGAGCCGATGGCCGGTAACCCTATTCCGGGAGCCGAATTAGTCCAGTCGTAGGTCATCATTCCACCGGTATTCAGGGTAGTGAAGTTGATTGCCGTTACATTGGCGCCATTGCATACAACCTGGTCGGCAGGATCATTGACCTGTGCATCCGGGTTAACAGTTATTGTGAAGGTCTGAACAGGTCCGTCACAATCGACTGCTCCATTGCTCAGTCGTGGTGTTACAGTCACTGTGGCAACTACAGGTGCAGTTCCGGTATTTGTTGCTGTAAATGAAGCTATGTCCCCGCTGCCGGAAGCCGGAAGCCCTATGCCGGGAGCCGAATTGGTCCACAGATAGGTTGTTGTTCCGCCTGTTGCAGTTGTAGTGAATGTATAGGCTGAAACAGTTCCTCCGTTACATACAACCTTATCAGCAGGATCATTTACCTGTCCTTTCTGGTTCACTGTTATTGTGAAGGTCTTCGAAGGACCATCGCAGGTTACAAGACCATTTGTGAAATGAGGAATTACTGTTATCGTTGCAGTAACAGGCGCTGTACCTGTATTAATTGCAGAGAATGCAGAGATATTTCCATTGCCGGAAGCCGGAAGCCCGATGCCCGGAGCCGAATTCGTCCAGGTATAGGTAGTTGTTCCTCCTGTATTAAGAGTGCTGAATGCCACTGCTGTTGTATAGGCACCATGACATACAACCTGGTTTGAAATATCTTCAACCTGTCCTGTCGGATTCACTGTTATCGTGAAGGTCTGAGCAGGACCTGTACAGGCTTTTCCTGCATTATCGAACGAAGGTGTTACAACTATTGTCGCTGTAACCGGTGCAGTACCTGAATTATCAGCAGCAAAAGGACCAATATCTCCTGAACCGATAGCCGGGATTCCGATTCCCGGTGCCGAATTAGTCCAGTTGTATGTTGTTGTACCTCCTGTCCTGTTAGTCGCAAAGGTCACAGAAGTACTCTGTGTGTTACATACTACCAGATCTGCAGGATCATTAACCTGTGCTGTCGGATTCACCGTAATAGTGAAAGTTTTGGAAGGTCCGCTGCAGGTAACGGCACCATAAGTGAATTGCGGCGTTACTGTTATCGTTGCAACAACTGGCGCTGTGGTGTTATTGACTGCCGTGAAGGCTGCAATATTACCAGAACCCATTGCTGCCAGACCTATACTTGTGGCATCGTTTGTCCAGTTATATGTCGTAGTTCCGACTGTATTCACTGAACTGAAGGTGACCGCTGTTGTAAGATCTCCGTTGCAGACCGTTTCAGATGTTATATCATTTACCTGGGCTGTCGGGTTAACAGTAATAGTAAACGTTTCTGTAGGGCCGTTGCATGAAACGGCCCCATTTGTATACACAGGCGTCACATTTATTGTAGCAACAAGAGGTACAGTACCTGTATTTGTTGCTGCAAACGAAGCGATATTCCCTACTCCGGAAGCTACAAGCCCTATTCCTGTTTCTGAATTTGACCAGTTATATACTGTTGTACCTCCTGTATTATTCGTGCTGAAGAATACGCCGGTAGTCATAGCGCCCTTGCATACAACCTGGTCAGCCGGATCATTCACCTGGGCTGTCGGATTGACTGTTATAGTGAATGTCTGAGAAGGACCTGTACATGTCTTTCCATCAAAGGTAAGCTCAGGTGTAACTGTGATTGTAGCTACAACAGGTGATGATCCCGGATTCTCTGCAGGGAAGGCTGCAATGTTACCACTACCGGTAGCTGGCAGACCTATGCCTGGAGCCGAATTAGTCCAGTTGTAAACCATTGATACTCCGCCTCCGTTGGTTGTTGTGAAGTTAACGGCAGTTGTATTATTGCCGTTGCAAACAACCTGATTGGAAGGATCAACGACATTGGCTGTCGGATTCACAGTTATCGTAAATGTCTTGGACGGACCGGTACAAGAAACAAAATTGTTTGTATACTCAGGTATAACAGTTATTGTCGCAATTACCGGATCGGTACCTGCATTTACGGCAGTAAAGAAAGGTATGTTACCTGAACCGGTAGCCGGGAGCCCGATGCCGGGAGCCGAATTTGTCCATGAGTAACTAGTTGTCCCACCAGTATTAACAGTACTGAATATTACGTTTGCTGTGGAAGAACCATTGCATACAACCTGGTCAGTTATATCTTCAACCTGACCGAGCGGATTCACTGTGATAGTGAATGTTTGTGAAGGACCGGGACATGATGAAGTTCCGTTGTTGAAGGTTGGAGTAACTGTTATTGTACCTGTTATCGGGGCAGTTGTTGTATTTGTTGTAAGGAATGCCGGGATATTGCCTGTTCCTGATGCTACAAGCCCTATAGCTGTATTATCATTGCTCCAGCTATAGTCGGTAGTGCCAACTGTATTCAGTGTTACAAAATTAACAGCTGATGTGTTCTGACCAACACAAACAGTCTGATCTGCCGGTTTATTAACCTGTCCTGTGGGATTTACAGTAATTGTAAATGTCTGTGTAGGGCCGTTGCATGAAACGGCCCCGTTTGTATAAACAGGTGTAACATTTATTGTAGCAACAACAGGTGCAGTTGTAATATTCGAAGCAGTGAATATTGGCAGATTACCTGTACCTACAGCAGCCAGACCAATGCTTGGTTTGTTGTTAGTCCAGCTGTAAGTAGTTGTACCATCTGTTCTTGTTGTTGTGAATGTAACTGCAGCAGATGCTTCACTATTGCAGAGTTCCTGGTTTGCAGGTATATCAACCTGTGCCGAAGGATTCACGGTTATTGTAAATGTCTCAGCAGGGCCGTTGCATGTAACTGATCCATTAGTGTATGAAGGTGTAACAGTTATAGTTGCTGAAATCTGGGCAAGACCTGCATTTGTTGCAGTGAATGCCGGTACAGGACCTGTGGAACCGGCGCCTAAGCCAATGGCAGTATTGCTGTTCGTCCAGGTATAACTTGTTGTTCCGCCGGTATTAACTGTTGTGAACGGAATGGCTGTTGTAAGAACTCCGTTGCAAACTACCCTGTCGGCAGGATCATTGACCTGTGCAGTAGGATTCACTGTTATTGTGAAGCTTTTTGAAGGACCACTGCAGCTGACAGCGCCGTTAGTAAATATTGGTGTAACGGTTATTGTCGCAATAACAGGTGAAGTGCCTGTATTTGTGGCAGTGAAGCTTGCTATGTCGCCTGAACCACTTGCTGCAAGACCAATTGATGATGCATTGTTTGTCCAGTTATATGTAGTTGTTCCGCCCGTACGGTCTGTGCCGAATGTAATTGCAGTAACCGGAGTGGCATTGCATACAACCTGGCTGGCAATATTATTTACCTGTGCAGTCGGATTTACAGTTATTGTAAAGGTCTCCGTGGGGCCGTTGCATGAAACGGCTCCATTCGTAAATACAGGTGTTATCGTAATTGTTGCAACAACCGGTAAAGTACCTGTATTGACAGCATTAAAAGTTGAGATGTTGCCAGAACCCGGACTTGCCAGTCCTATACCAGGTGTATCATTTGTCCAAAGGTAAGTGGTTGTTCCTCCAGTATTTACAGTAGAAAAAGTTACTGGTGTCACAGGTGAACCATTGCAAACAACCTGATCGGCAGGATCATTAACCTGACCCAGCGGATTGACAGTTATTGTAAATGTCTGCGTAGGGCCGTTGCATGCAACGGCAGCATTTGTATATGTTGGTGTTACGGTTATTGTAGCAACAAGCGGGGAAGTCCCTGTATTTGTAACAGGGAATGAAAGTATATCTCCCGATCCTATTGCAGGAAGACCGATACCTGTTTCATCATTTGTCCATGTATATGAAACAGTGCCGCCGGTATTTGTGGTGGCAAATATGACATCTGCTGTTGATCCTCCATGGCATACAACCTGGTTTGCAGGATCAGTAACCTTAGCCGTCGGATTGACTGTTATTGTAAAGGTCTGAACAGATCCGGTGCAACTCACAGAACCATTGCTGAAGTGAGGTGTAACTGTTATTGTAGCTGTTACCGGACCAAGTCCTCCGTTTATGGCAGCAAATGAACCTATATTTCCTGAACCTGAAGCACCAAGACCTATTGAAGGTGTATTATTCGTCCAGGTATAGGTAGTTGTACCACCGGTATTTGCAGTTGTGAATGTAACAGGATCTGTGAATCCGCCGTTGCATACAACCTGATCGAGGGGATCATTGACCTGACCCCGTGGATTGACAGTGATTGTAAATGTCTGCGTAGGGCCGTTGCATGAAACGGCCCCGTTTGTATAAACAGGAGTTACAGTAATAGTAGCGACAACAGGAGTACTGCCGGTATTAGTAGCAGTAAATGAAGCAATATTATTGCTGCCGGTAGCCGGCAGCCCTATGCCGGGCGCCGAATTCACCCAGTTGTAAACAGTGGTTCCGCCTGAATTATTGGTCGTAAAGTTAATTGCAGTTGTTGTCCCGTTATGACATACAACCTGGTCGGCAGGATCATTAACCTGTGCCGTAGGATTCACTGTTATTGTATACGTTTCCGTAGGTCCGTTGCATGCAACGGACCCGTTTGTATAAACGGGTGTTACGGTTATTGTCGCAACAATAGGTGCCGTGGTTATATTGGATGCAGTAAACGAAGCAATGTTTCCAACACCTGTAGCCGGCAGTCCTATGCCGGGTGCCGAGTTACTCCAGTTGTATACCGTTGTTCCTCCTCCGTTTGTTGTGGAGAAGGTTACAGCAGTAGTGGCAGTGCCATTGCAGACAACCTCATCAGCCACAGGATCAACCTGTGCTGTCGGATTGACAGTTATTGTGAATGTCTGCGTAGGGCCGTTGCATGAAACGGCCCCGTTTGTATAAACAGGAGTTACAATAATAGTAGCCACAACAGGAGTACTGCCGGTATTATTAGCAGTAAATGAAGCAATATTATTGCTGCCGGAAGCCGCCAGCCCTATACCGGGTGCCGAATTAGTCCATGTATAAGTTGTTGCACCACCTGTATTTATGGTTCCAAAGTTAACCGCTGTTGTTGCTGAGTTGTTGCATACAACCTGGTCAGCAGGATCATTCACCTGTGCTGTCGGGTTGACAGTAATAGTGAAGGTCTGTGCCGGACCATAACATGTCTTGCCGGCAAACAACAATTCAGGTGTAACAGTTATTGTTGCAACTACAGGTGAAGTACCGGTATTTGTTGCAGTAAATGTAGCAATGTTATTGGTACCAGAAGCCGCCAGCCCTATGCTGGTCTCATTGTTTGTCCACCTGTATGTCATTGCCACACCACCACCGTTTGTTGTTGTGAAGTTCACAGCAGTTGTTGAAGTTCCGTTGCAAACGATCTGGTTCGCAGGATCAGCAACATTTGCTGTCGGATTAACAGTTATCGTAAACGACTCCGTAGGTCCGTTGCATGCAACGGCTCCATTCGTAAATGTCGGCGTTACTGTAATCGTTGCTACAACAGGATCAGTGCCGGTATTTGTTGCAGTGAAAATCGGTAGGTTGCCTGAGCCGGTAGCCGGTAGCCCGATACTTGCATCCGAATTCGTCCATGTGTAGCTTGTTATTCCTCCTGAATTTCCTGTAGCGAAATTGACAGCTGTTGTTGATGAGCCATTGCAGACAATCTGGTCGGCAGGTTTCACAACATTACCATCAGGATTGACAGTTATTGTGAATGTCTGCGTAGGGCCGTTACACGTAACGGCTCCATTTGAGAACAGAGGAGTCACAGTAATATTGGCAACAATAGGTGAAAGGCCTGCATTTACAGCAGCAAATGATGCAATATTACCGGTTCCTGTAGTTGCAGGTATGCCAATTGCTCCGTTATCACAACTCCAGTTGTAAACAGTTGTCCCTCCGGTATTATTTGTTGTGAAAGAAATAACAGGAGTTGCAACGCCATTGCACACAACCCTGTCGGCAGGATCGTTAACCTGACCCGTGGGATTCACCGTAATCGTGAATGTTTCCGTAGGGCCGTTGCATGAAACGGCCCCATTTGTATAATGAGGAGTAACAATAATAGATGCAGTCACAGGAGCTGTTCCGCTGTTAACAGCAGTAAACGATGCAATATTTCCTGTGCCTGTAGCCGGCAGCCCTATTCCGGTAACATTGTTAGTCCAGCTGTAAGTAACAGTACCGTCGGTATTTGCAGTTGTGAAGTTAACTGCAGCAGTAGCTGCACCGTTGCAGAGCAACTGGTCGGCAGGATCAACAACATCGCCTGAAGGATTGATCGTTATGGTAAATGTTTCTGTAGGGCCGTTACATGTAACGGCTCCATTCTCAAAATGAGGAGTTACGATGATTGTAGCCGTTTTCTGGGCTAACCCTGTATTGACGGCAGTAAATGCCCCTATATTTCCTGTCCCGCTGCCAGCAAGTCCGATTGTGGCATCCGAATTTGTCCAGGAATAGGTTGTTGTACCTCCTGTATTATTTGTTGAGAATGTAACAGGATTTGTCAGGGAACCATTGCATGCTACCTGGTCGGCAGGATCATTTACCTGACCTGTTGGGTTTACTGTAATTGTAAACGTTTCCGCAGGACCATTGCATGCAACAGACCCGTTTGTATAAACAGGTGTCACAGTAATAGTTGCCACAACAGGTGAGGTTCCGGTATTGTCTGCCGTAAACCCGGGCAGATCACCTGAGCCGCTTGCCGGCAGTCCTATTCCGGGTGCCGAGTTCGTCCATGTATATGTTGTTGCACCATCGGTATTATTTGTTGCGAAAACAACAGGAGCTACAACGTCAGTGTTGCAAACAGTGAAGTTTGCAGGATCTGTAACATGTCCGGAAGGATTCACTTTTATTGTGAAGGTTTCAGGAGTTCCTGCACAGGTAAGCAGACCGTTGTGGAAGGTTGGTGTTACGGTTATTGTTGCTGTAACCTGGCTTGTACCCGTATTGACTGCAGTGAATGAAGGTATGTTAGCTGATCCGCTTGCGCCAAGACCTATTGATGTATTATCGTTAGTCCATGCATAGGTTGTTGTACCTCCCGAGTTGAGAGAGGTGAAGGTTACTGCAGGAGAAGGAGCTCCGTTGCAGAGCACCAGGTCCGACGGATCGTTTACATGACCGGCAGGGTTTACAACAACAACTACATTCTGTGGATCACCTGTACAACCGTCGGCTGTAGTGATATATACATAAGTAACGCTTATTGGAGCATTTGTAGTATTTGTAAGAGTCTCGCTCACATTACCTGCAGCGCCTGAAGCGCCTTCGGTTATTCCTGCAACGGCAGCTCTGGTCCATGCGAAGGTAGCGCCTGCAATTGCACAAGTTGGTGTGTAAGAAAAAGTCGATGCACTGCATATTCCGGGAGGTGTGAGTGAACTGCTCAGCACAGGTTTTGGTTTGACAGCCACAGGCTTGTTAAGATGGGCTGTTGTACATGAACCATTTGTTTCGAGAGCAGTTACATTTCCTGATATCGGAGCAGGGAATGAAACAGTAATCTGGTTTGTTCCATCGCCTGCAGTTATAAAGGCTCCGGGAGGCAGGCTCCAGGAGAAGGTAGATCCGGCTCTGAAAGGCAATTCATAAACAATTAATGTAGCACCTTCGCATACAGCTGCGGGACCTGTAGGAACCACTCCTGTTGATGCAGAAGATACTGTAAGCGGGAAAGTTACAGGAGCTCCTACGCAACCGGTTGCAGTTATTGTTTCAGTTACCTGGATATTGCCTGTTCCGGATGCATTGGCATTTACAAGGATGAAATAGATATTGGCATCAAAAGCCTTGCTTGATATTGCAACCGGCACTGTCCATGAGTATGTTGATCCTGCATGGTCATCGACCCTGTAGAGTTTGTTGGCATCACCTATGCAAAGATTTGATAAACCATTTATTGCTGATGTAACAGGCAGGGGATCAATGTTGAACTGAATAATGTTCGACCATACCTGAGCAGCACAGGTCCCGTCATCAGCCCTGCGGATGAATTTTGTCGGGTTTGAGAGATTTCCAGGATCGTAGAATGAAGATGTTGCACCTACAATTGAAGTCCAGCTGGCATCACCCGGACCTGCAGCAAGGTTTTCAGTGAAGAACCACTGGTAATTATAGGTACCATCACCACCAGAAGCAAGTGTTCCATTCGATATAATCGGAGCGTCAGTGTTAAAACAAACCGATGTTTTGCTTGTTAACACTGAACCGGGGACTATGGGAGGATAGATTGTCACAATAATATTGAGTGGATCTCCTATGCAATCAACTCCAACCCTGGGCTGTACTCTGTAAGTAACAGTCTTATTCAGGAGAGTTGTATTTGTGTACTTGTCATTTGCCAGATAATTTGTAAGAGTTGTAGAAGCCGGGAACGCAGCATTTCCTCCGGCCGGAGTCAGTCCGGCATCCGGAGTAACTGATAATATGTCATAGTGAGTTGGAATAACACTACCGGCAGCCTCTTTCAGTATTAAGCCTATTACTTCATCATTGCATCCAAACCTGTCAAGACCCGGATCAAGAGTTGGTTCAGCGCCTACCTGGAATACTATTGTTACCGGATCGCCTGCGCAACCGCCCTTATAAGGAGTAATTGTATATGTTGCTGTTCCTATTCCTCCAAGTGTATTTGTGAAAGTATCACCAATATTTGCCGATGAACCGGGGAATACCCGTGCTGTTCCACCTGTGAAGCCCGCATCGACTGGATTCAGTACTGGAAGCGGCCAGGTAAAGGTTACACCGTCTGTTACCGGATCAGTGAAGTTATTAAGCAAAATTTCATAATTGACACTATTGCCTGAACATACAGGTATAATCTGACCAGCAGTAATAACAGGTTCCGGTTTAATGTTAACAACCACATTCTGAATATTTGAACAAGCATTTGCTGCAAGTGTATACTCATAAGTTACAGCGATTGTACCTCCTGTTAGGTTTCTCAGAGTCTCATTCGGATTGTTTATTCCGTTAGTCGGTCCTGCAGGAGTAATTCCGGCAACAGTTGCTCTTGACCAGTTAAATGTTGTACCTCCCGTTGCACTTGCCGGAGCATAGCTGAATGGAGTGTTACTGCATACATCTGCTGGCGTAAGAGTTGTAGATAGTTTTGGTGTTGGATTAACTGTAATTGTAAAGTTCTCCGTCGGACCAGAACAACCTACCAGGTTATTTGTAAAAGTCGGAGTTATTGTAATTGTAGCCGTAACCGGTGCAGTACCTGTGTTAACTGCAGCAAAGGCTGATATATCTCCTGAACCGGATGCTGCAAGACCAATTGACGGTGCTGAGTTAGACCAGGTATAAGTTGTAGTACCTCCGGTACGGTTGGTAGAGAATGACACCAGGGTGGTTGTTGCTCCATTACACAAAATCTGGTTTGAAGGATCATTAACCTGGGCTGTCGGATTGACAGTTATTGTAAAGGTCTCTGCGGTACCTGTACATGCGACCGAGTTATAAGTAAACGTTGGTGTTACTGTGATTGTCGCTGAGATAGGAGCTGTTCCTGCATTTGTCGCTGTAAATGACGGCAGGTTGCCCGTTCCACTCGCACCAAGACCTATTGCTGTGTTGCTGTTGCTCCATGCATAGGTGGTTGCTCCCACTGTACGGTTTGTTGTGAATGCTATTGCCCCTGTTGCGGCTGTATTGCAGAAGGTTACATCGGCAGGATCATTCACCTGGGCTGTCGGATTGACAGTTATTGTAAAGGTCTCTGCGGTACCTGTACATG
>ENA-UOWG01002201-UOWG01002201.1-activated-sludge-metagenome-genome-assembly--contig:-NODE-2201-length-17289-cov-34.639956_pt1 | contig 17289 bp, 11 predicted proteins | sample MGYA00238147_ERZ761563 | MGnify/ENA primary metagenome ERZ761563 (study PRJEB28884, sample SAMN05720216) | anaerobic digester metagenome | isolation source: active sludge of municipal... | reverse complement strand
TTCGTCTTCCCGCAAATTAGGCATTTGCTTTGAATCATAACCTCCTAACACCAAACTTACTACAGCATCCCAGTTTTGCAAGACTAACTCCGTAGTGGGTGGACACTTAGGAGAATTGCGATACTTTAGAATGCCTCTAATCATTGCCTTTAGCTTCAGCATATCCATGGCGCTTACTATGGAACACGCAGCCACAAGCAATGATGGCGTAAACTTATTTATGGTTCGCTCTGGCATGCCTAACGCCGAATCAACAGCGTAGATAAGCCATATAGCGTCATGGGATACTTCGGATAACTTAGTCCTGTCTCTGAGAGCAAACTCAAACCAAGACTCTTTCATGATCGACTCAAGAAGACCTTGGATGTTCTTTTTGAACGCATTGACCTTGTTGTGGTACACGTGCTTGGCTGTCAGGTATTCAGTCCTTGACCAATACCCGCGCTCAAGATGCTCATGCAAAGCTCTGAACCTCTGGCACCAATGACCGCCTCGGCCATCGTCATATTTGAGCAGACCAACCGCAACAAGTTCCTCAAACCAATCAACCTTTTTGCCGAACGGACCTTCCTTGAATTCTGTCTCAAGCGCCTCCTTATGCCTGATGCTGATAAAACCGTAATCATCAACTTCGCTCATGTATGCCAGCCACACCCAGAGCTTGATAATAACGATCCGAACAACGTCCTTGTGATTCCCCTTGTTAACCAATGCCCTGAACTCAGGCCAATAAACATGGTCAGCGTCTATTTTGAGAAGTCTCATTCAAATCCTTGTGGTATGAGAAATAGTGAATCGCAGCAACCATGCCAAGAAGTTCGCCTTCAATATGCTTTCTTAGTTCGCGCCAGTTGTCTCCCCAAGACTGAGCGAGCCTTTTGGCCAACAACATATTGCTGTCTAATGCGTGCGGGTCTGAACGCCGTTCATGCCATATGTGAATAGTCTTGATGCAATTATACATGACTGGAATGTTAAGTCTCCTTAACGTGCAATACAGATAATCCATGTCGATTGACCCTATGCCTGGATAATCCTCGCAGAAGTGTAGGTTGAAGTATTGCCTCGGGACTATAATAGAACCAGGATACCACTTTTCTCTTTTTGAAAAATCAAACTCAAGAGTCTCAGCCTCATAACTGTCTGTGTGGAATGTATTAGTGATGTAATGAATTCCTGGTTCAAGAGTAATGTGGTGGAGCAAAACTGTGTCTGAGTCGAAAAGCGCAATGTGAGAATACCCTTTCTCTCTCGCGTAATCTATCCCGCAGTTTAGCAACATTGCCTGTGACCAAGGATGACCAGGAACAGTTCTATTGCAAACAACGGGCTCGAATCCTTTAACGTCTAAACGCTCGTTAGATACGATGATCCTATCATAGGACTCTGCGTCCTTGAATATCTTCTCCTGTGCGTTCTGAACTGCGTCGAATCTAGGAAGGATTTCCTTCGTCATTGTGTAGCAAAGAAGAACACCTCGTGTTTTTCCAGAGATGAACATGTCGTTCAGCCTGATATGGTGAATGGCTTTTACCATGCCAGCCAACTCTTGGTCTTTCCATTCAGACGTGTGGCACCACTTGTCGCCGAGGCAATATTCTGTCCTCTTGGCCAACAACATTTTATTGGCAAATGGGATTGGCGTATTGTGCAACCTTGGCGGATGCCAAACATGAAGCACTCTGGTAAAAAGACTGCCCTGTTTAAACCCAGCTGGCCTTAGAACGTTATTGTAAAAGTCAATATCCTCACCGAAGTATCCAATGAAATCTTCGCAGAATCTTAAGTGGAACGTTGATCGTGGCAGAATAAAAAGCGCTTTGTCGTTCCATCTTGTATTGTCGTTATAATCAAACGTTCCAGATTTAATCTCCTCCTCTGTGCTTGAAAACGTTTTCGTCATCAAGAATGTGTTTTCATAGTTATCGTCCACATTTATTGGCTCAAGAAGAACAGAATCCACATCCATTAGAAGGACGTAATCGAAATTGTTTTCGTTGGCATACTCTATGGCCTTGTTCCTTGCGGCAGAAACGTTGTTTGATTCAGCACTCCCGAACCGTTCGCAAACCACATTTGTTATTCTGCATTTATCAATAGGAATGTCTGATACTACAATCCTGTTATACTGCTGAATGTCTTCGAACAATCTAGCTTGCCATTCCTGAACGTAATTGAAGTGACTGACTAAGGTTGAATCTACGTTATAAGCTACGAGGATATTCGCCATAGGAGCATGTGTTTATAAAATTTGTTCAGCCTGAAAAAGTCATTTAATTTGTTTAGTTCTGGAGGTTCAAATGTCGAACGATAGCAGTAAAAAGCGTTTAGCCTATTGAAAATACAATCCGGCATTTCCTCGTCGCCGCGAGTTTCCTGTATGCAGTTCACTTTCAAGCCCTCGGCTATTGAATACGGTGCGCTTTGGTTGCCAATGAACAGAGTTGATCCGGCTATGATCTGCGCCATATCGAGAAAGTCAGACACGCTGTAAAAATCAACGTCTCCGAATTGTTCTATGAAATCTCCGTACTCAGACTCAAGACCCACAAAAAGTATTCCTTTTCCATACTTATCAACGATGTCTTTCCACGGGAATGCAGGATTATGATAGCGTGGAGAACGGTGGATAATTACAGGTTTTCCTGTGATGATCGTTTTTTCAAATGAAAGCCACGGCGTAAGATCGTCAATGCTTGTTACGTTAAAAGCGGCAGCATGCATCGACATTAAAGTCGGTCCGCTGATCTTCCCAAGGTTGTCCTGTATTCGCTTAGTAGACACCAGGAATGACTTGTGCCAGTAATACCTGAATTTATTTAAATCGTAATCGACGCTGGCATACGCATCGGAGAAAGATACAGACTTAATATACTTCTGTGACAGAAGGAATGCCTGAAGAAGGTTTTGCTGCGATTTGTTAAACTGGAGTCTGGGCTTCAGGGATTCAGGCATTTCAGTCGCAGGACCAAGAATAAGGTCTCCACCACCTAGCGCTTTGATGGTAGGCATTGAGTAAATAAGGTCGCCAATGTCGCCTGAATGGTAGAATGAAAATGATGTCGAGGATGGTCTTGTCTTCGAAAAGCAATATGTCTTAATGATTGGGATAAGGTCGTTTACTGTTTTATCCCACGAGAAGAACCTAGCCCTTTCTACTGAATTATGACCTCTAATGGCTACTTCGCTAGGGTTGTCGTACGCAAAGCGCATTTGATCAATTAGCGAATAGATATTCGGGACAGCCCATTGTCCATGCCCTGCGTATGGACCATAACAATCAGCCAAACTGTATTCGACTGGAAAACCGCATGACTCATCTGCATACTCTCCAATTCCTGCCCAGAATGGCGCAATGACTGGTCTGCCAGTGGCCATAGCCTGATGCGGCATCAGTCCCCAGCCCTCGCCTCTTGTCGCTGTTACAAAGACATGGGATTGACCATAAAGAATCGAAAGCTGTCGTGTCGTCAGATACTTTCGAATCACTTGTATTCTGCCGTCTGACACTGACTCTAGCGGGTCATCCTCTGATATTTTAACGATCAGCCTGACGTTATTGTTCCCTTCAAACGCCATCAAAAAAGCCCTAATTACATCAGAGATTCCCTTGCGAACAAGTCCATGAATAATCCTGCCGCCAGTGATGAACGTGAATGGTCCATTATGAAATGGCCTATTAGGGAAATCGTCGCAGTCTATTCCAAGCGGAACGACGTGTATTGGGCGCGTAACCCCTGAGTCCCAGAACGATTCTCTATTCCATGAAGAGTTCACGACGATTGCAGAAAAACTGTTGCACAAATCAACTCCATCACGCGGCGGGACAGTTGATTCATAGTTCGTCATCAACAGTGTCTTTTGGATTCCGTCCTGAATTGATGCTGACAGCGGGGCAACAACAAATGTAGGGACTCCTCGCTGTGGTGTTTGGCAAATACGAGACGAGATAATTTCTGATACAGACTTATCAGGATCGCATTTTGCTAAGTTAGAAACTTCAATGTCGTATTTAAGCTTAACCAAACCAGAAGCAATTCGTATTCCCTGCTGACTGTATCCAGTCTTGTTGTCTAGGTGGGTCAGGAAAAGCAGTTTGTTGCCTGTTGCCTGTGGTGTCGTGTTATGCCTTATTGTCTTGGCTCCGATTGTGTGCTTCATAATTCAGGGATGACACAGTTATAGCAATAGATTGCTTTCGGCCTATTGAACTTACAGTCAAAACCTATCGGCCAATAATTGGTGTTGACCTCCTGAATCAGCCATTTCTCATTACCGTATCCCATGCCAAGAGCAACTGCGTTCGGTGACGATTGGTTGCCAACGAAAAGTTCTGCTGAACTCAAGTATGAGCTAATATCGGCAATGGATGATACTTGGGCTCGTTCAACTTGGCCAAAGGACGAGCAGAACAAATCATACTCCGAATCTAGCCCGACAAATCCAGCGTGTTCTCCATATCTGCGGACGATTTCTGGCCATGGGAAATCATCATTCGTGTATCGCTCAGACCGAGAAAAGATTACCTTGAACCGTTTCAAGCCATTCCGAATGACAGGCGCAATCCACGGTTCAGTATCGTCTAGCTTGATCCTGAATGCCGCAGCCTGCATTGCCGCAAGTGAATACGGCTTTTGATAACCAAGATCGTGAAGGGCCGACTTAACTTTCTGGCCATACCAGAATTCGCGGAATATGTTTAGGTCATGAGTGACTTCTTTCGGCGTCTGCTCTGTCCATCGTACATCTGCGATATAGGGCTGAGCTTCAAGCAACGGTATAGTAAACTCGAATAGTTCCTCAGATATTCCCCTCGGGTGGCCAGATGGGATGTTCGCGTGCTTTCCAACGCACACAATGCCACCGCCAAGCTTCTTTACTGTGTATAGGCCATAGATTAGGTCGCCAATCTCACCGGCATGATAAAAGACGTTTGTGCCAGAAGTTTTGCGGGCAGGCTGTTGTATTGGAATATTGCGACCAATCACATGCTTCATGCCGTGGTGACGTATTTGATCGAGGTCGTGTTTCCTGGTGTGCCTTGGAACTTCGCCCACCATCCGTAGCGGGTCTCAGCTTCAAGCGATGGCCACGATACGCGAACCGGCTTGCCTACGTCTGGCTTCGAAACTGTCTGGAGAAGGAATGGCGCATCGAGATTTGCCACGTCCAAAGTGAACTGACTGTCTGTGTCTGTGTAGTATTCCTCCGTGTGCGGGCTGTATGTGACGACTGGCGTGGTGTTCAGCGTTGGCTTGAACGTGAGCAGCTTAAGAAACCCGTTCCCTCCGTTTGTTCCCGCCTGATAATCAGACAGAATTTGATGAACGATTCGACCATCGCCTGCGTCATCTGACCTCACCCATTCCCCATGGTTGTGCCCGCATAGGACCATGAAGACGTTGCTGTTTGGCACAACGCAGGTATCCCAGATGCCAACTCCATTCCCGGCTCCATCGGCTGTCCTGTCGCCGTCAGTGTGGCCTGGGTTGTCGTAATAGAGGTATCCGTGCGTCGAGATGATTGCCTTGCGTGTCGGATATGTCTTCAGCACTCCGTCTGCCCACGCACAAGTCCCGGTCGTGCCTGGGTTCCATTTGAGTGCGAGATGGATGTAGTCAGTTCCGCCAGCCGTGAACAATTGATACGTGCTGAGTTGGTCGGACGTATAGTATCCACCAAACCATTCCTTGCCTGAATACCGGCTGACTGGGAATTGTTCTCGAAACAAATCCTGGCTGTTGGTTGGGATGAACAGGTCATGGTTGCCTGGGAGAACGCCATGCGGCACAACGTCAAGTAGCCTGTCCATCTGCGTCTTGGCAACTAGCCATTGTGCGGGCTGGTCGTTGTTGTCAACGGTATCGCCAATGTGCGAGACGAACTTGATGTTGTATTCGCTGATGTTGTCGATGATCCAGTCGATCTGAGCTTCAAAAATCTCAGGGTAAGATTCGGAATAAAACTGTGTGTCCGGCAGAAGTACAATCGACCAGTCGGCCAAGTCATCGGCCTTGCCTGTGTAGATTGATACTCCGGTCGTGCTCAAACAAGCGCCTCCACCTTAAACTCCATGTCTGTTGGGCATCCAGTGAGTTCATCGCCGTCGCCGTAATCTGCGTCATCAGCCTCAAGCGTCACCCGAATTTCGGAGTCGTCAGTTGTAGTGGTTTGCTGCTTGGCCAGCATCCTATATCGTTTGTGGAACAGAACCTTGAACGCCTTGCCGTCCGCTGGCTCTGCAAAGATTGTCCACTTCGTCGCCTCTGGATTCTCAAGCTCGATGACCTCGGCATCATCCGTTACCTCGGTAACTGTCGATGGCACGCGGGCGCGGTTGAAATCATCGTAGAACACCCTGGCGTATGCCTTGATGGCATCTTGCTCTGAGTAATATTCAACGGCGTTGTCTATCAGGATGCGAGGCACGTAGACTGCCCTGATGTCGTCAACTTCGACTGTCGAATAATAATCGAGGAACGCATTGCATGCGTAGCGCAATGGCAATGTATCGTTGTTCCAAAGCGGCAAGGACTCGCCGGTATGCGCGATGACACCATCTTCAACAGTGTGGTCAGCCGTGCCCGTATCCAGCAATACGTTGCCAGCTTGCCACGTATATCGGTTGTTCACTGACCGATAAAGATTCGAATAACCGTCTTCTAGCTTCATCTTTAGGATAACATGCATCGGTAGCGTGCAACCGCCGTAAACGCCGTCTATCGTGATGAAATCACCGAACGAGTAAACCCATGTCCGCTCGGGATGCCCTATTGGACAAGTCTCAGAGTCCTGTCCAGACAAGTTATCAGTAATCGTGAAGGTCGAGCCTTTGAGGAAGTGGTCGCCGATGGTCAGCTTGGCAATAATCTTGGCGTAAGTCTCTTCGTCTGTGCTGTTGTCCTCAAGCGGGATGCACCATTCAAACGTGTCGTCATCAGCAGGCACGATGGCGAGCATGTTCATCGGCAGGTCTGGAATTGTGAACTCTGATTCCATGCCTGACTGAATCATCGTGTGCTCTGTCGGGTCAGTCGAAGTGCCAATAACCTTTGTTTCGAGTATCTGGTCGGCCCCGCATGTGCATTCAGGTAGTTCAGATGTTGATTCTGTCACAAGCCCAACATCATCGTGATAGGTCAAAGCCTCAACGAACCGGCCATTGAACGTATAGCCCGGATGTAACTGTTCCCAATCAACAGTCATCGGTCCAAACCAAACGCCTTGACCAAACCTAGTCACGCTCACGTTATAACCTAGTCGCGTAGCCGCAGCAAGGTAGTCACTTATATCAACCCAATTATATTCAGTAGGCGTCGAGCATCCGTATTGCTCTGCCAACTTAGACAGCAAAGTATATGTCTCAGTTGCTGTTACAGCCGTATGGTTCAGCGTTGCCGTGAATGTCCCATGCAGAATGTTCGTCTGTGAAAACCTTCCGTAACTTGGCACTCCTCCAACAACAACGTCAACGTCGTACTCGCCAAGACTGATAAAGTATCCAGGCTCTGCGGCGTTCAAAGCTAAATACATTCCAGTAAATGACGACGTGAGTGACTTTCCGCTTCCTGGTCCAATTATCTTCATCGCTTCGTCTGTAATAGAATAGTGAAGCGTAACCTGAACACTGCTTGCCTCGTTAATCTCATACGATATAGGCCAATGTGCAGTGTATGAACCGCCTCCAGATGTATAACCTCCAAGGCACACGACCCACTTCAAACCGTCAACTGTTATTGATCCGCTAGTGCTGCAATTGCCCTGATAACCGGCCTCGCCAACCTCCATCGCCTCCTGAAACGTCGCCGCAACGTCAAACACCGCCTCACCTGTCGTCGCCTGCGCCCCTGATATGGCAAGCCACCCTGGCAAATCGTCTATCGTCTTCAGCTCGATCCCAAGGTCATCCAGCATCTCCTGTGTCTCGCTGTCTGCCGAATCAACCGTGAACAACGCATTCCTCGGAAACGGACCAGCCCCGTTGAATATCCCGTCAGGCGGACCCACAAAGGTCAGTTGCTTTAGCTCGCCAAACTCGTTTAGATACCTAAAGAAATTCTCGAAGTAAGGCACATACGACTTCACGCTGTTCACCAACTGCGCCATGTTGTTGTAGTGCTCGATGCACAACGGCAAATACAGCATTCGGTTGATCGACGTGTCCAATGACGCACGCCATTCGTCGTCGTCATACGGCATGATCTCGTTCTGAAGCAGCTTGTCCCTGTTCGTGTCTGTGTAGAACCCGTCGCGTTTCCTGTTCGCATGCCACCAGTAAAGCACGTCTGGGTTTGCTATCAGCGAAAACTGGCTCCTCGACCCCAACCGAATCATGTCAATATCACCCACAGCAGCCGCGCAATACTGAACCGGAGTGATGACTGTAATAGCCTCCTCATCCCCTGACACCGGCTTCAGCTCATAGGAAAACCCCTTGCCGCTCGATGGTATCCAAGTCCCGTCCGTGTAAAGCTCCTCTGTAATCGCAGGATGCTTCCAAATATACAAGCCGCTGTTAGGACTATACGTGATGTGCTCAAGAGCCTTATACCTGCGTTGCGCCCTCTGCGGAACGAAGGATGACGCCCGCCACCACGCAAACGGATAACCAGCAGAATTACTCAGACTGTCCCCAACCGAGAACAACGGCAACCGCTTGTTGTGATCAACGCTCGGCATCGGTTGCGGGCAATTCGTAATCCCGGCATATGGGAACCCATAGCCTGTGAAATCCATGTGCCGATGAATCTCAAGGCAGTTGTTCTCGTCAATCGTGACTGTCTCGTGCAGGAATATCCCATCATCGTTCCCGTCCATCAGCCAAAACGGCACCGAGTAATCCTTGCTCGCGTCCCACACGCCCAACTTGTTCGGCTGAATCGTCGCCTTGCACAAAAACCTTAGCCCAGCCCCGGTCAACACCAAACGCTCGTCCGTGTGCGCTATGATGTCTGTATCCTGCTCAGACCCCTCGTATTCAGCATCGCCCCAATACTTCAGCGTCTTGATGTCCGTAACCCTGGTGCTGTAAAGGCGCATCGTGTCGCTAGGCTCTCCGTCCTTCACCTCGACCTCAAGCGGGTCCAGAGCGGTCGGCGTCTCGGTCGTGTCGTTGTAGCTGATGACAGGACCAAGCTCCTCGCTGCACTCCAACGTCGGGTCAGTGTTCTTGTTCGAGACTGTGCTTATCTTCGTTTGGTCGCTCGATTCAACCGTGTCCAACGGTTTAAACTCGTGCTCGTGCCCAGTGGCCTGCGTCGGAGTTGCGGCATAGACTTTCCTATACATTGCCTCTCCAGCAGGCCCAACGTAAGAGTCCGCGTGCAAGTCAACAGCGGGCACAACCTCGCCAGCCCTCGATAGTAGATTCGTCCCCTTCGTCCCGACAATCGCCCAATCGTTCGACGCCTCGTTCGGGTCGCTCAGCTCGACAGTCCCGTCATCGTAATTCTTCTCGACGTGAATCCCGCCCTCTGCAAGGTCTGCCTCAATCCTGTCGTATCCCTTGAATTCAACCTCTTTCTGGCTGACCTCGCCCGTCTCAGTATTCTTGCTGGCCACAACGAGCTTGCCCTTGTGATGCAGCAGGTCGCCGATCTTGGTTTCGTCGTTGTCTGGATCTCCATAAAGGGATGAATACAAACTGGACGCATCCCAAACCGTGTGCGGGTCGAATATCAGCCTCGGCCATTTGTTCGGCGACTCACTGTCATTCGCCCCACAAAACACCTTGGTAATCAAATCATAGATGACGAACGGATTCGCAGCGTTGTTCGCAGCGCACGCCTCCGACTGCCCAGGCATGCACGCCGAGTAATCACCAAATAACCCAGACGCCCCATACACAAAGAACCTCGGGTCGTCATCAACCATCTTCTGCAAATACCTATAGCCAGTCGTGTAATCCCCGCCTGCCTCTGTCCTGCGAACACACCGGCTTTCCTTCGCTGGAATCTGAATGCTATACGTCGGCTTGTCCTCAAACGTAATCGTCAGCGTCGAGCTATTCAGGTTGTGGAATCTGAAGACGTTAAACTTGTTGTATTTCGCTGGCCACTCGTAAGACAGTTCGTCTCCACTCTGCCCCTCGAAGATACACTCGATCTGCACCAGCGGCCACGCGTGCTCTGGCTTCTGGTTAATGACAATCCAAAACTCAGTGACGCCTTCCGGCCATTCGTCCTCCGGTATCCATGAAGCGTCCAAAGACTTCTTGTGAATCTCAAGAGACGTGTCTAACGGTGAATAGCCCTGCGTTGAATAGCTGTCTGGTCGCTGGATATGAACCACTCGCTTACCAACATCATACTCAAGCACCTCGCCGCCGGCATAACCATCGTAAACAGCATGGTCATACGCCACGCCGTCCGCGCCAAATACCGATGGAACAAATAGCTTCGATCCAGTGCCAAAGAAGAAATATCTCGGGCCAAACCAATTCCCAAATCCATCCTGAATGCTGTCAATCGTCAGCAGGCTCTTGTTGTCGAGCGTCTTGCCAAACTTGTTGTCCAACGCCGAGAACAATACGTTCCATTGCTCTGACGTTGGTGTCTCGCCGCCCTGTAAATACGGAATCATGTCGAAGCAGCCCTATAGCCAAACTGGCAAGTCCCCACCGCCGCTACCGCCGCCGCTCGACCTTTCGACTCGTATCAAATGCGTTTCGCCTGTCTTCACTTCCTCGCGTGCCACACCCACAACCCCGGTGTCTGACTTGACCAAATAATCGTTCCCGTTCGAACGCCCGACATTCTCGCCATCGTCAACCGGACCCTTCACACGCACATAAAACGAATGCCCTGTCTGCACGCTCAGACCTCGATTAGACGGCACCTGATGCACCGCAGTCGCACCCACATACCCAGTATGATCATCCGTTGTGTCCGTGGGCATCGCCGGATGCTTCTCGTCCGATTTCTGGAAGATAGGCGTCCCAGCCGGTAACTTCGTGCTCTCGCTCGAATCCAACAACCGATAGCATGGCGGGCTCACATTGCCAGGGTCGCCCAACACCATGTTCAGTTTCTTCTGCAAATCCGCCGACAGCTCTCTCGATTGCTTCCACGCAATCCCAAGCATCTGCGCCTGCCTAGCATCAGTCATCAATTTCTGCTGACCAGGAAACAGGCGCTCGTTCAGCCGTGCCCTGTCAAAATCCTTCTCATGAATGAATGCGTTCGTCTCTCGCTCGCTCGTGAAATCAATCGTCTCAGTAAACCCGTTCGGACCTATATCCAGAGTAATACGGTCATACGTCGGAACCAACACAGTCGGCGTGTCAGTCGTCCTTAGCTTCCGAACATACCCGCCCTTTGCATACGAAAACTGGCAGTCCAATAACTGCCATGCAAGATTCTTTGCCAGCGCAGTCGGGTAAACGCCATTCTCCAACGGCACCTCAGTCCCAGTCCCGTTGTGAGCGATGACTTCCAAATGCAATGACGATACGTTCTCAGTATGGTCACGTATCTGAAGCCCGCTTCCCTTCTCAAGGTAATACAGAAATCTGTCGCCCTCGAACGTCAATGCCGCCTTCACCCTCGGCACATAAAACGTCGGGTTCCACTTGAACATATACTTCCCGCCATCCACCTGCTCGAACATGTCCTCACAATGAACAATGGGATCTGAAAACCTGATGAACCCACCTTCCTCCTCGCCGCTATCGTCAATGTCGCACTCGACATATTGCCAGACGTTCTGTATCGCAATGAACTTCTCAAGGTTAAACGTCTCCGGTCTCACTGTCTCGAACGCGTCCTTGCCAATCCGATACCCCTTCACAACCGCATAACACTTGCCGTCAGTCGAACCATAACCACTACCAACAGGCACAGGATAGATCGGGTTGTCTGCAACGCCTGGGTCGTGCGAGCATTCCCAGAGCATTTCTGAGATAATGCGAAGGTTCCCAAATGGCCTGCCAGCAATACCGCCAGAATGTATCGCTACCGGAGTCAACGTGTATTGCTGCGTCCTACTGTTGAACACAGGAATGTTCACATAAGGCGGCGGTCGAAAACACTTGAACACAACCTGATCCAGATACATCGCCACAGGCATGTCCATCCGCGATAACCCAGAGAACTTCCGAGTGTCAGCCCACGCAGCACCTCGAATCGCGCAAAGCTCTCTCAGTGTCATTGTGAGCGATCTGGCGTGGGCTAGTTGGTGTCCAGTAGAACTTCCAGAATCCTCTGGTATCGCGTTATACCTTGTCCCAGCAGGTATTCCTCCAATCGCGCAAGGCAATGTCAGGTTGTCAAAAATCCATTGCTCAAACTCTGTTTTGTCAAGACAATTGTTATAGTTCTGATTCCAATCAGCCTGCATGTCGATGTTCAGAACCTGATACTTATTCCTCCCTCCTAGTATTCTTACTCTCGATGGATTGCCTGATAGCGCATAACCATAGCTCCTGTCATCCGAGTTCTCAGGCCATATGTAAGTCAGCCCATCGCTGTGCGTGAAAGAAGGTAACTGTCCCTCGCCTTTCCTAGCAAAATACAACCTGTATATGTAATCGGTCGTCGGGGCCGTTGTTAGGGTAAGTCCCTGTGCTTGGCAGATTTGAGTTATGGCTGCCGATAGTTTGACCCCGACGAAATCTAAATCAAGTGGCGCATACGCAGCATTGCACTGTATCGCATGCCACACTGGTTCATAAACCATGTAGTTGGCCGCGTAAATCCACGGAACCTCCAAAGCCGGATTGCTTCTGGTCCCGTTCCCTGGCGTCAATAAAATCCTGATGATCTCCTGCGCCGTCAATGGCCCAGGCGTCCATCGCTTGCGACCACTTAGAAAATCTACCGGAAACTGATGATAGTACCTCCGCTTCCTAATCCCGTTTTCCAGCACTTTAACTAGCCTATTAAACGAACAATAAATATCATCATAATCCAACAAGGTTCGCATGTCGTCGAACTCAAGCACTCGATTATGACCTTGGCTGGTCTGCGTTACCGTGTCACAACGGCATATTCCTGCGAAGAAGTGCCCCCACTGCGTACTGAGGGTTATCAATGAGCCTGCGGGAATGCCTGAAGGCGGTTCTGAGCTTCCTGGAGCCACGTAATGCACGATTGCAGTCCCTGGATTACTGCCCCAAGAACGCGTTAACTGCAAAGACTGTATCGCCGGACGCTTGTCAGTCCACCAGTTGTTGTACCCTCCTGGTGGTAAGCGCGGTGGCTTTGCTATGCTGAATGCACCAATCGGCACTTACTAACCTCCTTGAGCCGAAAGTAACACCTTTCGGCGGCTCTTGTCAAAAAATGAATCGAAAAACGGCGCTTTAAAATTTTTAAGGTTAACTGTGCTATCTAAGATGTTGAATTGAGAAGAAGTAAGAAGAAGAAGAGTTAGAAGTAAGAAGACTGTCCCGTAGGGGAAGGCGGAAGCCTTTCCTCTTTTTCCAAGAGGAATTTTAAAACCTCAAAAATATTGAGGTTTCCCCTACACGTCTTGAAGAATCTGTCCCGTGAGGGTTGAGGCGTGTAGCCATTCAAGCCCTAGTGAGTTCCTTATCGGCCCCAGGTAGTTTAGGCCATCCCGTCGCTCACTCTTAACTACTCGCCCGCATATTGCAGCGGTTTCCAGGTTGACGTTCCGTTAGTCAGAGCCTGCTGTAATTCTTCAAGGGCACCTTCCGGTCGTCGGTTGGTTCCGAGTTGACCGATGCATCGCCCGGCATGGAACGTTATGAGGACAAAAAGAGTCCGCCAGTCTAGTTTAGAGTCATCGGAGAGGATGCGAGTGGAATAGTTCGCACGACTGGCGGACAAATCCAAACCTCTTTTAAATGACTCTAAACCAAACAGCATAAGCTATTCCGACTACAATGAAGCACATGTCATACGCGGCAGCAAGTAATTTTTTGGAATTTTGCGATTTTTTTGTAATTGCCCCATCAAAAAGGCTCGGGTATGGTGGCATCATGAGAACATTGGCAGTCATATTGATCGCATTTGCCATTCAGGCAACCCACTGCAACCTAAACGGTGGCCCGGTTGTGACCCACTCAACACAATCGGTATCAATGGAATTCATGGATGCCGCCAAGAATGATGAGCGGGTCAGAGTGGTTGGCAAGTGCGTTTACGACGCTCGGCTTGCCAGCGCATGGAAGGTAGACCTAATACGGCAGGAAGGCGAACTGCATGGTCTCCCTGTTTACCTGATTCATGAAAGTGTATTAAGGTTCCCGAGACACGAGTATGTCCCCACACGCCCAGCATCCATCAAGGCCGGTGACAATAGTGTGGTTTGGCAACTTCGTTTAACAAGCCCAGAGACACGCGTCATTCGAGAATACGGAGTCGTCAGGAACCTGGAGAATGTGAAAACACCAACCACCGTTGATGCGATGAAGGTGTCAGAGGTGAAAACAGATTCGAGGAATTACGAGATTTATGACTACGGTGTTCCCTACACTGGACAGACCGGACTCACCCACTGGGTCCAATGCCAAAAGCTCCCGAACGGTAAGACCGCAGCCGTTTACTTCAAGATCCCCTCAAAAGATTCCCGATAGGGCATTCGGCGACCATCATTTTTATGACGCTTTATGACGCCGGACGTGAAAACAATGTCCAAAACTGTCGTACACGCGTAGTCATCTGTAACACTGGTAGGCTGGTAATCACTTTCCATAAACGTTGATTATCAATGACTTACAGAAGTTATCGGTACATAAAAAATGGTGCGCGGTACAGGGTTTGAACCTGTCCCCTTTAACGTAAAGTATTGGCTTTTTCTCAAATCTCATTTTTCGTTATGACGCTTTTATGACGCCGGATGCAGATGGACGCACTTCGAACCATGCAGCCGCAGCCTCTGGCGTCACCAACGCCATGTAATGACGGAAGATCATTGGCGGGCTGTTCCCGGCTTCCAATGCCACCTTAGACGCATCGTTTGTCATGGCCAGCCGGTAGGAGCAGAATGAGTGCCTGAGAGCGTTCCTGCGCCATTTTACGCCTGCCTTGACCGCCGCCCTGAACATCGCCTTGTGAAGCCACGAATGGGAAAGCGGCCACACCCGACCTTCCCCAGGTCGATAGGGAGCCAGCCATGCCGCCAGATTGGGTTGGATTGGGATGGTTCGCCTGGATGCCGTTTTTGCGATAGTCGCCGCCACGCTGATGTATTGCTCGCTCACGTCAGCCCACGTCAACCGCTCGATCTCAGCCGGTCTCAACCCCGCAAACGCCAGGATCGCCGTAGCCGGTATGGCGTAGGACGGCAAATGCCCCAGTATCAGGCGTATTTCGTCCGCGCTAAAAACGCTTGTAACTGGCGCTATAACGGATGGCGTCTCTACGGCATCGAGTTCGTTCCAGTCGCTTACGGTGTAGTGTTTAGCTCGGCAGTAGCGGAACAATACAGAGAGAGCCCCCTTCAAATTCTTCTTGTACTTCGGACCTCCAGGCTGCGACTTCAGCCATTCGTCAATCCTTCCTGATGTGACCATCGACACCGGCATGTTGAACGCCTCGCCAAATGACCCCAACATCCTCCTTAATTCTGCCAAGTAAGCCTTGCTTCGTCCCATCTGCCCCTTGATCGCAATCACCTCAGCCACCGCCTCGGCAACAGTGCGCTGAACCACACCCGCATGATTGCGCTTCCAAAAATCCATCACCGCGTGAATGGTCGCACCGCACTCTCGCCTCAGTGAAATCCACTCCTCAACCGCCCGCTCCACGCTCACGCCATACGGCTCAAGCGCCACCCGCGAGGCATTGAGCCCTATCTTGTCAGAAATTGTTATCGGTTTTTGTGACAATCCTGCGAGTTCACCAGCCTTTTCCCGCCCCCACGCCTTCGCATCTTTCTCACATTTGAAAGTCTTTCGGCATCTGCCGTTAGCAGAATCAATCCATGTGACGGTCCAACGCTCGTATTTCCCAGCAGGAGTAGGGTAAACTTTAATTATGCATGATCCACTGCGGATTTCCATTGCCTATTTTTTTTTTGACCAAATTGGTACGCGATATGCCTGCGCCAACGCCATATGGATTCATTAGACGATTTGAGAATACCTGATAGCATCAAGCACATACCACTAATGCTGCGTCGATCATGCGGTAAGATTATCGACGTGACGGATGCGTTGTGCAAATCGCTTGGACTGAGTGCTGAACAGGTCATCGGCAAAAACTCTTTCTCACTCTGCGACCGATCAGAGGATGCCGCCCGCCTAAAGGAGCGGCCTCCCCTGTGCTCGTCACCAGAACATTTCAGATATAAAGGAAAAATGATCTGTGCTCATTATATGTGCGTGACCAAAAACCACGCGCTGGTCCTAATCAACCCTACTTGCCCACGGCTTTCCTCTTGCCGCCGCTCTTCGAGGACGCAACAAGATCCTTGCGAAGAGTCTGATACATCGCCTTGAGCGTTTCCTGGTCTTTGGAAATCTGTTCGTCAGACAACCCAGCCTCCTTCATCTGCGACACGCAGCACGCCGGTAGCGTGCCGTCGCCGCCGCCCTCCAGTAGATCCTTCACGCCGCACTTCCCGCTTTCCAGATCCTCCATAAAGTCCAAAATCTTCTCGCGCAACTTCGCAGGAATCTTCACGTAAAACGTCACCGCCATCCGAACGTACTGGCTCAGCGTCATGTTGTTGCCAGTTCGACGCCTGTATTCGGACATCTCTGACTCGATGATTTCAATACAGTCCGACTGAAGCCGAATCGAGTTCGGCCATTTTTTCTTCAGTTTTTTGCCATCCCGCTCGCTGTATTCGCTGTTATTTTTATCATTCATACGTCCCTCTGTGTTTTTTAAACACCCCGTATTTACGTATTCAAATATAAATACGTAATACGAAAATGCAATCTTTCTAAAATATAATCTTGACCCGAAAATGTAATCTCTGTATTACAGTAGCCAACATATGACAAATAATACAAAGACACAACGCAGAGGCCGACCGGCAAAGCTCACGCTTCGCTCGTCGCCTCGGACGTTCAGACCAACGGACGCTATCGAGAAAATGCTTCAAAAGGAAATGAGGCTCACCGGCAGGACGTTCACACAAATAATAGATGCCGCTCTCAAGGCATACTACCTCATCAAACATTAACAGGAAAAACCGCTATGACCCGATGTGACGCATCCACAGACGAAATCGCCAAAATGTTTGGCGTTTGCAGGCGCACAATCGACCGCCTGCGACAGCAAGGACTCCTCTCCCACTGGAAGATCGGCAAGCAATACAGGTTCGACCCAGAGGTCGCCAAGGTCGAGTTCCGACGCCTCGGCCACAAGGTGGCTG
>ENA-UOWG01002200-UOWG01002200.1-activated-sludge-metagenome-genome-assembly--contig:-NODE-2200-length-17296-cov-8.116873_pt1 | contig 17296 bp, 27 predicted proteins | sample MGYA00238147_ERZ761563 | MGnify/ENA primary metagenome ERZ761563 (study PRJEB28884, sample SAMN05720216) | anaerobic digester metagenome | isolation source: active sludge of municipal... | reverse complement strand
AGTCCTCTGTCGGGTCGCGAATCAAGGTATCGCACAAGACAAGTGCATTGGTGGCACAGTCAGGCAGCTCGTCGTTTTCCAATGTCGAAGATTCGGCGTACTGCGCTAGTTCGTCCAGCATTTCCAGCAACTGTGGGACAGGCTGCTCTTGGCTGCTGAATTTGGCAAACTCAAGCAGCTCAATCGCGTGCGCGATGATCTGCGCGCGACGTAAGTCGTCGCCAGCGATGCCTGTTGCACCGTTACCCCAAGCATGCCCAGCGTTCGTTTCAAAGCTTGCTTTGGCGAGATGTGCTTCGACTATGACGTCGTCAATACGAACATTCATGCCATCGTTTGAAACGGGCACAGATCAGTCCTCCCCGATGAACATGACGGTGATCACTGGTTCGCCGTTGTCACCTGGATGGAGCAGTGCGTAAAGCTCGTGCATCTTGCCATCCGAGTCCATGTGATGGAAATCGACGCGGTTACCTTCGGCGCTGGACTTGATTGCGTCACGAACAGTGTGAAGCAGCCAACCTAGTCGTGCGAGGTTTTCGCTCTCGCTCTCGTGGCTGCGCGCGGTCACGAAGGTCTCGTACACTGTAGACGTCATGGCTACCGGGATCGAAAAGCCTGCAGCTTGCACGATCTCAGGATCCGCTTCGACCAGCACTCCGTCAGCGATCGCTTCTGCGCGAGTGTAGGTGAACACGGTCACATCGCCGAGGAAGTCGGTTATGGTACCCATGGCTCAGCCTTTGACGTTCTTCAGCGCGTTGAGCACAGCGTCAGCGGCCGAAGTGTCAGCGTCAGCGGCTTCGTTCTTTTCCGCTTCCGCCGCCGCTTCGATGTGCGCGTGCATCGCTTCGGTGACTTCCAAAATCGTTTTCATGTCTTTGACTTCAACAAAGAACCCCATCGAAGTCTCACCCTTTTCAGGGTTGAACTTGACTTCGAAATCGATCCGGCGTTTCGACAGTTCGCTGAACAATACTCTGCCTACCGAAATGTCTTGGACGACCATCACGGCGCGTGTTTCGTAGCTCATGGCGTTTTCTCCAGTTGTGTAATTTCGTTGACTCTGAGTGAAACAGCGGTACCGTCAGTCCAGTTTTCAGGCTGATTGCCACCACCACCGTTGAAAAACATTGTTGCCTGTTCCAAGCTTTCAGCCTCGATGTCTTCGGCGCCGTAGTACTCGATGGTGCGGGTGTAGTGAACGCGATAAAGCTTCATACGACCTTCTACGCGCTCGATCACTGCAGCACCTTTGCGTACCGCCGTCGCAAGATCGCCGCCGTCCCATGCTTCAATGATATCGCGCAGTGCGTCGATCGCGTCAGGCGCGGCTTCGATGATGCGCAGGTTCGCAGCCTGCTCTTCGTCGTCCTCATCAACTTGGACGTTAGCGACGATGTGGTACTTACCTTTGCGTAGCGCTAGAACCGAAACGTAACGAAATCCAGCTTCGCAGTAGGTAATATCTTCAACGTTCAAATTTGTTTTCCATGGTCTAGCAGTGTAGGTCTTCATGTGATGTCAACCTCGACCATGCCTTCGACCTGCGCTTCGAGCCTTTCAATTTCATCTTCTGTGGCGTCGTCGTAGTCAAGCAGCTGGACTTCGAGCGTGTGCGGGTTGTCGGCGAATAATCCTTCGACAAAACCACTACGCGCTACGATGATAATTCGGTTGATCTCTGTCATGTCTCGCTGTCCTTCTTCGTCTTGATGGCGTACTCACCGAGCGCCTGGCCCGCGTTGATGCCCATGAACGTAATTGCCAAGGTCTGGGAGAAGCTCAACCACTGGTCAGGGGTGAGCTTCCCCAGTCCAAAGAAAATGGATGCGAGTGCAACCGGGCCGTAGAACGCGATGAACTTCTGTTCGGTTAAACGGCCCATGTCCATCAGCGGCTCCTGGTCTTGAAGTGGAAGAAGAGCTTCAACAGCACAGTGATCACATCAGTGATGCTGAGCAGGAAGTACGCCAAGCGGCGTAGTACAAATGCCAAGCCGTTCAACGTGACACCCCGACGGTTGCTATGATGTAATCTCCTGCTTCTGTGGTCGTAAGCCACGATTCGTCGGCAGTATCGATTTTACCCTCCCAGGCTACAGGATATTCAAGATATACGAGATATATCTTGTTGTTGGAGTGTTTGAAGCCGACACCAACTACACACTTGACGCCGTTTATGTGCGCACGGGCCAACCACTTTTTCTGCTTTGTCGTAAGTAATTTACCCACGTCGATTGATTTGGGCAGCTTCCGAAATTTGCAGAACTTGTACTCGCAGAATGCGTTGCCGTACATGCCTTCGTAGTACTGATCAGGCGTTCCTGCGTACGTCATGGACGCACCGGTCATCGACTGATGATGTGGCTTCGACTGGCGCTTTTTCCACGGGCTGTGGATCGCAGCGATCATCGCTCTTTCGGTCATAGTCATAAAAAAGGGGCCTTGCGGCCCCTTTCTCCTTTGCGCACTGCGTTGAGACTCAGTCCGTGGCGGTCTTCATCGCCAGGATCTCGGCCTGCAGCTTCCCGATCTGAATCACCGGGACCTTGGACGCAGTCCGGAACGCCTTCTCCGCAGCGGCCAAGACCTCAGCCACTTCGTCGCGCGCCGTCTGGTACGTCTCGCGGGCGGTGTCCAGCTCGGCCTCGTACTGCTTCAGCTGCCGTTTGAGCTCCGTCAGGGTGCCCTTGGGCTTGCCCAGGCGCGGCTTCCGTGCAGCGACTTCCTCGCCGCCTTCAGTCGCTTCGACGTGGGCTGCAGCGCCGTTGGTGGCCTTGTTCTTGGCACCTGCGGGGCGTCCACGCTTGGGCTTCTCGACCACGGGAGGGCCGATGTAGTCGGGCGGCGTCCTGGGCTTCTCGACCACGGGCGGGCCGATCGGATCAGGCGTGGCTGCAGCCGCGGTAGGCGCTGCTGCCTTGCGCTTGCCATACTTGATGTCAGCAGGCGGGACAGGCGCGTCGTCGCCTTCGTCGACCGGAGGGGCCGGGGGAGCCAGGACTGCAGGCTTGGTCTTGGTGAAACGGTTCACGCTGGTTGCGCTCATCTGTGGGACTCTTCTTGGCTTGGGGGATTAACGACGTGCCACGGGACGATTTGGCTTCGGGCGCTCGTTGATGCGCGAGACGTCCGGTTCCTTCGAGATCAGCTCGTACGCTTCCTCGCGACGAGCCATTGCGTCAGCGTACAGCGGGAACGCTTCAGCGCCAGTGAACATGATGTTGGAGTACACCCCAACCTTGTTCACCTTGGCCTTGATGACCGCCTTGATCGGTGGACCGTTGAACGTCGCCTTGCAGAACGTCGCGATCTGATCGAAGCTCTTCAGGCTGGTCGGCGGCACACTGATCGTGTACAGCGGATCGTTTGCTACATCGAGATCTTCTGGGTCACCGACCAGCAGCACTGCCAGCTCACGCGTGTTCTTGCACGCCTTGCCCGCACCGCGAGAACCAAACTGGTTCCATGGACAGAGTTTGCAGTTCTCGTGCTGACGCTCGGGAGATGCTTCGGACGGGACCATGTCGGCCAGGTTCTTGCCGAACGCGAAGCACACTGGCGGAGCCAGGTTGTTCGGGTCGTACGCTGCCGTGTAGTACCGGTTGGCGCTGAGGAAGTCGATGACGATGAACTCGATCTCGGAACCGAGCGCCAGCCCTTCAGGGGTGACGAATTCGCCGAGCTGACCGTCGATCGTGATGCGCTTGGATTCGGAAGATCCGATCTGGTTCGAAAGAGCGTTGGCTTCCTGCTCCAACTGCTTTTCGATGATGGACAACTGCTGAGACTTGGTAGTAGCCATGCTCATCCTTTGCTGATGTTGAGACGTAACTTGTTGAACGGGACGACGCCGGGGATCTCGGTACCTTTGCGCTTTTCGATCTCTTCACGCCACGCGGTAACCGACACCCTTCGCTCGAACATGTGGTACGCCTTGTGGCGTGCAACCCACTTGTACAGAGCGTCCCAGTCCTTCACCTGCGGGACTTCGGATTCGGCGATGACAGCCTTGACGATGCCGTCATTGACTACTGTAACGCCTTCTTCTTTCATCTTCAACAGGAGCATGTCTTTGATCGCGTCGACGTCTTGCTGCGCTGCGTCATACGCTGCTTTCGCAGCAGACGCAATGCTTTCAGCTGCGACGAAAGAGCGCAGGAGTGCGCCAGTGTTAGGTGGCTCGGGTTCTGTAATTTTATCGTCCGCCGGTAGGAAAAACCGCAGCTTTTTTGCCATTACACGGGCCTCTTGTTGTACTGCTGAAAGAACAGAGCGACGGCTCTGGCCACTTCGTCGCTTGGGTATCCCATCAATGACAGCGAGTTCGCCAGGTTCGTCGCCAAGTGAGGCTTCGTGTGCGCGTCTGCCACCGAGCTTGCGATCGATAGCAGAGCGTCCTCGATAGGCTCAAGTGTTGACATCTAACTTCCTGATCTGCGCCGCTGAGATTTTCATCTCGTCGGCGCGCGACTCCTTTCCGATCTTTGCGTCCTGATGTCCTAGCGTGTACGCCTTGGCCAGAAGTGCGTTAACCAGGGTTACGATCGTTGCTACGTCAGCTCTTATCGTAGAAGTGGGAGACCTTAGCTTTGCACGCAAGTGGAAGTCCTTTTGCCCATTCCGGAGCAGTGCTCATGACATCGACAACGATATCGTAGAGCTCGTCCGAATGCACCTTTGGAGCACGCATGACTACCTCGTCGTGCGTAGTCATCACAAGCTTGGCGTAAGGCGCACGCTCGCAGATCAAATTGATGTGGTACACGAGAATGCACCTGGCCAGTGCTTGCACCATGTTCTCTACAATCAGCCCTCCGTACAATTTCCTCCGCATCATTTTCTTGCCCATCAGCGCTGCGTGATGCATGTCGCCGCGCTGGCTCGCGCTGTAATCGATCTGAACGTCGCCGTACCGCACGTACGTTCCGTCTGGCAAGAACATGAGCCCACTGTTCTTGAACTTGTCGAACGTCACACCGCGCGGCATCTCGATCGATCTGCCGCTGGCGAACGCTTGTCGTGCCGCGTTCTCGCATGTGCGCCAGTTGGCGACGATCATTGAGTTAGCGGCACGCCAAGCCATGACGAAGTACCGCGTCTCATCGAGCGTCTGGTTAATTGGCGGGCCAAACTGTCCAATGTTGAACATATAGTTCACTTTGGGTGCGCTAGCGCCGTAACCGCAGCCGAGCTCCAGGGTCTTGCCCACAAAGCGTTCTTCGTCAGTAATCCTGTCTCCGGGCTTGTTGTAGATCGTGGCAGCTTCGCGACGATATACGTCTACGCCCGCGGCGTATGTTCTGACCTTGTCTTCCTGCCCCGATACCCAGGCGTTGAGGCGCGCTTCGATCTGTGACGCGTCCGATACTACGAACACACAGTCACGTGGTGCGCGTAGCGCGACGCGTAGTTCTGACCCAGGCTTCGGTGGTCGCGGTAGGTTCTGCCAGTTGACCTCGTCGCCGCCAGTCCAGCGCAGCGTACGCGCCTTGGCGTGGTTGTAGTAGATCGGCATAGGCATGCCGTCTTCAGTCAGCTCCAGCACCTTCTTGGCACGCGACTCTGCCATCGCGCTTTTGACGCCAATGCGTGCAGCTACGATGTCGCGCACTTCCTGATTCTCGTGCGACAGGAGCTTCTTGAACTCCAAGTCGTTTTTGGCCAGCGCTGGAATCAGCTTGTCGCCTTTGGCGTTGAGCTTCATCGGCACTTCAACGCCTAGACTTTCTAGCAGCTCAACAACGTCGTCGTTCGACATGAGGTTGATGCTGTTGTCCACCTTGGACCGTAGCTCTTCTTTGCGGATGATCTCTTTGTCCAGGCACGCCTGCACGATGCCGCGATTCACATAGATCTCAGGTTCTGTGTACAGCCTGATCGTCTTGTCGATGATCAGAAGCTCGCTTTCTGGTAGCGCAGCGATCAAAGACTTGGCGCACTGCGTTGTGACGATGCCGTCGTCACAGCAGTAGATCATCAGCGCTTCAAGCTGCTCAGGCGACAAATCGCGTACGCCCTTGACGTCGACTAGCGCCTGCGCGCGAAGCTTGGCGTCATAGCCTAAGCGCGCAGCCATCGCGTGCAGCGAATGTTTCACGTCGGCGCCGTAGATCACGCGCGACATGCTCATGGTGTCGTACCAGAACGCGGGCACGATACCGTAGTGATGACTCAGGATCATCCCGTCGAACTGAGCATGGTGCGCGCAGAGCGCAGTCTCGCGCCAGTTGATAGTTTTGGCCCAAGCCACGAATTCTTCGTGTGTAAAAGCTATGCTTTTTTCAGTGTCGAAGTCCGTCACGCTGGCGCAGTGAGTCTGGAACTCAATGCTGCGAACGTACTTCGTAGTTGAGATTTTAGACAACGAATAGTCGTTGTCATAGTACGTCTCGAAATCGAGAGTGTACTTTTTCACGCCTGCTCCCAGCCCAGCTCGTCCAGCAGGGAGTCTGCTACTCGCATAGACAGGATCACAGGCATGTGTGCGTCGAGTAGTCCTTCTTCTTTGGGGCTGATTGATGCGCGAACTTCGGACACGAGCTCAGGATTGAGTTTGAGCTTGAACTGCTTTTTGTCTTGCCACATGGACACGTAGTACGTAGTCCGGTCTTTGTAGATCATCATGCCCTTCCCCTTTGCGCCGCGAGCTCAAGGAACAGATCCATGCGCTCAGTCTTGTCTTCCAGGCGCTCGTACACGAGCTTCTCAACTGTGCCGCTGACGCGTACCAGTACGGTGTTGGTCACTTGAGTCTGCCCGCCGCGGTAGATGCGATGGATCATCTGCTTGAGCAGATCGGCTTCGTAGATCGGACTCGCGACGACGCACAGCGTGCCTCTGGTCAACGTCAAGCCGTGCGCGCCAGTCTTGGGGTGCATGAGCAGCGTTTTGTACTCGCCGTTCTGGAACCTGCGCACGATCTCAATGCGCAGTGCATCTGGCGTGTTCCCATCCAGCACTGCGTAGCTGTAGCCACGGCTGTCGAACTCTTTCGATAGCAGATCGCGCTGGTGTCTCCAGTTGAAGAACACCACGCTGTGGTCTGTCTCGTCAATGAGATCGGCGATCAGTGTGTAGCGGTGTCCATCGACTACAGCGTAGTCGCCAGTGTCGGTGTACACCGCGCCAGAACACACCTGCAGCAGCTTCGTGCGCAGTGCTGCAGCGTGCACCGCAGTGATGGCTGTGTTGGATATGGCCAGGATGCACTCGGCTTCGAGCTGCTTATAGACCTTGAGTGCAGCGTTGGTGAGCTCGAAGTCCTTGTAGTTGCGATGGTTCGCTGGCACCTGGGTCATGACGTCTTCGAACGCGTGACGCACAGTGATGTCGCGCAGCATGTAATAGACGACGTCCTGCTTTCCAGGCATGTCGGTCCACCGTACATGCGCAGCTAGTGGACCGATCTGCTCAGCAACCTGTGTGTTGTTGCGAAACGCAGTGAACGAAGTGCCAAGTCGTTTGCCGTCGTCTAGCAGCAGGATCTGATGGTGCAACTCAGTCACGCTATTGGGATTGGGTGTGCCGCTCATGCCATAGCGGTACTTGAACTGCTTGCGAATCTTGGCGACAGCTTTGCTACGCGCTGATGTGCGATGCTTGTACGCAGTGATCTCGTCGATGATCAAATGATCGAAGCCCTTGAGCAGGCTTGGATCCTTCGCCAGCGTTACCGCAGCATCGATGTTGGTGATCACCATGTCTGCGCCCGAGCGAAATGCGGCTTCGCGGTTCTTAGCGTATGCAGTGACATAGCTGAACGGCAGCTTGTGGTGCTCGATGTCGTTGCCCCAAGCTGACTGCATCAGCGTTTTGGGGCATAGCACCAACGCGCGGCCAGGTGAGCTTCGCCGTTCGTAGTTCACTAGCTGCACGAGCGTCTTGCCCGTACCGGGATCAGACATGTCGTATAACACGTTGCCCATCTTGGCCAGCGTTTCAGCCTGGTGAGGCCACAAGTTTCGCGCAGTCAATGCCTAGCTCCAGAAGTTGATCTCTGAGTTCGTTCACTTTGCGGTTGACCAAGTACAAGGCATCGAGTGCATCGATGCTGTGCACATCGGCGTCGATCTTGAGACTGCACAATGGAGAGATCTCTGCTGCGTTCAACGCATGTTGCAGCCCTCTCCACTTCTCGTAGTTGCGCAGCACGTTCACGGCCAAGTCGTATCGACTGACTGGAATGGGCTCATTCATGATAGTCCTCGTTTGAGTATCGCTTCGGCGTTTTTGTACGCCCTGTGGTCTGCAGGGCTTTTAGACACGGTCAAAACCATTGAGCGCCCGTTCCTACTGGCTTTAAATATGTAATGTTTGTATTCTCGTACCAGCTCCAAGACGTAGCCCTTTTCAGTCATCTGTTCGACGAATTTTCGGGTGGCTTTGTTCATCACACAGCTGCCACCGGGCACACACCCGAGTTCTTCTTGTTGTACGCACACCAGGCACAAGTGAACTTGTTCGGCCGTGGCTGGTGGTATTGGTCATCCATCATTCGTTTCACGCGAGAGTCGAATGCGACGAGCTGGCGTTCAAGACCACGTACGTCGAGCTGGTACGACGTGACCTTTCCTTCTCTGTGGTACCACACCTCGAACGTGAAGTCTGTGACCTCTGGTCGTGCACGCCATTCTGCGATCGTGTACAACGCGCCTTGTTCGTAGTGCGTGATTTCTTTGCCGTAGCTGGTGCCTGACTTGTGGTCGATAGTCACCGATTCGTTAGGGCCACGAATGATGACGTCTGGCTTGACCACCAGCCAGCGATTGTCGTCGCTGTTATCTACTAAACGCCAGTTTTCGTCGAACGAAAAAGTCTGCTCGCAGAACACAAGCTCTGTCGGCACGTCAAGTAGCGCAGTCATTTCTGCTTCGAGTTTCGAACCAGACTCAAGCAGCAGCGAAAGATCGCGCTCCTTGGTAGCGCGTTCATACATCGTGTGCTTTCGTGTGCCCTCGTCGGCAGCGGCAGACCTGGTCTCCGGCACCCTATCCAGGTACTTGAATTTCCGCTGCAGTGGGCACGTCTCGTAAGTTTGTAGCTCTGAGAACGACCACTTCCTTCTCCGTGGAGTGCTCACTTTTTCCTCCCTGGCATGCTTACGACGTTGTCGACTGTATCCGGTCCAAGGATCGCTTCGATCTGCTCTGCGATCACCTGGTTGTAGACCCAGTCTGGTGCCTTGCTACCGTGCACGATCTTCCCAGTGCGTTTGCACCTCACTGATGTCCGGTTGTCGTTGAGCAGTCCGAAGCGCTTGTAGACTCTGCGCTGCTCGGCTGCAGCTTCGGGGAAACGACGGTCGTCTGGAATGGCGACGCGGAAGAGGACATACAGGTCGTTCACCGTCAGTACGTTGAACGTACCGTCGCGCATCGCACGTAGTAGTGCGTCGTAGGGTGTCTTGAGCAGCCCTACGTTACCCTTCATCGGCAGGTTGTTGTCGTACTCGATTGGGCGTGCGTCGATGAAGAATTGTGTGTCTCCCTTGCGAATCGCGACTGCCACCTGTTCGACCAGAGAGTGAGTCGCTTCGCTGATCCTCGTCTTTTCTTCGCTGTCTTTCACGGTGCGCGCGGCTTCTTCGTCGCATGGCCATGTCCCGAGCAGTTCGGAAAACGCTTTGAGCTCTTCCCGGTTCTCAAGGATGGCCCACTGATTCGGTGTGTAGATCAGCCGTTGGGTCTGAAACGCGCCCACATGGAAGCGGCGATCAGAATCGGAGATCACGACAGGTCGTGATTCGTTGGAGAAGAACAGGAAGTTGGACGACGATTTGATCTCGCGTTCAACCTTTCCTTTCTCGTTGATCACGACCGTAGGCTCAGTGATCCAGTTCTTGAGCTTCTGCATCAGCTCTTCACTGTCGTGCGACTTGCTCAGTGACGCTTCGTCGAACACGATCAGGAGCTTGTTGTCCAAGAAGCTGTTGAAGTTGGTTCCGGCTAGCGTGAAATTCACCATCGTGGTGACGTTGTCCGAAAGCAACGGACGCAGCACATGGTGATAGAGCGCGCCCTTGCCTGTACCTTCGATGCCGTGCAGCACCCACGCAGTGCCGAGCTTTGTCTTGAGCCGGCACAGCGTCGCGAGCCAATTGATGAACTGCCACATCACGTCTTTGCTCGATCCTACGGCCGAGAAGATCGTGTTGTAGATCACGGGGCAACGGCGGTGAAAGTCCAACAGCGTACTGTCTGGCATCGATTCGTCCTCTGCACTGGAGTGCACGATCTTCATGTATTCGCTGTCGGTGTACAAGTTGATCTGGTGGTGACCAGGCTCGTACCGGATCGGATCATGTACATCGAACGCGATGTCGATGTGCGGAAGAATCGATGGGGGGATGCCGAACCCTGCGAGCCATGCTGCAGCAGCGTTCACGTTGCTAGGGTCCACGCGCAGGACATTTGTCTCGCGGTTGTAGTGTCCGATGTAGACTGTCGACTGTCTGTTGGTGGCGTAGAACGCCAAGATCTCAGTCGTTTCGTCGGTCTGGATCGGAGGCAACGATCTGGTCGCTTTGATCAGCGTCTTGTAGAAGTCGGGTGCGACTTCCTTGGTCAAGAGACAGGGTTCGTCCTTGAAGTTGCGGATGAATTCGGGACTCGATTTGCTAACGTAGTAGCCCATCGAGTTGCCGCCGTTCATGTTGAAGTTGATGAACCCGTTGCCAGAATCGCGGAAGTCGTGCAGTCGCACAGGTTCGGCGTTCGTGAGTACTTCGATTGGCCCGTTCGGTGTCTTGAAGTGACGTGTCTTGAACGCGATCTCTTCGAGATTGGCTGCTTTGCGCAGCTCTGCGACCTTGGCGTCGACAGTAGCGAGAGGGATCGGGAAGAACGAGGGAATAGTGAGAGTGGGATGCTTGCGCTTGACGTAGGCTACGGGATCTTTGATCGCGCTGGTGAAGCCTACGCAGCGAGGTGGTGCGATGTAAATGAGCTGCGAGTTCGAGCTCAATGCACGATCGATTGGGAAGTGCAGCCTGGTGTTGGACGGAGTCAAAGCGACGCTGTCGATCACTGGACTCTGGAAGTTGAGCCAGGTCAACCACTCACGAAGCTCGTTCGACTCGATCGGTTTGTCGAGCATGAAGAACACATGCGCAGACAGCTTGGTGGCATGCGGATGATGGCAGCTCGCAGAGAGCTGGCTCACAAAGCTGACGTTGCGCATATACGGCGGGAGCAGGTTGTTGACCGCAGCTTCGACGCCCAAATGCGTCGGTGCGTAGTCGACTTTGTCGAAGTCGATGCACACCCATTCGTGGGGCTCTTCGAGCGCTCTACCAGCACGTGATTCGTGCTTCAGGTCGACGACCAAGTTGCCTTTGAGCAAACACGCCGAACGTGCAGCCTGTTCACGGATGGCTACAGCCATGTCGTGCAGATACGCCACTTCGACTTCAGTCGAAGTGACCTTGTTCACCAGAGGGTAGGGGTTGACGCTGTAGGTCTTCGAGCGTGTGTTGAAGACGATGGTCTTCGTCAAGGGCACGCGCCCGCTGAGGAATGTCAGCTTCACATTGGCTCCTGCCGCTCAGGAGAAGGTGCCCCCGCCGTGTCCACGATGAAGCACGGCGGGGGCGGTCCTGCAGCCACACTGGGGAGAGAGTGGATGCAGGGCAGGCATAGCCCTAGAGCGGCTCCAGGACCAAAGACTGCGTGCCACCGTTCATGAGGCGGTGGCACCCGTTTCGAAGCTACAGCGAACGATCTGCATGGTCAAGTCTTGGCGCAGCCAGCTGGATTCGAACCAGCGACCAACGGTGTTAGAAGCCGCTGCTCTGCCATTCTGAGCTATGGCTGCGTGGTTGTCATGCTGCAATGCGAAGCGGCTCCATGTCCTTCGGGCCGTACTTCTTCAGCATCTTGTTGATCGCGTCCCAGTCGGGTTCGGTCTTCGCACCGTGTTCCATCTGCTCGATCGTACGACCCTTGAGCAAGCCGTATGCGACATGCGTGTCGCGGGCTGTCTTGCGGACGATGCCAACGCGGTGAAGGTGCAGTTCGTTACGAAGCTGTCCCCAACTACGGCGTTCTTCCTTGCGGATGATGCGTGCTTCTTCGGCGAGAGACTTGAGCTTCACGCGAAGCATCTCACGGCGATCGACAACGGTGCTGCGGTCATGTGCGTACATGGCGTGTCCTTGGTTGAGTGAGTTCACAACGGGCACAGCATGTACGTGGGTTAGGAAGTGTTCTAGGTCATCTGACTGCCCTCCGTGTTGGTGTTTGCTGCCCTACGATGCGGTTGCGATCGATGACACGTGTGTCCTGGAACACGCGTTCATAGATCGTAGCATCGTTCTGAAGGCTGATGAACCACTTGTTGGGCTTGATCTCTCGCACTTTCTTGGTCGCAGGATCGCGTACCAGGAGCGAGAGATTTGGGTTGAGGTTCTTCATGCTGGTTCGACGAACAAACAAGTGTAACGAGGATACCAAGTCAGCTGCTGCAGTACAAAAAGCATCTCGGTTTTCTGTCTGAACACCGTAGCGTCGCTTCTGTGCCGCACGGTGCAAAGTTCATCGTGTACCAGGCTCACTAGAAAAACTCCGCGTCTTCCTGTGTACCCGATGATGCACGGCACTTTGAGAGTGATAGCGATCTCAGTGGGCACAGGTATGTAGATTTCACCCTGCTTTCGTCGACGTCCCGCGAACGGGAAAATGCGTTCGACGTCAGTCATCGTTTTCTGCCGTGGCAATGAGCGACTCTAGGTCGTCAATTGCAGATCTGGCTCTGCTTACGATCTCACCCATGTCGTGACTGCAACCTTCGCATTCACCTTCAGAGTGCATGCCACGCCAATCATCTGCGGTGTACTCTTCAGCGATCCACTCGACGATCCCATACTCCTGACCTAGCGCATTGACTAGTGGATGCTGTTGGTTCTGTGGAGCGCACTCAATCACAGCTTGTACAGCAGAGCTGCCGTCAATCTCTGCTGCGATCTTAACAGCGAGTTCTACGAGTTCATTATCGTCCAGAAGAGAAGACAACAGCTCTTCGATCACGATTTTGTGGTCGAGTCCAGCTGCAAGCGCTTCGAACAACGAAGCGCGGAAGCTGTGATCTTCTGCTGCTTTTTCTGCGATGCTACCGGCGATTGAGACTGGGTTGATCTCAAGTTGTGCATTCCACTCTTCGAAGCTGATGGATGGTGCGTTCATTACATCAATCCTCGTGAGGCCAGAGAAATAGGTTCGCCCTCGCCGACCACGAAATGGTCGAGTAGGCGCACGTCCACCAGCGCCAGGGCATCGGCCAGGCGCCGGGTGATGGCGATGTCGGCGGCGCTGGGCTCGGCAACGCCGGAAGGGTGGTTGTGGGCCACGATCACAGCTGCTGCGTTGTACTTGAGTGCTTGTGACACGACCGTGCGAGGATGAACACTGGCACCGTCAATGGTGCCACGGAATGCGATTTCTGATGTGATCACTCGGTGGCGCCCGTCGAGGTAAACTACGGCGAACACTTCGTTGTTTTCAGCACCGAGCCAGGTCTTCAGATACTCAGTACCAGCACGCGGGTCGGCGAGCGGAGTAGGATTACGCAGCCATCGTTCACCGAGGATGCTGGTAGCGAGCCCAACGATTTCGTCGGCTGTGTAACCGTCCTTGGGGCTCTTGTACTTGCGATTAAGTTTTGATCGCTTGGCTTTGATAGTCATTCATCGATCCAGTGATCATTTCACGCACTTCAGGATCGTTACGAACGCTGTCAAAAATCTCTTTCGCTTCGACACCCATAGTCGCGAAGATGTAGTTTTTGAGCGCGATTTCGTACAGTTGCAGCCAGACTATGTCAGGCATGTTGCTGCGGTACTTGGTCAAGATACCGAGCAAAGTAAACACATCGTTCATGCGGTCATCGTTCAGCTTGTCCATGCCAGGAATCAGCATAAGACGAATTGCATCGCCACTGACACATCCTTTGATCTCATCAGGGACTTTGTGTGATGCGCGTTCGGCAGCAAGTTCTTCGTCAGTGTATTCAGGACGTTCGAATCTGTCGCACAGTGCGTGCGATAGCACGCACAGCTTTGCGAACATCTCTTTTCTGTCGCTTGAATCTTCAAGTGTTTCGCGCAGCAGCTTCAACGTGGTTTTCTTGTGGTCTGTAGCCATTGCATTCCCCATGAAAAAGTCACCAGCCCCGAAGGGCTGGTGACTTGGTGGTACAACAGTTGATCAGCTGACGTGCGCCAGGATCTTCTCGACCTGGCGATCCATGCCCAGGCCACCGATCGCACCCTGCACCATCTTCTCCAGCGCACTCGACAGTTCATCGGCCGGCGTACGCGTCTCGCGCGGACGATTCAGCAGGTTGAGCTGCATTTTCATCGTGCGAGCCGCTTCGATCAACGCGTCCTCGGTCACTTCCGTCACGATCTCATCAGGAGCAGCCAGCTTGATCTGTGCCAGCTTCGCACGCTTAACGACTTCCGCCACAACGGCCGGAATCGTTCCTGCGAGTTCGGCACCGACCCGCTCCAGAGACGCTGAAGCCGGGATCGTGTCGCCACCGTATGCACGAATCAGGCGTTCGATGCCCTTGGCATCTGGTGCGGTGACTTCGATCACCGCATCGAGACGACCAGGACGCAGCATCGCGGGAGTCACTGCGCTCAGGTCGTTGGTGGTCAGGACGACGATCACGTTGCTCGACTTGGAGTCGATGCCGTCGATGATGTTCAACACATCGTCCACGGCCACGGTGCGTTCTCCGGAGAGGACGCGATCGATGTCCTCGCAGAAGATCACACACGCCGGCGACTGGTACTGCTTGGAGAAGGCGACGGCATCCGCCAACTCATCGGCCCGCGGCACGTAGATGTACGTGACGCCCGACTGCACGGCGAGCTTCGATGCCACCTTGGCCGCGAGAGTCTTGCCGGTGCCGTACGTTCCACCGAGCAGCACGCCCCGCTTGACGGGGACCTTGTTACGCAGGCAGTCGCCGACGCGGGTGATGGGGGTGAACAGGTTCGTCTGGATCGCCGCCTCGACATCGGGTGGGTAGACCAGGAGCGACTCGTCCACGTCATCGGTGTTGAGGAACGAGGGTTCGGGCATGTGCAGCACTTTGCCGTTGTCGTCGCGGAAGCGCAGCTTGAACGCCTTGCCGCGGTACAACGAATTGACCGCGAGTTCGGCACGAACCAGGTTGAAGATCCTCTGGACGGCCGGTTCATCGCGGCGCTTGACCATACCGGTCAGTGCGAAGCACATGCGACCGTGTTGGTTCGCGGTGTCACACGCGATGTGGCCTTCGACACCAGGCAGTTCGAACTTACCCCAGGGCACCTGCTTGTGCTGCTGGTATCCCACCTCCACGGTGATCATGGCGGGCGGGGTGGTCCCCCACTGGCCGCTGTTGACGGCCGGCGCCCAGCCGTAGATGTCGGTGAGCACCTTGGCCAGCGCGTTCGCGCCGTCCCAGGGGAACACGTCGAAGGTGTCGTTGAGCTGGACAGCCTGGGTCTCGTATTGCATGCGCCGCTTGATCAGATCGATCGCTTCCGGGTACTCCATCGCTTCCGGAACGATCAGTTTGTCGCCGATCTTCACGACGTCGGTGACGACGACCCGCTTGTTGGGATCGCCCTTTTCGAGGGTGTTGCTCATAGTGTGCAGTCTCCGTTGTTCGGCCAAAGAAACCACCTGCGACAGGCCGAGTGCCAGCAGATGGGTGTGAATTAGGGGTTGTAGCGAAATTTCGTTGCGGCTCGTATTTTGTCGTATGCTTCTTCTGCTTGCTTCTTTGTAGTGATGATCCCTTCACGAGCTTGTGTGGCTTGGATAACCGGTACCATCAATTTCTTGCGCAAATATTCGTTAGCGAGGATTGCGCGAATGTTGGTGCGAGTGTTTTTCATCGTAATGGGTGCGCGTACTCGCCTTCAAACCCGCCAGAGCTGATCCACTCGCTGTTGGGCACCAGGAGCAGCGTACGTGGCCACGGGTATGAGGTCAGGAAGCGGTCTGTGTAGTGGGTTTCCATGACCGTCACGTACTTGCCCGAGTACGAATCCACGTAGCCGACCCGCGCAAAGCCCATGCCGACCGGCTGGCCTAGCGGCGTTTCCTGCGAGTCCAGAATCAGGTCGGCTTCAAAGACGTGCGCGCAGATCAGCGCTGCGTCGGTGAAGATGCAGGTGCGGTCCGCGACAGGCTCAGACGCCAGCGCCGAGCCGCACAACATAGCCGCTGCAACGGTGGCTAGCTTCACTTCGATTCCTCCAACACCACCAGCGCCACGCGCCTGCCGTCCCACTCTTTCGGCAATGGCACATAGGGCAGCGCCGCTGGGCCTTTAGCGCGATACGGTGGGCGCTGTTCCAATCGCACAGTCGGCGCCCCCTCCACCCGCAGCCCCAGTCGGGCTAGGCGGCAGAGTTCGGCAATATCAGCGAAGTCAATGACGGCCATCAGCGTTTCCTCGTCGCACGCTGCCTCAACCTCCGCGATGCGTTCCAGGTTCATGGCTTGCGTTCCTCCTGTATCAGTCGCTCCAGGTAAACCGCGCCGTCGAGCAATTCCTCCTGCGCATGGATGAGCCAGTCCAGCCGGCTAAGATCGGTGCGGGCCATCGTGGTGCCGTACTTGGCGATGCCTATGCGGGAGCGATAGGCGAGCTTCTCGCGCACGGATTCGATGATTGGATCGTCGCTCACTTCCCCACCCTCACGATCAGCACGCGGGAGCCTGCCCATTCGTCGGGGACGGTAGCAACTACCGTGCTTATGCTACCCCCACCAACTAGCGCCTCCACCGCCCCCGTCGCGTCGATCCGACCCTTGCTGGCGTCGGTGGAGAGGGCTGCGCGTGCGATGTAAAGTTCGTCCGTTTCCCGAAGCTCGTCCATATCTGTCAACAACCGCAGCGCCTCATCCTTCGCCGCGCACGCCGCAGTCAGGCGCGATACCTCGGCCTCTGCTCTCATCAAGGCATCGCAGCGCAATACGTCATGCTTGCGATGGGCGGCTACCTCGGCGCGAGCATCTGCAAGCTGGCACAGGATCGCCGTGACCAGCAGGACTAGATCGCCCTTGCCGTGCCGTTCGCTGACCATCGTGCGGGCGGCGTTGTCCTCGTCGAAGCGTTTGGTGTCGCACGGGTGGAACGCTTTGACCTGTGCGGGCGTCAAGTAGTGCGCGCGTGCGCCATCGGTTAGCAGTTGCGGCAGCGGTTCGATATCGTCGCGCACCTTGAGCAGTTCCTCGTAGCGCGCTACCTCGGCGCGCAACTCGGCCAGCGTCTTGGACTGATCAGGTATCACAC
>ENA-UOWG01002199-UOWG01002199.1-activated-sludge-metagenome-genome-assembly--contig:-NODE-2199-length-17297-cov-5.699107_pt1 | contig 17297 bp, 13 predicted proteins | sample MGYA00238147_ERZ761563 | MGnify/ENA primary metagenome ERZ761563 (study PRJEB28884, sample SAMN05720216) | anaerobic digester metagenome | isolation source: active sludge of municipal... | reverse complement strand
GTGGCTGGGGAACCGGAATGCTTGTAGGTAACGTAGGGGTAAGGTTCAATAACTTTGCTGTACGCAATTTCTTCGACTGGAAGGAATGGAAGCCCTATCCTTCAGGCGACGGACAGTCATTCAGCGTCAGGATGCAGTCAAACGGACGGGTTTACCAGTCTTATACCATTGCATTTGTAGAACCCTGGCTCGGGGGTAAAAAGCCAAATACCTTCTCTGTATCAGTTTACCGTTCAATTATGTCGAACGGGGAGAAGAAAAAATCTGACAGCTATACTTCAATGACAATCGACGGTGCCACAATTGGTATTGGCAAGCGACTGACCTGGCCCGATGACTTCTTCTCATTGTACGGGGAACTGAGCTACCAGAGGTACCTCATGAATAAGTATGGCAGTGAATCATATTTCATTTTTACCGATGGTGTTTCAAATATGCTCAGCTTCACAACAAAGCTGACAAGGTTCTCGACAAGTCCGAACCTCATATATCCGAGAAGCGGTTCTTCATTCACCCTTTCTCTGCAGATAACACCTCCATGGTCACAGATTGCCGGTAAGAATCTTGAAGGAGCCACCGATCAGGAAAAGTACAGATGGATAGAATTTCATAAGTGGATTTTCAAGGCTGACTACTACTTTCCTCTCACATCGGATGACAAGCTGGTGCTGAACCCAAGATTTGCCTTCGGTTACCTGGGATTCTTCAATCCGGAAATAGGTCCATCGCCATTTGAATATTTCTATGTTGGCGGTGACGGAATGTCGGGATATAATTTCTATGGCCGTGAAGTTGTGTCACTAAGAGGTTATACAAACGGTTCCCTCACACCATATGATCCTGATCAAGGAAAGCCTTCGGGAAACGTGTATTCAAAAATTACAATGGAATTGAGATACCCTATATCACTTAACCCGCAGGCAACAATTTATGCTCTTGCTTTCCTTGAATCGGGACGAGCCTGGTACAAGCTCAAAGAGTACAATCCTTTCTCGATGCCGCGTGCTGCAGGGGTGGGCCTGAGAGCTAACCTGCCAATGTTCGGTCTGCTGGGTATCGACTGGGGTTATGGATTCGACGAGGTTCCCACAGGACTGTCAAGTGCAAACCATTCACAGTTCCACTTTGTTATAGGTCAACAATTTTAAAAGTTAATTTAAACGGAAAATTATGAAAAGGTCAGTATTGCTAATAACGGTTTTTGTTATGGTTTCAGCCATGGCTGCTGCACAGAAGTATGCTTTCGTTGATTCCGAATATATCAGAAAAAATATCCCCGCATTCACAACTGCCCAGGAACAACTTGATAAACTCTCAAAACAATGGGAAAAGGAAGTTGCCGACGGTTATGCAGTTGTTGAACAGATGTACAAGGCATACCAGAGCGAATCGGTTCTTCTTTCACAGGACATGAAGGCTAAAAGGGAAGAAGCCATAATTACAAAGGAAAAGGAGATGAAAACACTTCAGAACAAATATTTCGGTATGGAAGGAGACCTTTTCAAAAAGAGGGAAGAATTAGTAAAACCTATTCAGGATGAGATACTTAAGGCAATAAAGGAAATAGCAGTTGAAGGAAGTTATGCTGTAATATTCGACACTGCAGCCGGAGGAAATATCCTGTTTGCAAACCCTAAATTTGACCTCAGCGACACGGTACTTGAAAAATTAGGTTATAAGAATTAATTAATTACTTTTGCACAAATTGTATAAATAATAATCATAAAATGAAAAGATTAACAGGACTAGCGGTTTTTTTCTTTCTCCTGGCTTTCTCCGGACAGGATCTGAATGCACAGAATGTGAAATTTGGCCATATTAACAGTGATGAGCTTATTCAGGCCCTTCCAGAGTTCGATACTGCAAACGTACAACTTCAGAAATTCCAGAAAGAACTTATAAATGCACTTGAACTTATGCAGGTTGAATACAACAATAAAACCGAGGCATACAGCAAGGATGCAAAAAATCTTACAGATATAGTCAGGCAGACAAAAGAACAGGAGCTTCTTGATATGCAGAGAAGGATACAGGAATTCCAGGCTTCAGCCCAGCAGCAGCTTCAGGAGAAACAGGCCGAACTATTTCAGCCTATAATGGCTAAGGTCGACAAGGCAATCAAGGATATTGGCAAGGAAAACGGTTATGTTTACATATTTACAGTAGGACAGGGCAGCTCACTTGTTTATTTTGATGAAACAAAGAGCACTAATATCATGCCGCTTGCAAAAGCCAAGCTTGGTGTAAAGTAAATTAAACAGAAAATATTCATGACCATCTGCATTATGGCAGATGGTCATTTTTTTAATTCTTAGTTGAAGTGAATAAACAACCTATCGGAATATTCGATTCAGGAGTCGGGGGACTGACAGTGGCACATGCCATCAAACAAATACTCCCGGGTGAAAACATTGTCTATTTCGGCGATACTGCCCATCTTCCTTACGGGGACAAATCAGAAGAGGCTATAAGATCGTATTCAAAGAGGATTGCCGAATTTCTTCTTGAGCATAATTCCAAAGTAATTCTGATTGCCTGTAACTCAGCATCAGCATCAGCTTTCGAATACCTCAAGAAAGAATTCGAAAACCGTGCAATAATACTCGATGTGATTGATCCTGTTGTTGAATATCTGAAGACAAGAAAGATAAGCAATATAGGAGTTATAGGCACAAAGAGAACAATCAGTTCCGGAACCTATGAAAACAAGATAAACAAGGCGGCACCTTCATCAAAAGTAGTCTCTCTTGCCACTCCTCTTCTTGTGCCAATGATCGAAGAGGGTTTCATTTTTGATGACATAAGCAATGCTATAATCCGTGCATATTTGTCGAATGAAACTCTTGCAGGAATTCAGGCGCTTATCCTGGGCTGCACTCACTATCCGATAATTAAGAACCAGATAAGCAAGTTCTTTAATTTTAATGTGGAAGTTGTTGATTCAGCGAGGATTGTATCAATAATGGTAAGGGATATTCTTGACAGGAACAAGCTGCTTAATGAAAATGGAGGAGGTGATGATAAATTTTTTATTTCAGATTACACTCCCTATTTTGAGAAGATTGCCAGAATGTTTTTCGAGGGAGAAATCAACCTGAAAAAAGCTGACATCTGGTGCTGAATATAAAAACATGATCATTATCATGCATACGGATCATTTTTAATACCATTTTGCGTACATTAATTAGTTAGTTTTGTGCTAAGTAAGAAGTCTTAGATAAGTCCATTACCTAAAAAATCAGCTTATTATGGGTAAGAATACAAGCGTTATTGAAAGAGAAGAAGTTGTCATAAGGTTTTCAGGCGATTCAGGAGATGGAATGCAGCTGACTGGAACATTATTTTCCGATACAGCCGCCCTGTTTGGAAATGATGTCTCCACTTTTCCTGATTACCCTGCTGAAATCCGCGCACCACAGGGATCAGTGGGAGGGGTTTCAGGCTTTACAGTCCATCTTGGTCATTCCGAGATAAATACCCCCGGCGATTTTACAGATGTCCTCGTAGCAATGAATCCGGCTGCTGTTAAGGCAAATGCAGCCTGGGTAAAGGAGGGCGGAACAATAATTTATGATCTTGATAATTTCACAGATAAGAATATTGAAAAAGCAGGCTATATAAAAGATCCCATAAAAGAGGAGAATTTTGAATCGTATAATATAATTGCAGCACCTATATCAACTCTTGTAAAGGAAGCTCTGAAGGATTACGAACTGGATCCCAAGACAATTCTGAGAACAAAAAATATGTTTGCGCTTGGAATGGTTTACTGGCTTTTTGACCGTAAATTAAACTATACAGAAGCATTTTTTGATAAGAAATTTCACCATAAGCCAAAGATTGCACAAGCTAATAAGGTAGCACTGAGAGCTGGTTATTACTATGCCGAAACAATTGAGGCGCTTACACCTGTATATAAGATTCTTCCTGCGCCTATTGCAAAGGGAAAATACAGGAATATCAATGGAAACCAGGCTACTGCATGGGGTTTTATTGCCGCAGCTGAGAAGGCCGGACTTAAGTTGTTCATTGGTTCCTATCCAATAACTCCGGCAACAGGAATACTTGAGGAGCTTGCTGCACGAAAGGACCTTGGTGTAATCAGTTTTCAGGCAGAGGATGAAATAGCTGGTATCTGTACTGCTCTGGGTGCCAGTTTTGCAGGCAGGCTTGCCATTACAACAACATCAGGCCCGGGCCTTGCTCTGAAGTCGGAAGCCATCGGACTTGCAGTAATGACAGAATTGCCTGTTGTTATTGTTGATGTCCAGCGAGGAGGACCTTCAACAGGTTTACCTACTAAAACTGAACAGGCCGATCTGTTCCAGGCTCTTTATGGCCGGAATGGTGAATCGCCGCTTATAGTTATTGCTTCAGGCACGCCGACTGATTGTTTTGATTTTGCCTTTGAAGCTGCCAGGATAGCGCTGGAACACATGACACCGGTTCTGCTGCTTACTGATAGTTATCTTGCAAATGGCACAGAGCCATGGAAGATCCCTTCAATGAAGGACCTCAGGGCAATAAAGCCAAGGTATGCCAGCCCGGAAGAGCTGCCTTTTGTGCCTTATAAGAGGGATGAGGAGACACTGGCACGTTCCTGGGCAATTCCCGGTGTTCCCGGACTTCAGCACAGGATAGGAGGACTTGAGAAAAATACAAAGGGTAATGTGTCATATCTTCCTGATAATCATGAAAAAATGGTCAGGATAAGGGCTGAGAAAGTAGAAAGGGTTTCAAATGAAATGCCCGATCTGCTTGTTCAGGGTTCAGATTCCGGCGATCTTCTGATAGTCGGTTGGGGAGGATCTTATGGTTTTATAGTAACCGCCTTCCGTGAGTTGATAGCAGAGGGTCATAATGTGAGTTTTGTGAATTTCAATTATATCAATCCGCTTCCGCGAAATGTTAAGGATGTTTTCAGCAGGTTCAGGAAAATTGTTGTTTGCGAACTGAACCTCGGACAGTTTGCTGATTATCTCAGGATGAAGCACCAGGAATTCACATATCATCAGATAAATAAAGTGCAGGGCGTTCCTTTCACAATAAGTGATATTAAAGATAATTGCATAAAATTGCTGGAGGAAAAATAACATGGAAGAGACAACCTTAAAATATACCGCCAAGGATTACAAAAGTGATCAGGAAGTAAGATGGTGCCCTGGCTGCGGAGACCATGCCGTACTGAGTTCTGTTCAGCGTGCCCTTGCCGAACTTGGCATTCCCAAGGAACAGATAGCATTTATTTCTGGTATCGGATGCTCATCAAGGTTCCCATACTACATGGACACTTATGGTTTCCATGGTATACACGGCCGTGCAGCAGCTATTGCCTCCGGTGTCAAAACTGCCAATCCTGAATTGTCAGTATGGCAGATAACCGGTGATGGAGATGCCCTAGCTATAGGAGGTAACCACTTCATACATGCAGTCAGAAGAAATGTAGACCTGAATATAATTCTGTTCAATAATGAAATATACGGACTTACAAAAGGTCAGTATTCTCCTACTTCATCAAAAGGACTTGTAACAAAAACATCACCCTTTGGTACTGTTGAAGAACCATTTTCGGTTGGTGAACTTGTAATAGGCGCAAAAGGTAAATTCTTTGCCAGAACAATAGATGCCAATATTGCACTTTCAACTCAGATCTATACTGCAGCAGCAAGACACAAGGGAGCAAGTGTTATCGAAGTACTCCAGAATTGCGTGATTTTTAATGATGGAATACACGAAGAAGTCACCGGGAAGGAAGTCAGGGATGACAGGACAATAATCCTTAAGCATGGTGAGCCGATGATTTTTGGAAAAGACAACGAAAAGGGCCTCATACTGGATGGACTTAAACTGAAAGTTGTGAAAATAGGCGAGAACGGCATAACTGAGAAGGATCTTCTGATCCACAATGCTGCAGAGCCTAATCCCGGTATTCAGTACATGCTTGCAAATATGAGGTATCCGGAATATCCTGTAGCACTGGGAATTATCAGGGCTGTTGAAGGAATCACCTACGATGCCTCTGTTCACGGGCAGATAAAAGATATCAGGGAAAACGCAAAGATAAAATGCATGGACGATCTGCTTTCAAGTGGCTCAACATGGAATGTTGAATAAAGAGAAAAATCAGGCCCCTGAATACAAGCGTCTCCTACATGAGCAACAGGAGAGGCTCAAGGAACTTGCTTGCATTAACCAGACAGCGGCAATTTTAAAGGAAAATCAACCTGTTGAAGACTCCCTTCGCAGGATTGTAATGCTGCTGCCGCCAGCCTGGCAATACCCCGATTTTACTGTCGCCAGAATAACATATTCCGGAAAAAGCTTCAGCACACATGGATTCATTGAAACAAGCTGGAGGATGTCTCAGGATTTTGCCACTATAGATGGTGAGTCACTTAACATTGAAGTTTATTATACAAATGAATTCAGGGAAGAATTCGAAGGACCCTTTCTAAGGGAGGAGCGTGACCTTATTCAGAACATTGGCAGCCTGATAACCGGGTATATAAACAGTTTCATGGCAAAGGAACTGATAAGGCTTTCCCGTACTGCAGGCTCAGAACCAGATATTCAGAGAGATCTTTCAAGCAAACAACTCCTGCAGAAATTTCTTAACAGGCACAATGCCGAAAGAGATGTATTTCATGATCTTATGCCTTTCAGGGTAAAGGAGATACTGCTTATTGCCAACCTGTATGACGCTTATTCAATTGAGGGAGAAGGCCGTTTTGCCGAACATATTTTTGGAGATTATTTCAAGGGAAATATTACCTCAATTCCAAGGGTGACTGGTGTTTCAAGTGAGGAAGATGCCTTTATGCGCCTGTCATCAAGGTATCACGATATGATCATAATTATGGTCGGCGTTGACCGCGACACTCCTGTGGAACTGTGCAGGAGAATAAAATTCAAATACCCCTATATTCCTGTTTATCTGTTGCTTGGAAATACAAAGGATGTTCTGTTCATTCGTAAACAGAAAGCACTTGGCGTGCCCTTTGATAATTATTTTGTCTGGACCGGTGAAACCCGTATTCTGTTTTCAATGGTCAAGCTGCTTGAAGACAGGGTGAATATTGACAATGATACTCAGAAGGGACTTACAAGGCTGATACTTATTGTTGAAGATTCGGCAGACTATTATTCCACCTACCTTCCGCTTGTTTACAACCTTGTTATGGAGCAAACAAGGAATCTTGTTGATGATGAATCGGATGATGAATTGTTTAAGATGCTGAAACTGAGGGCGCGACCTAAAATAATGCTTGTGTCTGATTTCGAGGAAGCAATCAAGTGTTATAAAAAATACCGCGACAGCCTTCTTTGTGTGATTTCTGATGTCAGGTTTCCCATGAAAGGTGAAATGAATGAAACTGCCGGAGTGGATTTTCTCAGGCTGGTGAGGGACGAGAATCCAGGCCTGCCTCTGATACTCCAGTCATCTGATACTGATAACGCAAAATATGCCTATTCCCTTAAGGCAACTTTCATAAATAAAAATTCACAAAGCCTGCTGCAGGACCTCAAGACCTTTATTAATTATTATCTGGGTTTCGGTCCTTTCATCTACCGCGACAGTAAAGGCCGTCAGATAGCTGTGGCCAAAACTATGAAGGAGTTTGAGACGCTTCTTCAGACAGTACCCGATGAATCACTTGTTTATCATGCTTCGCGGAATAACTTTTCACAGTGGCTCATGGCTCGCGGTGAAGCAAGAATCGCCAGGGACATTAATCCACTGAAAGCCGGTGATTTTGCAAGCGTTGGTGAATTCAGGGAATTCCTGATAGGCCTGATATGGCAGCGGAAGAAGGAAATGAATGCCGGCAGGGTGATAAACTTTGAGGAATCTTCGGTTCCTGATGAAACAAATGTTGTCAGTCTCATTGGTGGTTCAATGGGAGGAAAGGGAAGGAGCCTTGCTTTTGTAAATGCCCTGATTTACAGTTTCGATCTCGGCAGGTTGCTGCCCGGGATCAATATTAAAAGCCCTGTGACTGCAATAATCGGGACAGACGAGTTTGACATGTTCATGGAACGCAACAGGCTGTGGGACCAGGTTAAGAATGAAACTGATTTTCTGAAGCTTCAGAAATGTTTTCTTAACGGCAGCCTGAGCTATACTCTTGAGAAAAAGCTCAGGATACTGCTGAGAATGATAAAAAAACCTGTTGCAGCACGCTCCTCCAGCCTCTATGAAGATTCAATGAGCCAGCCATTCTCCGGAATATTTGCGACATATCTGCTTCCTAACAATAATGAAGATCCTGAAATCAGGATGAAGCAGCTGTCTGATGCCATAAAGCTTGTTTTTTCTTCAATATATTCCGACAATTCACGGACTTATTTCAAGGCAATAAATTACAAAATTGAGCAGGAAAAGATGGCTGTCATTATCCAGGAGGTCGTTGGTAACAGGTACGATGATGCCTTTTATCCGCATGTCAGCGGAACTGCACAGTCATTCAACTTCTACCCTGTTGCTCACATGGTGCCTGAAGATGGCTTTGCCGTCGTGGCAGTGGGGCTGGGCCAGTATGTTATGGAAGGCGAAAGATCGTACAGGTTTTCGCCTGCATATCCTGCTATTGACATTATATCACATAAGGATCTCTACAGGAATTCGCAGGTGCATTTTTATGCAGTCGACATGTCAGAACGAAAGCTGAATCTTCTTGATGGTGAAATGGCCGGACTTGTATCACTGGAGATTTCAGCAGCCGAGAAGCATGGGACAATTATCCATTCTGCCTCAGTCATGAATGCTGACAATGATACGATTACACCAGGACTTGACGCTCCGGGACCACGGGTTATAAATTTTGCAGACATACTTAAGTACGAATACATACCTCTGGCTTCCACGCTCCGCACAGTACTGGAGGTTGTTACGGAAGCATTCGGAACACCTGTGGAGATTGAATTTGCAATTGATCTGACAAAGGATTCCGAAGGCAATGCCTCATTTTACCTTCTTCAGATAAAACCGCTTGTAGGAAGCTATGCCGGTTACTCAATTGACCCGTCGACAATAGATGATGACAAAACTGTGCTAATATCGAAGAAAAGCATGGGTAACGGGCTGATAGATAATATCACTGATTTTGTTTATATTGAACCTGCTGATTTCGACAATACGCTTACAACAGAAATGGCTGCGGAAATAGAAAGTATAAACCGGAAAATGCTTGCTGAAAAGCGGCAGTATGTACTTGCAGGCCCGGGCCGCTGGGGTACCCGTGACAGATTTATCGGAGTGCCTGTAGACTGGCCTCAGATTTCAAATGCCAGGGTAATTGTTGAATGCGGACTTCCGGGCTTTCATGTTGACGCATCCCTCGGATCACACTTTTTCCACAATGTTACTTCAATGAATGTCGGGTATTTCTCAGTCGATGAGGAGATCCATGGCGGGAAAATATACTGGGAAAAACCAGCCAGGCAGCAACTTGTTGAAAAGGGAAGATTTTTCAGACATGTCAGGTTTGAAAAACCATTGATAATCAGGATGGACGGAAGAAAAGGAATGGCAGTTATTTCAGAAAATAAATAAAGCCGATATATGACATTCATTGACGGTATACTTGATATCCAGAAATACGATTTTACCGACACCTCATTCGATCTGCTCATGCAGAAAAGGATCCATCGGGTACTTGTAATCTGCAGCAATTATGACAATTACATGCTTGAGGAAGATGGAAGGATCGATGAGCAGATATTCAATGAATATGCATCGCTTAACCTTCGCTACCCGCCTACCTTTGTTCAGACTGATAATGAGGAAGATGCATTCAGAATTCTTGGTGAAGGAAACATCGACCTTGTTATTTCGATGCTCAGCCTTAAGGGAACAGATGTATTTGGCCTTGCAAAAAGAATAAAGGAAAAGCATGCAAGCATTCCGATTGTTGTGCTTACATATTTCTCCCGTGAAGTATCACTGAGGCTTGAAGGCGAGGATCTCAGCGCTATCGATTATGTATTCTGCTGGCTTGGGGATGCATCACTTATCCTTGCCATAATTAAGCTGATAGAGGATAAAATGAATGCTGATCACGATATTGAGAATATTGGTGTTCAGGCAATTATCCTTGTTGAGAATTCAATCCGGTACATATCCCTGTACCTGCCTAATATCTATAAAATTGTTCTGATGCAGTCGCTTGATTTTCAGAGAGAAGCCCTGAATGAACACCAGCGGATGCTGAAGATGAGAGGCCGTCCGAAAATCCTGCTTGCAAACAATTTCAATGATGCGCTCGACCTCTACTATAAATATAAATACAATGTCCTCGGTGTTATTTCGGATATAAGCTACAAGCGCGATGGTATTCAGGATGAAAATGCCGGCATAGAGCTCTGCAAGGTTGTTATGGCTGATGATGACAAGGTGCCTTTCCTGCTCCAGTCTTCCAGCCTTTCACACAAAAAAATTGCCGAGGAAATGGGCGCCGGCTTTATTAATAAATATTCCAAATCGCTTTCTCTTGAGCTGAGAAACTTCATAATCCAGAATCTTGCTTTCGGACCTTTTGTCTTCAGAAACCCTTATACAATGGAGCCGATAGCTATTGCAACCGACCTCCAGAGCCTTCAGCAGAAATTGCTTACAATACCAGATAATTCACTTGAGTATCATGCATCAAGGAACCATTTCTCGAAATGGCTGAACGCACGTGCTTTCTTCCCTGTTGCACAGATGTTCAAGTATATCAGGAAGGAAGATTTTGCTTCGAAAGACGAGATGCGCAGATTCCTGTATGTTGCAATTTCAAGTTTCCGTCTCGGCAAAGGGAGGGGAGTGATTGCGAAATTCGACAAGGCAAGCTTTGACGAATATCAGATCTTTTCACGTATCGGTGAAGGATCAATAGGAGGAAAGGCAAGAGGACTGGCATTCATAAACAGGATAATAAAAAATAGCAAGCTCTTTAATCTGTTCCCCGATGTTATTATCACAATACCCAGAACAGTTGTATTGAGCACTGATATTTTTGATGAGTTTATGGAACAGAATAACCTGTATTCTGTTGCTCTTTCCGATCTTACCGACAGTGAGATCCTTGACAAGTTCATAAATGCTGAATTACCCGGACATGTCCTTCAGGATTTCTATGCTTTTCTTTCGGTCTCAAAGAATGTACCTATTGCAGTGCGCTCCTCAAGCAAGCTGGAAGATTCGCATTATCAGCCTTTTGCCGGCATTTACTCTACCTACATGATCCCGAGGATTGCTGATAACAAGCTTATGGTCAAGATGCTTTCAGATGCAATAAAGGAGGTTTATGCATCAGTCTATTATAAAAGCAGCAAAGCCTATATGACGGCAACTGCAAACGTAATTGATGAAGAGAAGATGGGCATAATACTTCAGGAGGTATGCGGTACCCGTCATGGCGATATTTTCTATCCTACTCTTTCAGGCGTGGCCAGGTCGATAAATTATTACCCTATTGGTTCGGAAAAGGCTGGTGATGGTATTGTGAATATAGCTTTCGGACTTGGAAAACTGATTGTTGAGGGAGGTATGTCTCTCAGGTTTTCACCACGCTACCCAAAAAAAATACTTCAGCTTTCTTCACCCGAGACTGCCCTTAGGGATACACAGAAGGTATTCTGCGCCCTCGACCTGAATGCAGGCAGTTTTGTTCCTTCTACCGACGATGGTGTTAACATCCTTAAGATCGACATCAAAGATGCAAACAATGACGGTGCGATGAAATATGTTGGCTCAACTTACGACAGGATTAATCATATTCTCAGGGACGGGATAAGTCATCCGGGTAAAAGAGTAATTTCATTTGCAAATGTATTGCAGCACAAGGCATTTCCTGTTGCTGAAATAATAAGCACCCTGCTCGACCTTGGTCAGAAGGAGATGAATAATCCCGTTGAAATTGAATTTGCAGCAAATCTTGAGACACCTCCCGGTACTCCAAAGGTGTTCAGTTTTCTTCAGATCAGGCCTATAGTTCATACAGAGGAAACTGTAAACATCAACCTCACCCACATAAGACCTGAAAATACGATAGTATATTCTGATTCAGCCCTTGGTAACGGAACTTTTAAGGGGATTTGTGATCTTGTATATGTCAGGCCCGAATCCTTTAATGCAGCCAATAATAAAAACCTTGCCATTGATATTGAGAATCTGAATGCAAACTTTGTCAGGCAGTCATCAGGCTATGTACTCATAGGTCCGGGCCGCTGGGGTTCATCTGATCCCTGGCTTGGCATACCTGTTATCTGGCCGCAGATTTCCGCTGCACGTATAATAATTGAATCAGGACTTAAAAACTACAGGATAGATCCCAGTCAGGGAACACATTTCTTCCAGAATCTTACTTCATTCCGTGTCGGATATTTCACAATAAATCCATATATAAAGGAGGGATTTTATGATGTGGATTTCCTTAACAGCCTTGAGGCAGTTTATGAAAACGAACATATAAGACACATAAGGTTCAATAATCCCCTTGACATAATGATCGATGGCAGGAAGCACAAGGGAGTTATAATGAAGCCAGGGGAGAAATGACCAGAGTGCCTAAGTTGAATTACTATAAAACGTTTGTTTGTCAGCCTATTGCCGATTCGGTGTGAATATCCTTATTGACCTTTTTAATTAGTCCCTGAAGAACATTTCCCGGACCAACTTCTGTAAACGAAGTGGCACCACCCGCAATCATATTAAGTACTGTCTGGGTCCATTTAACAGGCGAAGTAAGCTGTCGTACCAGGTTATCCTTTATTGTATCAGGATCGGAACATGGAGAGGCGTTAACATTCTGATATACAGGGCATATTGGTTTGTTGAAGACAGTGCTGTTTATAGCTTCTTCAAGTTCCATCCTGGCAGGTTCCATGAGCGGTGAATGAAAGGCGCCGCTTACTGCAAGCTTTAGTGCTCTCTTTGCACCTTTGGCTTTCAGCAGTTCAATTGCCTTGTCAATTCCTTCGTTTGAACCTGAAATTACGATCTGCCCCGGGCTGTTGTAATTTGCAGGAACCACAACTTCGGGAATTTCTGCACACACATCCTCTACTGTTTTGTCGTCAAGTCCGAGAATGGCAGCCATTGTTGAAGGTGCAAGTTCGCAGGCTTTCTGCATCGCAAGAGCCCTTTTTGCAACAAGCCTGAGACCATCTTCAAAAAGAAGAGTCCTGTTTGCAACAAGAGCTGAAAATTCTCCCAGCGAATGTCCTGCTACCATTTCGGGTTTGAAGGCATCACCCAGAACTGCGGCAAGGATTGTTGAGTGAAGGAAAATTGCAGGTTGTGTTACCTTGGTCTGTTTCAGATCCTCTTCTGTTCCTGAGAACATAAGGTTAGTTATACTGAATTCGAGTATTTCATTTGCCAGTTCAAACATGTCAGTGGCAACAGCCGATTTCTCATACAGATCTCTTCCCATCCCCACGAACTGCGCTCCCTGACCGGGAAAAACATAAGCTTTCATACTTTAATTATTATGAATTTTGATTTACAAAGATGATAAAAACAGATAAATTATCAATGAAGCCTTGTACCTATCAGGTGTACAAATTCCTCACGGGTATTCAGATGTTGCAGGAAAATCCCGGTAAATGCAGAGGTTGTTGTAACCGAGTTTTGTTTCTGTACTCCCCTGATCTGCATGCACATGTGCTGTGCCTCAATTACAACGGCAACTCCCAGGGGCTTAAGGGTATCCTGAATACAGTTACGTATTTGTGTTGTCAGTCTTTCCTGTACCTGAAGCCTTCTGGCATAAGCCTCTACAACCCTGGCAATCTTACTGAGTCCTGTGATATAACCATCGGGGATATATGCCACATGAGCTTTGCCGAAGAAGGGCAGCATGTGATGTTCGCACATTGAGTAAATGTCGATATCCTTTACAATAACCATCTGCCTGTATTCCTCCTTGAACATTGCAGATTTGAGTATCTCCTCCGCATTCATATTATACCCGGCAGTAAGGAAGTTCATTGCTTTTGCAACCCTCTGGGGAGTTCTCAGCAGTCCTTCCCTTTCAGGATCTTCGCCGATAAGTTCAAGGATACGCCTGTACAGTGAAGCCATCTCTTCAACGTTTGCAGCATTCCAGGTCTCAATTTTGTTGTATCCGTTGGCAACAATACCTGCCCCGTCATTTATTTTTTCAATAGTCTTATCCATAATATTCTATTGTATTGTTTTCAGTTTCAGCAATTTTGACACAGTGAAGCCAGGCCCCTTCTTTTTCAATGAAAGGTCTTAACTCATTCCATATAGCCACTGCCAGATTTTCAGTCGTTGCAATCTTTCCCTGCATGAAGTCAACATCAATATTAATGTTCTTATGATCAATCTTATTAATGATCCTTTCCTGGATTATCTGTTTTATAACATTAATATTTATGACAAATCCGAGTTCACTTGAAGGTTCCCCCTTAACAGTAACCCAGAGTTCATAATTATGGCCGTGCCAGTTGGGATTTGAACATTTTCCGAATACTTTCTGATTCTGCTCGTCAGTCCAGTCCTCCCTGAACATCCTGTGCGCAGCACAGAATCTTTCCCTGCGTGTGAGATATATCATGCTGCCATCTTATTTATAATGCAATAATAACCATTAATTTTGATCTTTTTCATCCGTAAAAGCAATATATTTAGACGATTAATTTGTTTAAGACCAGAGGATATGGCATTGAAGGCACTTTATGTCACATCAACCACAGCTGAGGCGGAAGCTCTCAGAAAAGCAACTGTTTTTGATGCTTCATCAGGTAATTTTCATGCCGGGAATGTTGAGATCAGTTTACTTTTAGGCAATGTAGGCGCTGTGTCAACAGTCTGGTCATTAATGAATTACCTTGCAGTTAATGGTAAACCTGATATTGCAATAAACGGTGGAATTGCAGGAAGCTTCAGGCCTGATATCCCTCCCGGAAGCGTTGTGATGCCTGTAACAGATTGCTTTGCTGACTGCGGCATTGAAGACGGGAATGAGTTTTTCACTCTGTTTGAAGCAGGACTTGCGATGCCGGGTGCTTTCCCCTTTGAAAACGGATTGCTTAAAGCGCCTGAAAATATAATATCGAAGGCCGGCAATCTGATCAGATCCGTTAATGCTATAACAGTGAATGCTGCAACAGGTTCAGAATCAACAAGAGACAGGCTTTTCCGGAAGTATTCACCCGACATTGAGACAATGGAAGGTGCAGGCTTTTTCTATGTATGCAAAATGGAACAACTGCCATTTATTGCTATCAGGGCTGTTTCAAACATGGTGGAAAAAAGGGATAGGAGCAAATGGAATATTCCTCTGGCGCTTGATAATCTTTCAGTTAAACTTGAACTCTTGCTAAAACAACTGAATACACTATGAAACTTAAGCTGGGCTTCTCTCCATGCCCTAATGATACTTTCATTTTTGATGCCATGGTACATGGCCTTATTGATACTGAGGGTCTGTCATTCGATTATTTCCTTGCCGATGTAGAGGAATTGAACAGGCGGGCAATGTCAGGTGAGGTTGATATTACAAAGCTCAGTTTTCATGCCTATGCCTATGTTGCTCCGAAATATCTGATACTTGATTCGGGAAGTGCACTTGGCTTTGGCAATGGCCCCCTTCTTGTGAGCAGGCATAAGGCTGACGAAAGGTCGGTTTCGTCAATGAAGATTGCGATACCCGGGAAATTTACAACGGCAAACCTCTTGTTCAGTATTGCCTGGCCAGAGGCGGTAAATAAAAAGGAATACCTGTTTTCAGATATTGTTGATGCTGTTTTAAAAGGTGAAGTTGATGCAGGTCTTATTATCCATGAAACACGTTTCACATACATGGAGAAGGGTCTCTACAAAATCGCCGATATGGGCGAATACTGGGAAAAGCTTACAGGTCTTGCAATTCCCCTGGGGACAATAGTCATCGGAAGGAATATTCCTGAAGATATTTCGGGGAAGGTTAACAGGGTTTTAAGGCGAAGCATTGAATATGCAATGAATTCTGCAAGGACTCCTTCAGTGTTTGTTTCTGATAATGCAAGAGAGATGGACCGTGAGGTTATGAGAAAGCATATAGAGCTGTATGTTAATGATTTCACACTGTCGCTTGGCAGCAGGGGAAGGGAAGCAGTCAAGAAACTTCTTGAATATGCGTCGGTAAGGAAGGTCATTCCACCGGTTCCTGATACCATTTTTCTGGACCAGAAATGATGTGGTTGTTATTGCAGAAAGTAGTAAATTTGAACATTAGTATTGAAGCATTGTTAGATTCTGTAGTACTAACATTTTAAAATTATACGAATATGGCATTTGAACTTCCAAAACTACCGTACAGAATGGATTCACTTGTTCCTTACATAAGTGAAGAAACTCTTGATTATCATTATGGAAAACATCATCAGACCTACGTCACAAATCTTAATAACCTGATACCGGGTACTGAATTTGAAAAAGCTGATCTTGAGACTATTATCAGGAAAGCAGATGGAGGTATTTTCAATAATGCCGCACAGGTGTGGAACCACACTTTTTATTTTGAGACCTTCTCAAAGGATGCAAGGAAAGTTCCTGCAGGTGTTCTTGCTGAAGCCATTAATGCATCATTCGGTTCCTTCGACGCCTTCAGGGAGCAGTTCAACAAGGCTGCTGCAACTCTCTTCGGAGCCGGTTGGGCCTGGCTTGTTAAAAAAGATGACGGAACCCTGCAGATAGTCCAGGAATCAAACGCAGGCAATCCCCTAAAAAAAGGACTTAAGCCTATTCTGACATGTGATGTATGGGAACACGCTTATTACATCGATTACAGAAACAAAAGGCCTGATTACATCAAATCATTCTGGGAAATACTTGACTGGGAAAAAGTAGCTGCCAGATATTAATATATTTTATTATGGGAATAAGGGAACTTGTAAACAAGACCAGGTCATACCGTCGTTTTGAAGAAGATTACAAGGTTGAACAAAAAACACTCGAGGATCTCATTAATCTCGCAAGGCTTTCAGCATCAGGAGCTAACAGGCAGCCTCTGAAATATATTCTGGCAAATACAAAGGAAAAATGCGAGAAAATTTTTCCAACACTTGCCTGGGCCGGCTATCTTACAACATGGCCCGGTCCGGACAAAGGGGAACGCCCTTCTGCTTATGTTATTATTGTTGGTGACAAATCGGTTACTGAATCTTTTGGCATAGACCACGGAATAGCTGCACAGAGCATTATGCTTGGTGCTACTGAAGCGGGTCTGGGAGGTTGTATGATATCTTCAGTCAAACATGATGGACTAAGGGATGCTCTGAGCATCCCTGACCAGTATGAGATA
>ENA-UOWG01002198-UOWG01002198.1-activated-sludge-metagenome-genome-assembly--contig:-NODE-2198-length-17298-cov-7.818593_pt1 | contig 17298 bp, 14 predicted proteins | sample MGYA00238147_ERZ761563 | MGnify/ENA primary metagenome ERZ761563 (study PRJEB28884, sample SAMN05720216) | anaerobic digester metagenome | isolation source: active sludge of municipal... | reverse complement strand
TGTCGCTCCTGCGGCTGCTGCGCGCAGAGGCGGGCACCTTCCACCCCCTCCCCCGATGACCCCTCGCCGCCCCGGCCTCTCGACGCTGTCCATCCACGGCCTTCCCCACCGGCGCGCCGACTGGACGCCCGTGGTCGGCCCGGTGTTCCAGAGCAGCACCTTCGTGAACCCGGTGGGTTCGAGCGAGGAGGTGCTCTACACGCGGTACGGCAACAACCCGAACCAGGTGGACCTGGCCCGGAAGTACGCCCTCCTCGAGGGGGCGGAGGCTGCCGTCTTCCTGTCGAGCGGAATGGGCGCCACTGCGCTCGCGCACTTGGCCGTGCTCCGGCCGGGAGACCACCTCCTGGCCAGCGAGTGGATCTATGGTGGCACGCGTCGGCTCTTCGATGACGAACTGGGCCGGTTCGGCATCGAGGTCTCGTACGTCGACCCGACCCAGCACCGGCTCTGGCGGAAATCGGTGCGGAAGTCCACGCGGGCCATCTTCATCGAGACGCCCACCAACCCGACGCTCCGCATCATCGACCTCGCCCCGATCGCACAGGTCACCAAGGAGTTCGGCCTGGCCCTGCTGGTCGACGCCACCTTCGCGAGCCCGATCAACCTCCGGCCCATCGAGCACGGCGCCGACGTGGTCATCACCAGCGCCACGAAATACCTGAACGGCCACAGCGACGTCATCGCCGGGGCGGTGGCGGGGTCGGCGTCGTTCATCGAGGAGGTAACCCGCCTGATGCGCCTGTGGGGCCAGTCGATCGACCCGCACGCGGCCTGGCTGGTGGAGCGCGGGCTCCGGACGCTCGCGGTTCGCATGGAGCGACACAACGCCAACGGCCTGGCGGTGGCCCGGTGGGCCGAGGCGCAAGCGGAATTCGCCGCGGTGCACTATCCTGGCCTGCCCGCGCACCCCGAGCACGCCTACGCGCGCGAGGCGCTGCAGGGATTCGGCGGCATGGTCGGCTTGCAGCTCAAGGGCGGGGTGCGCGCGGCGGAGCGGTTCCTCAAGAAGCTGAAGATGATCGCCCATGCCCCGAGCCTCGCGGGGGTGGAGAGCCTGATCTCCGAGCCGCGGCTGACCTCGCACAAGGGGCTCACCGCCGAGGAGCGCACCCGGATCGGCATCCCCGACGGCTTCCTCCGGCTGAGCTGCGGCATCGAGGACGCCGCGGACATCATCGGCGATCTGGAGCAGGCGCTGGGAAGGTAGTTATCTTCCACCCGTGATTCGATTTACGCAGGTTTCGATGGCCTACCCGCGCGGCGGGATGGCCGTGAAGGACCTCTCCTTCCGCGTGGCGAAGGGGGAGTTCGTCTTTCTGACCGGCCACTCCGGGGCCGGGAAGTCCACCATCCTCAAGCTCATCTCCGCCGACTTGCGCCCGACCCACGGGGAGCTGCGCGTGTCGGGCTTCTCGATCGGCGAGCTCACGGCGCGCGAGGTGCCGAAGCTCCGGCGCCGGCTGGGCATCGTCTTCCAGGATTTCCGGCTCCTCCAGGACCGCACCGCCGAGGAAAACGTGGCGTTCGCGCTCGAGGTGACCGGCGCGCGGCCGGACACGATTCCGACGCGGGTGCACCGGGTCCTGACGCAGGTGGGGCTGGCCTCCCGAGGCCGTGCGTACCCGACGGAACTCTCCGGCGGTGAGCAGCAGCGCGTGGGCATCGCGCGCGCCCTGGTGAACGACCCGCCCATCCTCCTGGCGGATGAACCGACCGGCAACCTCGACGAGCGGTCCTCCCGCGGCGTCTTCCAGCTGCTGCGCGATATCAACGCCGGCGGCACCTGCGTCGTGATGGCCACCCACGAACTCGCGCTGGTGCGCCAGACGCAATACCGGGTGCTGGAAATGCGCGAGGGCTCGCTGGTATTCGACAGCGCGGAAGAGCGAATCGCCACCGAGGGCGTGTCATGAGCCTGCTGACGCGCGAGACGATCCGGTCCTTCCGCCGGGCGCCGATGCTGTCCGCTCTCTCGATCACCACGATCGCCTTTTCGCTGTTCACCGTCGGGCTGTTCGGGCTGGTGGCGGTGAACATGCGCGAGGCGCTCCGGGGCATCAGCACCCGGGTGCAGATCGAGGCCTTCCTCCTCCGGGGCACGCCGCCTGAGACGATCACCCTCGCCTCGCAGGACATCGCGGCGTTCCCCGAGGTGGAGGCGGTGGTGTACGTGGACGAGGACCAGGCCCTGCAGCGGGCGCAGCAGGAGCTGGTGGAGTTCAAGGACGCCTACCGCGACCTCCAGGTAAACCCGCTCCCCGCCTCCCTCCAGGTGACGCTCAAGGAGGAGTATCGCGACGCGGCCAGCGCCGCCGCGGTGGCCCGGCGGATCGAGGGCTTCTCCTTCGTGGACGACGTCCGCTTCGGGCAGGAATGGATCGAACGTCTGGACCGGCTCCGGAACCTGGCGGGGTTCGTCGGCCTGGTCATCGGGCTGGCGTTCGCCGCCGTCGCGGTGGTCATCATCGGCGTCACGATCCGGATGACCGTCCTCCAGCGGGCGCGCGAGATCTCGATCATGCGGCTGGTGGGCGCCACCGACGCGTTCATCCGCGGCCCCTTCCTGCTTGACGGCGCCCTCAAGGGCCTGCTCGGCGGCCTCCTCGCCATCCTGCTCAGCCGCGCGGCCTTCGAGCTCTTCCGCCGCAACAGCACCACCGGCCTCCACACCCTGCTCTTCTTCGAGCCGAAGCACCTCGCCCTCGGGATCCTGTTCGGGGTCGCCATCGGGCTCGGCGGCAGCCTCGTCAGCGTCGGGCGGCATCTCAGAAATGTCTAGGGTGGCGGGCGGGGACGCGGGGCGACTGGACAGCGGGGCAGCGGGGCAGCAGGGCCGCGAAGCAGTCTTCCTGAAACTCATACCTCTCCTGCTTAGCGCCGTCACGCTCCTCGCGGTGGCACCGCTCCACGCGCAGGACCGCACCACCACCGAGCTCGAGCGGAGCCGCCGCCGGCTCGACTCCATCCGGGTCGAGCGCCAGCGCCTCGAAGCCCAGCAGGAGCGCCTGCAGGGGCAGGTCCGCGACGTGAACGCCGACCTCCGCAACATCGAGCGCCAGCGCGAGACCACCAACCGCATCGTCAACGAGATCGAGTCCCAGCTCGCCGGCCTCAACAACGAGCTGGGCCGGGTCAGCGGCGAGCTGGCCCTGGCGGAGGACAACCTCGACGAGAAGCGGGCGGTGCTGGAGCGCCGGCTCATCGACATCTACAAGCGCGGCCGGATGTACACCTTCCAGGCCCTGCTGGCCGCCGAGTCGTTCGGCGACCTCCTCGCCCGCTACAAGTACCTCTACCTCACCAGCCGCCAGGACCGCGCCCTGGTCCACGACGTCGAGGCGCTCAGCGCCCGGGTCCGGCGGCAGCGCAACGACCTGCTCGGCATCCGCACGACCCTCGGCAGCACGCGGGAGGACCGCGAACGCGAGCTGAAGCGCTACGCTGACCTCGCCACCGCGCGGGCGCGCCGGCTGGCGCAGCTCCAGCGCTCCGGCCAGGCCACCGGGGAGCGGCTGAGCGAGCTGGAGCGCGACGAAGCGCGCCTGAACGAGCTGCTCGCCGCCCTCGAACGGGCCCGCCGCAACGCGACCGCCACCAGCACGGCGCCGGTCCCGGGCGGCATGACGACCGAGGACATCGGCAAGCTCGACTGGCCGGTGAACGGGCGGGTGGTGTACAACTTCGGCCGGACCACGCTGCCGAGCGGGGGCGTGGTCCGCTGGAACGGAATCGGCATCGGCGCCGCGGAAGGCACCCCGGTCAAGGCAGTGGAAGCGGGCCGGGTGGAACTCGTGCAGCGGCTGGGGACCTACGGTTTGACGGTGGTGGTGCAGCACGGCAATGGGTACCGGTCGCTCTACATGCAGCTGCAGAACGCGAGCGTGGCCGTCGGGCAGGACGTGACGCGGGGGCAGGTGATCGGAACGGTGGGCGGGGCCAACTCGGAACAGGGCCCCCACCTGCACTTCGAGATTCGCGGGGAGAACTCGATCGCGCTCGACCCCGCGGATTGGCTGCGGCGCCGGCGTTAGCCGGCCTCAGGCCGCCACGGAGTCGGCGGTGCCGATGTGCTCGTCGGCCTGCGCCTTGCCCCGAAGGAGCGCCGCCTCGACGAGCGCGAAGAGGTCCTCCGTCTGCACGGCGGCCGGGTGGGGGAAGGTCACGATGCCGGCGCTGAGCCGCGGCCGGTCGGCGGCGGCCAGATCGGCGAAGGGCGCGGAGAGGATCTGCTCCCGGACCCGCCACACCGACCGCCGCGCGCCCTCGAGATCGGTCTCGGGAAGGATCAGGGCGAACTCGTCGCCGCCATAGCGCGACACGAAGTCGGGGGCGCGGAGCTGGCGCTGCAGCAGGCGCCCGAGTTCCGCGAGCACCCGGTCGCCGCCCTCCTGGCCCAGCCGCTCGTTGAGTCCCCGCAGCTGGTCCACGTCCAGCAGGATCAGGCTGAAGCTCAGCGCGTAGCGCCGCGCCCGCTCGAATTCCTCGCGGATCCGCCGATCGAGCGCATCGAGAGTGCCGCACCCGGTGAGCGGATCGTGTGCCGACACACCGGCCAGGCGGCGGTACATGGTCGAGCGGCGCTCCTCGGTCTCGAGGACGCGGGCGGCCGCGGTGGTGATCGTCTCGGCGAACGCCACCTGTTCCGGCGTGAGCGGCGCGTCGGAGCGCCGGGTCCGGAGGAGGAACACCCCCGCGACGTGCCCCTGCAGCGCCACCGGGATCGCCAGCACGCTGCGGACCTGCACCCGCAGGTGCTGCTCGGTCCATTTGGCGCGGACCTCGGCGAAGAGCGGGTGAGTGTGCACATCAGCCACGAACACGGGCCGGCCGGTCCGGACCGCCTCCTGGACCTCCGGGTAGCGCGCCAGGTCCACCGTGAGGTCCCGCACCGCCGCACTCTCGTGGACCGCCACGACCCGGCCCAGCGGCTCGCCCGGCGGCGTGAGCAGGAACGAGCAGTGGGCGAGTTCGAGGGCGGAGCCGACCCGCCGGACGAGCGTCTGGATGATCTCGTCGGGGCGGATCGCGGTGGAGACCTCGGCGAAGATGTCGAACATGAGCCCGCTCACGCGGCGTTCCCGCCGTTGCGCCTCGAGGCTGGACCGCCCCCGGAGTCGCGCCTCGACGCGGGCGCAGAGTTCGGCCAGGTTCACCGGAGCGGCGAGCGCCTCCGAGGCGCCGAGCCGCAGCGCCGCGAGCACGCCGTCGGGCTGCTCTGCGGCCAGGACGGCAAAGGCCGGGACCTCGCCCCAGACTCCGGTTCGGAGGTGGTCGAGCTCAGCCGCGAGCACCGGCCCGGCGTCGGGCACGGTGAGCAGCACGAGATCGGGCAGCGAGCCGGTCGGCGGATCTTCCGGCAGGCGGTCGGACTCGAGCACCTGGAAGCCGCCGCGCACCAGCGCGCGCTCCAGCCCGTCGGGCCGGAGCGTCGGGTCGCCGAGCAGCAGGACTCGTGGGTGCGCGAGGGCGCCACCCGGAGCGCGTTCAGTCACGGAGAGTCGGTCGATCCATGCATCAGCCCCATCCATCCACGAAGAAAAGCCAGCCGGCCCGGACCCACGAACGCCTCGGTGCCCACGTCTCCACCCAGGGCGGCGTGCAGACGGCGCCGGGCCGGGGTGTGGAGATCGGCGCCACCGCCATCCAGCTCTTCACCAAGACGCCCAACCAGTGGCGGGAGCCGGCGCTCGAGCCGGGCACGATCGCCGCGTTCCGGGAGGCGTACGAAGCGAGCGGGCTGAACGGCGTGGTGTCGCACGACTCGTACCTCATCAACCTGGCCTCGCCCGACCCGGCGCTCACCGAACGCTCGATCACGTCGTTCGCGGCGGAACTGACGCGGTGCCACCAGCTCGGCATCCCGGCCGTCGTGTCGCACCCCGGCAACTACCTCGACGAGCGCGAGGCCGGGCTCAAGCGGAACGCGCGGGCCTACGCCGAGGCGCTGCGTGCCGCCCCCGGCGAGGTGATGGTTCTCCTCGAGACCACCGCGGGCACCGGCACCTCCCTCGGCAGCCGCTTCGAGGAGCTGGCCGAGCTCCGCTCGCTCATCCCTGTCGAGTTCCGCCACCGATTCGGCTTCTGCGCGGATACCTGCCACCTCTATTCCGCCGGCTACGACCTGGTGAACGCCTACGACGCGGTCTGGGAAGAGTGGGAGCGCCTGATCGGGATCGAGCACCTCCACTGCTTTCACCTGAACGACTCCAAGACCCCGTTCGCGTCCCGCAAGGACCGCCACGAACTGATCGCGGAAGGGTCGCTGGGCCCCGAGCCGTTCCGCCGGATCATGCGGGACCCGCGGTTCGCGGATGTCATCAAGGTACTCGAAACGCCCAAGGGAGACGATATGGTGACCAACGACCGGCGGATGCTCCGCCGGCTCCGGTCGTACGGGCGGGGGGCCCCCAAGCGGGTTCGTTGACTCAGGCCCCTCCGGCAGGCCATTTTTGGGGGATGCGGATTCCATACGCCTTCCCTCTCGCCGCGGCCCTTGCCCTGGCCCCCGCGGCGCCTGCGGCGGGGCAGGTCCGCCTGACGGCCATGGTGGGAGTCACCGGCAGTTCCGCCCTCGTCACCGACCAGATCTTCGAGGATATCGAGCTCAAGCCGGCGCTGGCGCCCACTTTCTTCCTCAGCGCCTCCCTCCCGGTCGCCACGCGGCTCCGCGCCAGCCTCGACCTCAGTTACGGCAGCAGCAGCGCCGACCTGACGGAGAGCGGCCAAGACGCATCCGACCTCGGGAGCATCGGGGTCCTGACCGCCGCGGTGGCGCTCGAGGGCCCGCTCGTGTCCCGGCTCTCCTGGCGCCTGAGCCTCGGCGTCATCGAGTACCTGCCGTCGGAGGAGACCGGGCTCTTCAGCGACGGCGTGCCGGTGGCCGGACTCTTCGGGGCCGGGCTCGATTGGCGGCAGCCCCTGTCGGAACGCTGGTCCGGCGTGGCCGGCGTCCGGTACGACTTCCACCTCTTCACCACGCCCACCCTCGAGGCCGCCGGCTTCTCCGGATCGCAGCAGGTCTCGCGAGTCGGACTGGCCATCGGCGCCGCCTGGGACTTCCAATGACCGCTCGCCACACCCTCCCACTCGCGCTCCTCCTAGCCGGCGCGCTTTCCTGCGCAGAGGCCACCTCGCCGAGCCGGGTGCCCAACTACGAATGGCGACTGGTCTGGGAGGGCGGCCTCGACACCCTGAGCTTCCACTGGCCGGAGGACATGCTCCCGGTCAAGATCTGGGTGGAGGACAGCCTCGACATGCCGGCGCGGGTGCAGGAAGGGGTGGACGACTGGCAGGGGGCGTTCCTCTACGGGGAGTACGCCGCGGTGCTGGTGTCCGACTCGTCGAGCGCGGACGTGGTGGTGCGCGTGGTGACCCCGCCCCCCAAGGCGATCGCGACCGTGAACCGCCTGAACACCCTCCTCCCAGGGTGTGAAGGGGCCACTGACCTCGACATCGAATTCATCGCTACGCAGTACGAGCTGCGGCTGCCAGTGCGAATGTACGTCGCCCCTCGCTACGACCCCGCCACGACGGACCTGACGGAGTGCTTCCGGGTCACCGCCCGGCACGAACTCGGGCACTCCCTCGGGCTGTTCCAGCACACGAGCGACAGCCGCGACATCATGTACGGGAACCCGGAGGCGGAGGGGCTGAGCGCCCGCGACATCAACACGGCGCAACTCGTGGCCCACTGGCCCGCGAACCTGATCCCCACTCGATGACCGACCGGAATCAGGACGCCCTCCGGTACCACGAGGAGGGCCGACCGGGCAAGATCCAGGTCGTCCCCACCAAACCGACCGACAACCAGCGCGACCTCTCCCTGGCCTACACGCCAGGGGTGGCCATCCCCTGCCTGGCCATCGCCGAGCGGCCCGAGGACGCGTATCGGTACACTGCCCGCGGCAACCTCGTGGCCGTCGTCTCCAACGGCACCGCGGTGCTCGGACTGGGCGACATCGGGCCGCTTGCCGGGAAGCCGGTCATGGAAGGCAAGGGCGTCCTCTTCAAGACGTTCGCGGACATCGACGTCTTCGACCTCGAAATCGACGCGCCCGACCCCGAGGACGTCATCCGCTTCTGCCAGGCGCTGGAACCCACCGTCGGCGGTATCAACCTCGAGGACATCAAGAGCCCGGACTGCTTCCACATCGAGGAGCGGCTCCGCGCCACGATGTGCATCCCGGTGTTCCACGACGACCAACACGGCACCGCCATCATCAGCGGCGCCGCGCTGCTCAACGGGCTGGACGTGGTCGGGAAGAAGATCGAGGAGGTCCGCTGCGTCTTCCTCGGCGCCGGGGCGGCGGCCATCGCCACGGCGGAGCACTACGTGCGCCTCGGCGTTCGGCGCGAGCTGATCACGCTCATCGACAAGGACGGGGTCGTCCACTCCGGGCGGACCGACCTCGATCCCTATAAGCAGCGCTTCGTCCACGACCCGGCGCCCCGCTCCCGGGCCGAGGCGCTGAAAGGGGCCGACGTTTTCGTCGGGCTGAGCGCCGCGCACGCCCTGCCGGCCGCCGAGCTGGCGGGGATGGCGCGGGACCCGCTCGTCTTTGCGCTGGCCAACCCGGACCCCGAAGTCACGCCCGAGGAAGTGCGCGCCGTCCGACCCGACGCGGTCATCGCCACCGGGCGCACCGACTACCCAAACCAGGTGAACAACGTCCTCGGCTTCCCCTTCATCTTCCGCGGCGCGCTCGACGTGCGGGCCCGCGCCATCAACGAGGAGATGAAGATGGCCGCCACCCGTGCGCTGGCGGCGCTGGCGCGGGAGGACGTCCCCGAGGTGGTGCTGCGCGCCTACGGCGTGGACCAGATGCACTTCGGGCGCGACTACCTGATCCCGAAGCCGTTCGACCCGCGCGTCCTGCTCTGGGTGGCGCCGGCCGTGGCGTGGGCCGCCATCTCGAGCGGCGTCGCGACCGAGGCGCTCGACCTCGACGAGTACCGGCAGAAGCTCGAGAGCCGCCAGAGCCGCGGGCGCGCCGTCATGCGCGGCTTGAGCAACCGGGCCTCGATGGAAGTGCAGCGTGTGGCGATGACCGACGCGGAGGACCCGCGGGTGCTGCGCGCCGCCCGCATCGTCCGCGACGAGGGTTCGGCCCGGCCGATCCTGGTCGGGCACGCTTCCGACATCGCCGAGACCGCTGCGACCCTCGGGATGTCCCTCGACGGGATGGACATCGTGGACCCGGACACTTCCCCCCTCCGCCCCGCGTACGCGAAACGGCTGTGGGCCCGCCGGCGGCGCCGGGGCATTACCGAGGGCGAGGCCAACCGCCGCATGAAGATCCCGGCGTACTTCGGCGCCGGCATGGTGGCGGCCGGCGACGCTGACGCCCTCGTGGTCGGAGAAAATCAGCACTATCCCGACGCCATCAAGCCCGCCATGCGGGTCATCGGCGCGGAGCCGGGCAAGGCGGTAGCGGGGATCTACATGATGGTGTTCCAGGGGGAGACGATCTTCCTGGCCGACTGCACCGTCAACATCGACCCCGACAGCCAGCGGCTGAAGCAGATCGCGCTCGCCACCGGCACCTTCGTCCGCAACCTCGGCATCGAGCCGCGCATCGCGATGCTCTCCTTCTCGAATTTCGGCTCGGTGAAGCACCCGGCGTCGAAGAAGGTGTGGGAGGCGGTGGCGATGCTGCACGCGGAGTACCCGCAGCTCGCGGTGGACGGCGAAATGCAGGCCGACACCGCGCTCGTCGAGGCCATCCTGACCCGGTACTACCCCGGGAGCCGGCTGGGCGGGAAGGCAAACGTCCTGATTTTCCCGGAGTTGAGCGGCGCAAACATCTGCTACAAGTTGCTGAGCCAGCTGGGCGGCGCCCAGGCCATCGGCCCGATCCTCGTCGGCATGGCCGCCCCGGTGCACGTGTTGCAGCGCGGATCCGACGTGGACGCCATCGTCAACCTTACCGTCATCGCCGCCGTCGATGCGCAGGAGCGGGGCCGCCTCGCCCGCACGCGCGCCGGTGCGGCGCCAACGGCATCCTGACTTCATTCTTCAAGGAGAGGCGCCCGCGGCGCCCGCACCCCACATGACCACCAGCGCACCCGTCGCCACCCGCATCCTCGCCAACCTCGGCCCGGCGAAGCTCGTCGAGTACGCCATCCGGAGAGGCGAAGGCCACCTGACCGACCGTGGAGCCTTCACCGCCGTCACCGTGCCACATACCGGCCGTTCGCCCAAGGACAAGTTCGTCGTGGACGATGGCATGACCGCCGCCGGCGTGTGGTGGGACAAGAACGCCAGGATGTCCCCCGCGCACTTCGAGACGCTGCAGGCCGATGTCGAGGCGCATCTCGCCGGCCATGACCTCTTCCAGCAGGACCTGTTCGCCGGCGCGGACCCGAAGTACCGGCTCCCGGTGCGATTCCAGAGCCCCAACGCCTGGCATATGCTCTTCGTCCGGAACATGTTCATCCGGCCCACGTCGGCGGAGCTGGCCTCGTTCCTCCCGGTATTCCGGGTGTTGCATGCGCCGGAGTTCCAAGCCGACCCCGTGCGACACGGCACGGCCACGGGGACCTTCATCGCGCTCAACTTCGCAAAACGGACCGTGCTCATCGGCGGCACCCGCTACGCGGGGGAGCTCAAGAAGTCCATCTTCACCGTCCTCAACTGGCTGTTGCCGGAGCGAAACGTCTTCCCGATGCACTGCTCCGCCAACATCGGTGCCGCCGGCGACGCCGCCATCTTCTTCGGGCTGTCGGGCACCGGCAAGACGACCCTCTCGGCCGATCCCACCCGCCGCCTCATCGGCGACGACGAGCACGGGTGGAGCGACCGGGGCGTCTTCAATTTCGAGGGGGGCTGCTACGCGAAAGTCATCCGGCTGAGCGCGGCCGGCGAGCCCGAAATTCACGCCGCCACCCAGATGTTCGGGACGGTGCTCGAAAACGTGGTGCTCGACAACGATGACCGCTCCCCGATGTTCGACGAAGACACCATCACGGAAAACACCCGCGCGAGCTACCCCATCGAGTACATCCCGAACCACGAGTCGGGCGGCACCGGCGGGCACCCGAAGACGGTGGTGTTCCTCACCGCCGACGCCTTCGGCGTGCTCCCTCCGATCGCGCGGCTCACGCCGCGCCAGGCGATGTACCATTTCCTCTCCGGGTACACGGCCAAGGTGGCCGGCACCGAGCGAGGCGTCACCGAGCCGACCGCCACATTCTCCGCCTGCTTCGGGGCGCCCTTCCTGCCGAGGCACCCCGGCGTCTACGCCAAGATGCTTGGCGAGAAACTCGCCACGCACGGCGCCAACGTCTGGCTCGTCAACACCGGCTGGACCGGCGGGGCCTACGGTACCGGCTCCCGCATGAAGCTGGCGCACACCCGGTCCATGGTGCGGGCGGCGCTGGCCGGGGCGCTCGACGGCGCGGCCTTTCGCAAGGATCCGGTCTTCGGGTTCGATGTCCCCACTGAAGTGCCCGACGTGCCAGCCGGCATCCTCGACCCCCGCAGCACGTGGCCCGATCCGGCGGCGTACGACGCGCAGGCCGCCAAGCTCGCCCGGATGTTCCGCGACAATTTCGCGACCTTTGCGGCCGGCGTGGACACCGACGTAGCCGCGGCGGGGCCCCTCACTGCCTGACCGGTTCGAGGTCGTCCGCGACCCGCTCTGGGACAACATCCGTCTGGACGGATCGGCGCTGCGCGTGCTCGACACACCCGCCGTGCAGCGCCTGCGTTACGTCCGCCAGCTGGGCCACGCCTTCCTGGTCTATCCCGGCGCCACCCACTCCCGCTTCGAGCACGCGCTCGGCGCCTACCACCTCACCAAGTCCGCCCTGACCGCGCTCGCCGAACGGGGCGAGCTCGACCCGGCGAACGAGGACGACCGGCTGGCCGCCCGGCTGGCCGCCCTCCTGCACGACATCGGCCACTATCCGTTTTCGCACAGCCTCGAGGAAGCCGGCTTCCTCCACCACGAGTCGCTCGGCGTCGCCAAGCTGACGCGGGGGGAGCTGGGCGAGGTGCTTGTCTCGATCGGAGGGCCCTCCCTCGCGGGCCGCATCGGCGACCTGATCCGCGGCCGGAGCGCGAGCCCACTCGGCGGGCTCATCAGCGGCTCCCTGGACCTCGACAAGATCGAGTACCTGAGCCGAGACGCCCGGATGTGCGGGGTGCCGTACGGCGCGGTGGACGTGGACCGCCTCCTCGCCTCGCTCACGCTGGTCGACGGCGGCGCTGGGCGCTGGGAAATCGGCGTGCATGAAAAGGGGATCAGCGCGCTTGAGTCGCTGCTCTTCGCCAAGTACCAGATGTACCGGAACGTGTACTGGCACCATGCCGTGCGCAGCGCAACCTGCATGTTCAAGCGCGCGGTGCGCCGCGCCGTGGCCGACAGGGTGCTGGCCGCGCCGACCATCGCGGAGGCCACCGACGGCAGCCTCATGACCGCGCTCCTCGCGGCCGACCCGACCGGCCTCGCGGCGCGGGTGCAGGAGCGCCGGCTCTTCAAGCGGGCGCTGGACTTGCCCGCCAGCGACGTGCCGCACGACGCACAGGACTGGCTCTCTGACGACCCCGACCTGCTCGAGCGGGTGGAGGACGCGCTCGCGGTGGAGTCGGGCCTCGCGCCCGGGCTCCTGCTGCTCGACTTCCCAGCCCGCACCTCGATGCTGTCGGTGGATCTCCCGCTCCGCACGCGTTCAGGCGGGGTGGAGCGGCTGACCGACGCCGGCCGCGCCGGCCAGCTCGGGCTGCCGCGCGTGGCCGACGCCCTCTACGAAAGCGCGCGCCGGCTCCGGGTGTTCACGGAAGGGCGTGCGTCGGCCAGGCTGGACGGGTTGATGGGGCTGGTCGTGATGCCGGCCGAGGAGGTCCGGCAACGGCTGGACGCGAAGGCGCCGCTGCTGCGCTGACTATTCGTGCCGTATCGCCTCGATCGGCGAGAGGCGCGCCGCCCGCAGCGCCGGGTAGATCCCGAACACCACCCCCACCACCACCGCCGCCCCCGCAGACACCGCCAGCGTGCCCCAGCTGAACGCGGCGTAGACCGGTGCGTCGAACCGCTGCCGCATGAGCGCCGTCACGCCAAACGCCCCCGCGAAGCCCAGCAGCGTCCCCAGCACCGATCCGAGCCCTGCGATCGTGACCGACTCGAGCAGGAACTGCGCGAGCAGGTCGCGGCGGCGGGCACCGATCGCCTTCCGCACGCCGATCTCTCTCGTCCGCTCGGTCACCGACGCGAGGAGCACGTTCATGATGCCGATCCCGCCCACGATGAGCGCGATGCCGGTGATGGCGCCAAGGAAGAGCTTGAACACCAGGATGCCGCGCTCGGTCTGGACGACCCGCGCCATGTTGGTCTGCACTCTCGCCTTGCGGGCCCAGTCGGTCCCGAGCCGCGCCGTGAGCCACGCTTCGACCCCTGACCGGACAGTCCGCACGTCCTCGACCCGCTCCGCCTGCAGCACGAGCGTGGGCGCCCTCGGGCGCGGCGTCGGGGCAAGCGCCGCCCCGGCCAGCTCGATCGGCACGTAGACGCTCGGGATGCGCTCCGGGCCGGCAGAGGCCAGCACGCCGACGACCTCGTAGTCATTCCCACGGATCCGTACCTGCTTCCCCACCGCGCCGGCAGGATCCCCACCGCCCAGCACCGTCCCCAGCCCGAATGACAGGACCGCCACCGGTGACGACCGCGTCGCCTCCTCGGACGTGAAGTAGCGTCCCGCGGCGAAGTCCCGCCGGAGCACCGCGGCCTGCGAGGGGAGGGTGCCCAGGACCTCCGCCGTGTCGGTCAGGCCCGCGGCAAGCTCGACCACCGCCGAACCGGTGAGCGTCAGCAATCCCGCGGAGACCTCGGGGATCGACGCCATGATGGACTCGGCGTCCGCCCTGGTGAGTACGAGGTAATCATCGAGCGGGTACGCCTGGTTGTCGATGATTTCCGCTGTCCGAGGCTCCAGCACGACGGACTGCAGGTCGGTGGTAGTGGCCAGCTGCTGGCGGCCGAACCGCTCCATCCCGTCGCCGAGGGTCAGCACGGCCACGAGTGCGGCGGCGCCGATGACGATGCCGAGGGTGGAAAGGACGGTGCGGAGGGGGTTCGCCCGGAGGGTGCCGAGCGCGATGGAGAGCGAGGAGATCATGGGGCGCCCCTACGCGCGAAGGGGGTCCCGCGTTTCAACTTGGGGCGTCGGCCATCAGTCCAGTGATTCGATCTTGACCACGATGGTCGTGATGTTGTCGAGCCCGCCCCGGCGGTTGGCCTCGGTGATCATCCGGTCCACCCAGGCCTGGGGCCCCTGCGGGTCGGCCAGGATCTTGACCAGTTGCTCGTCCTCCAGCATCCCGGTCAGCCCGTCCGACGCGAGGAGGAGGACGTCTCCGGCGCGGAGATCGCCGAAGTAGACGTCGGGAACCACGTCGCTGCCGGCCCCCACGCAGCGGGTGATGACGTTGCTGTAGGGGTGCACCCGCGCCTGCTCCGGCGTGAGCAGCCCGGCGTCCACCTGTTCCTGGACATAGGAGTGGTCGCGGGTGATCTGGAGGAACTCGCCGTCGCGGAGGAGGTAGGCCCGGCTGTCGCCCACCTGCCCGATGAAGTAGCGGCCGGGCAGCAGCACCAGCGCGGTGGCGGTGGTGCCCATGCCGCGCTTGTCGTGCTCGGACAGGGTGCGCTCGAAGATGGCCTCGTTCGCGGTGACCATGGACCGCGCGATCCGCTCCGAGGCCTCGGCGTCGGGGACGCCGCGCAGGGAGCCGATTTCGCGGGAGATGATCCGCACGGCCATTTCGCTCGCCACCTCGCCCGCGGCGTGGCCCCCCATCCCGTCCGCCACGATGAACACACCCCGCTCGGCCAGCATGAGGTAGCTGTCTTCGTTGCCGGAGCGGACAATACCGACGTCAGTTCGGGCGGCGCAGGTAAAATGCACGGAGCCTCGTCAACGACCGAAGAAGTAGAAGGCGGCCACGGCCGCGATGACGGCGAGCGCCACAACCAGGACGAGCACCCCGCGCCGGAGCCCCGGCCTACGGGAGGGGACGCGGGTCCGAACCCTGCCACGCTGGACAGCCGTGGGGACCGGATCGGGCCGGGCCGCCGGCATGCGCGGGGTTTCCGGTATGGAGATGGCCCCGACCACCTTGGTGCCGCCACCCATCGGTTGCGGTCCGCGGAGGTCGGTCGGATCGAACAGCACCGTCAAGTCGCCGAAACGCACTGTAGAACCCGGCATCAACGGGACCTCGCCGTGGACCTGCTCGCCGTCCACGAAGGTCCCGTTGGTGGAGTCGAGGTCGGTCAGAACCCAGACCTCCTCGCGCCGCTGCAGCTTGGCGTGGGAAGCGCTGACGCTCTCCTCGCCGAACACCAGGTCGTTGTAATCCGCCCGTCCGATGTTGACCACGGGCGTCCGGATCGGCAGGCGCTGGCCGCGGAGCCCACCGGTCCGCACCAGCACGGTGGCGAGCGGCGGCGGGGCGGTCGGCCGCGACGGAAACGCCGGCACCATGGCCGGGATCCCGTGCACCGTGTCGAAGAGACGGTGCGCCGCCCCGGGCGGCGGGGCGGCGGCCGCAGGCGTGGTCTCGGCGTAGAACCGGAACGAGGCGGGCCCGACCTGCAGGATGTCGCCCCGGACCAGGTTGCGCCGCCCGGCGACCCGCTCACCGTTCACCAGCACGCCGTTGGCGCTCGCGTCCTCGAATACGAACCCCTCCGGCCCGTTCGCGATGGTCGCGTGGCGCCGGGAAACTTCGGTGGACTCGATCACGATGTCGCAGGTGGCGTCTCGTCCGAAGACCGTCGAAGCCTTGCCCAGCTGGTATTCCCGCCCGTCGCTCTGGCTGACGAGCCGCCCTCCTGTCATCGGCCCGGCGGCAGGCGCGGAAGCGGGGGCGGGGCTCGTGGTGGCCGCCCGGAGCGCGGTGGCATCGGCCATGCGCGTCGCCCCGGCCTTCCGTTCGTCCACGACCGCCAGCTCGACGACGCCCACCTGGATCTTGTCGCCGTGCAGCAGGGGCACCGGATCGGTGCCGAGGCGCACCCCGTTGACCGAGACCACAGCGTCGTCTCCGGCCCGTCGGATGGCCGCGCCGGCGGCGGAAGCGTGCACCAGTGCATGGCGCGGCAGCACGCCGGCATGCTCGAGGCGTACCGCCGCCGCGGGCGACGAACCGATGACGGTTTCTCCTGTGGCGAGCGGCCAGCGTTCTCCGCCGAGCTCGAGCTGAATCATCTTCAAAAACCTACCCCTCCGCCGCCCGGGAAGGCAAGGAAGCGTCCTGTGCTGCCAGCTGCAGGCGGTAGAGCCGCTCGTACAGTCCTCGGCGCTCCAGCAGCGCCCGGTGCCCGCCCCGTTCCCGGATCTCTCCGTGATGGAAGACCAGGATCTCGTCGGCGTGGAGAATCGTGCTCAGGCGGTGGGCCACGACGATGCTCGTCCGCCCCGCCATCAGCTCGCCGATGGCCTGCTGGATCTGGGCCTCCGCCTCGGTGTCCACCGAGCTGGTGGCCTCGTCGAGCACCAGAATCCGGGGGTCGAGCGTCAGGGCCCGGGCAAAACTGAGCAGCTGCCGCTCCCCTACGCTCAGGGACTTGCCCCGTTCGCCCAGCACGTGGGCGTACCCGGCGGGCAGCCGCTCGATGAACCGGTCGGCGCCCACCCGGCGGGCGGCGGCGCGGGCCGCCTCCTCCGGCACCGGTGCGTCGAGGCGGAGGTTGTGGAGGAGGTCTCCGGAGAAGAGAAAGAGGTCCTGCTGCACGAATCCGATGAACCGGCGCAGCTCGGCGGTGGGAAGGTCCCGGATGTCCACTCCGTCCAGCGTGATCCGGCCCCGTTCCGGATCGTAGAACCGGAGCAGGAGGCTGATGACCGTCGTCTTCCCCGCCCCGGTCTGCCCGACCAGCGCGACCGTCTGCCCCGGCGACGCGGTAAACGAGACGTCGCGCAACACCCAGGCCCCCTCCGGCCGGTACCGGAACCACACGCCCTCGAAGCGCACCTCGCCCCGGACCGGACGCGGCAGCGTGGCGGGGGTGACCGGTTCGGGGACGGTGATTGGGGCGTCGAGCAGGCCGAAAATGCGCTCGGAGGAGGCCATGGCGCTCTGCAGGATGTTGAACTTTTCGGACAGGTCCTGCAGCGGCTGGAAAAAACGACGCGTGAGCTGGATGAACGCGGCGAGCGTCCCCACGGTGAGGGTCTGGTCGGCGTAGCGCAGCCCGCCGTACCAGAGCAGGAGCGCCACCGCCACGGAGCCCAGAACTTCGATGATGGGAAAGAACACGGCGTAGACGGTGATGGAGCGAAGGTGGGCGTCGA
>ENA-UOWG01002196-UOWG01002196.1-activated-sludge-metagenome-genome-assembly--contig:-NODE-2196-length-17313-cov-4.740932_pt1 | contig 17313 bp, 18 predicted proteins | sample MGYA00238147_ERZ761563 | MGnify/ENA primary metagenome ERZ761563 (study PRJEB28884, sample SAMN05720216) | anaerobic digester metagenome | isolation source: active sludge of municipal... | reverse complement strand
GGCCGTGATCGGGCCGCGCGCCTGCTACGACGAATCCAAACGGTTCGGCGAGACGATGTGCTCGGCTTTTTGGAATGTCTACGGCGTTCCGGTCAAGATGGTGCGTCCTTTTAATGTCTACGGCCCCGGCATCCGCCCCGATGATTATCGCGTGCTGCCGAATTTCATCGAGCATGCGCTCCGCAAAGAACCGCTTCCGATCCACGGGGACGGGCGCAACACGCGGGCGTTCTGCTACATTAACGACGCGGTCGAAATGCTGTTTCGCGTCCTTTTTTCGGAAGCGAACGGCGAATCGTTTAATATCGGGAATCCCGAAAAAGAGATCTCGGTAGCCGAGCTCGCCGAGCATGTCGCGAAGGCCATGCCTTATCCGGTGAAGATCCTTCACATCGATCCGCCGCACGCGGTTTATTCCAAAAGCGATCCTAAGCGGCGTTGTCCGGATATCACTAAGATCAAAAAAGCCACAGGATTCAAACCTAAATATCCCCTCAAAGAGGGGCTTCGAAGGACCATCGCCTGGTTCCAAGAAGTTTAATCATCCAAGGAGAACGTCATCATGGAATTAGAAACAGTGAAGCACATCAAGCCTGCCTTCGTGGACGCGCGCGGGGAGATCATCAATGTTTTTGAGGGAACAACGGGACATGTCGCTTACATTACTTCCAAGAAGGGTTCCGTGCGGGCGAACCATTATCACAAAAAAGACGTCCAGTATATGTACCTCATCAGCGGCGCCTATGACAGTTATTGCTGTGAAGTGGCCAACCCTTCTAACAAACAGGTCCTTCATGTGAAGGCAGGGGATATCGTCAAAACGCCGCCGCTTGTGGCGCACGCGCAGAAATTCACCGAAGATTCCGTCTTTTTATCGCTCACAACCCGGGAGCGGGAAGAGGGAAAATACGAAGAAGATACGATCGCCTATCAGGTGGTCGAAGGATATCTGAATCCCGAACTCAAGGTGAAATAACCCGCTTGGTATTGTTATCCGCTTGAGGACACCGTGAAACGAACCGTCGTGATCACCGGAGCCAGTCGAGGGTTAGGACTTGCCTTAGCCAAGCAGTTCGTCGCTTTAGGCGATACGGTCTTCGGGATCAGCCGCACGCGTAAACACTGGCCCGCCGCGAAAAAAGCGGTTCCTTCAAACCGCTTTACGCTTCTATCCGGCGACCTTACCTCCGAACAAACCGTGAAAGCCCTGCTGGCGCGCATCCGGCGCAAGGCTGGGAGCATCGATATCCTGATCAACAATGCCGGTTATTCGGCCCCCTTGGCGTCCGTTGAAAAGGTCCCGCTTCAGGAATTCCGGGAATACTTCAAGCAAAACCTCGAGACAGCGTTCCTGATGTGTAAATACGCTATTCCGGAAATGAAAAAACAATCCTGGGCCCTTATCATCAACGTTTCCTCCATGGCCGGAGTGCGCGCGGTGCCGCGCCTTGCCGCTTATTCCGCGTCAAAATCCGGAGTGATCGCGCTGTCGCAGGCGGTCGCTAAAGAGAACGCGCAAACCGGCCTTCAGTGCATCACGGTGTGCCCCGGCGGGATGAACACGGAAATGCGCAAAAGCCTTTTCGGGGCCGAGGATGCGGCTCGCCAGCAAACTGCTGATTTTGTCGCCAATGTGATCGCTCGGATCACGGAGGGAAAGATCGAAGTTCTTTCCGGCGGGCATATCATTATCCGCCACAGCAAGATCACCGGAATTTTTCCTCCACCGGCGCCTTGAGACCATGACCCAAAATCTTTATCGCAGGAAAACCTGCCGCTATTGCGACGAACCGCTCGGGGAGCCCTTTCTTGACCTTGGCTCCCAGCCGCTTGCCAACAACCTGCCGCGCAAAGAAGATCGGGACAAACCGGAATTCCATTGCCCGCTTGCTGTCGTCAAATGCTCAAAATGCCATCTGGTCCAGCTGACCCATTCCGTTCCGGCTTCCTTGATGTTCGATGAATATCTCTATGTCAGCTCTACGACCCAGACTTTCCGGACGCATTTTGCCGGATACGCGGAGGATGTGAAGCGCCGCCTGGTTAAAAAAGAACGGTCGCTCGCGGTCGATATCGGCAGCAACGACGGCCTGCTTGTTTCCTGCTATCACAAAGCGGGCATGAACGGAGTGGGCGTCGAGCCCGCCAAGAATCTCGCGGCGGAAGCCAACCGGCAAGGCATCAAGACCTTGAACCGCTATTTTGACGCCGAAACGGTCCGCGAGATCATCAAAGATCACGGCAAGGCGGACGCCGTGAGCGCCAACAACGTCTTTGCCCATATCGACGACATCCAGTCCGTGGTCCGGAACGTCCGGGAACTTCTTGCCGATGACGGTTTTTTCGTGATCGAATTCGCGTATCTTGTGACGATGTTGGAGAAAATGTTCTTCGACATGATCTATCATGAACATGTCTGCTATATCGGAGTGACGGCGCTTAACTTTTTCACGGACCGGTTCGGAATGGAGATCTTTGATATTACCGAGGTTGGCACGCACGGCGGTTCTTTGCGCGTTTTTATCCAGAAAAAAGGAGGGCCCTGTTCCAGGACGCCGAACGTAGCGCGGCTCCTTCAAGAGGAAAAAGAAAAAGGATGCCTCCAGGAGCGGGTTTACCGGGATTTCGGGAATCGTGTTATGGATTTTAAGAAAAATCTCGGCGGGATGATCCAAAATATCAAAAAACAGGGAAAGACCCTCTCCGGCTACGGCGCTCCCGCCAAGGCCTCGACGATCGTTAATTTTTGCGGCTTGACCCCGAAGGAGATCGACTACATCGTGGACGACAATCCGCTCAAACAGGGCCGCCTCGTTCCGGGGAGCAAGATCCCGATCGTTCCAAGCGCCCACCTGAACGCCCACCCGACGGATTATGTCCTCATCTTCGCCTGGAATTTTGCCACCGAGATCATTTCCAAGATCAGCCCTCTCCGTAACCGGGGCGTCCAGTTTATCGTTCCGCTTCCGGAGCCCAAGACCGTTTAGAGATTTTTCCGTTCAAATTTTGCTGAAGAACTTTTCGGGAAAGGACGATAAGACTAGGGATGAAAAAACGCTCCCCGAAGCCACTCTGTCTTGCTAAAAGAAGCCCTCTTTCTTTCTGCCCGGGCGTTTCGCACGCCAAGTCTTTTCTTGATCTCAAATGCCGGAGTTTTCTTGAGCTTACGGGCGATATGGTCCAGCTTTTTGACCCGGACGGCCGTATCCTTGAGGTGAATTTTGCCTGGAAGGAAAGTCTTGAATATACCGATGAAGATCTGGCCCATCTTAACGCTTTGAAAATGATCCGCCCCGAAGACCAACAAGAAGCCAAGGAGGTTTTTCGGGTCGTTTCAAAGGACGGAAAGCCCAGGAGGTTCCGCGCGACGCTTTTCGCTAAAAACGGCATGGAGTTGGCGGTGGAAGGCATCGTGGGCCGTTTGCCGGTCGATAAAAAAAGCTTCGCGCTTTTTTCTATATTTCATGATGTGACCCTGCACCGGAATTACGAGCAGCTCAAAGATGAATTCGTTAGCACCATCTCCCACGAGCTCAGGACGCCGCTGACGGTCGTCCGGGAAGGGGCCTCTCAGATCCGGGATGAGCTTCTCGGGCCAGTCTCGACGGATCAAAAAGTCCTGCTCGATATGATCCTTCAGAATTCTGACCGCTTGGGGCGGATCATTGAAAAACTTTTGGACGTCTCAAGTCTTGAAGCCGGCAAGATCCACCTCCACAGGACGCGTTGCGATCTTGTGGGGATCGCGCATAGCGTCATCAGGAGCTTCAAGGACGCCGCGAAACAGAAAGGCCTTGAATTCCTGACAGAGTTTGCGCCCGAGAAGATCGAGCTTTATGTCGACCAGGAAAAGATCACCCAAGTTTTGACGAATTTGATCCATAACGCTTTAATTTTTACGGAGCAAGGCCACATCAAAGTCCATCTGCGCATCCGGGAAAGTTTTGTGGAATGCAAGGTTTCGGATACCGGCAAAGGTATATCCAAATCCGATTTGGCAAATGCGTTCCAGAAGTTCCGTCAGTTCAGCCGCGAAATAGGACCGGGGGACCGCGGGACCGGTCTCGGGCTCCCGATCTGCAAAAAACTGATCGAGCTTCATCACGGCCATATCAAGATCGAAAGCGCGGCGGGGAAGGGCACGACCGTTTCTTTTCTTTTGCCCCAGCACACGCACCGGGATTTCTTCAAGAGCGCGATCAGCCAGGCCATGACTCGTTGCGTTGAAGAACGTCATTCCCTTTCGGTGATTGTTTTCAATATCCTGGACTTCGAATTCTTAGAGGAAAAATTCGGCGCCAAACAAGTAGAGCGGGCCGTTTCGAAAATGGAGCAGATCATCGGCGCTTCGCTTCGTCGCGCCGCTGACATCACGGTCAAGAACTCCAAAGTGATCATGGTGCTTTTACCCGACACCGCTAAAGAAAAAGCCCTGGTCGTTCTGGGGCGGCTTTCTCAAGTCCTGGAAGATTATCTGACCAAAGAGAAAAAAACCGGTTCGGTCAAGATCCATAGCAGTGTGGTCTGTTTTCCCGATGAAGCGAAGAGTCTGGACGAGATTCTCGACAAGATCTATACGTAATCCGGCAGTGCGGAGTAATCATGAAAAAAATACTTGTGATCGATGATGAGCCACAGATCCTGTGGGTCGCCTCGACGCGTCTTCAGGCAAGCGGTTACGCCGTGAGCACGGCGCTTTCCGGCGAGCAAGGCCTTAAAAAAGCCCGCCAAGAGGTCCCGGACCTCGTTCTCCTGGACCATATTATGCCGGAAATGAACGGCGACGAAACCTTAGAGCAACTCAAAAAAGATCCGGCGACCAAAAATATCCCCGTGATCATTTTTACCGCGGACGAGCGGCGAGTCCATATGGGAGATTATTTGTCGCGCGGCGCGGCGGACTGTCTTTTTAAGCCCTTTACTCCCGATGAGCTTTTTTCCAAGATCCAACGGATCTTGGGAACAGAGCCCTGACGCCGGAAGTCCTCCCAAGAGACCATGACGCCCAAAGTCTGGTTCATCAAGAACATGACCCATGAGGCCGCGGGTCTTTTTTCTTTTTTTGCTGAGAAAACCGGTATTCCCTACGAGATCGCGGATCTCCACAAGGGCGATCCGTTCCCAAAGGTTGTCGCAGGACAAGCTATTGTTCTCTTGGGCGGCCCGGACAGCGCAAATGATCAGACGCCAAAGATCCTGGGCGAACTTGACGCGATCCGTGAATGTTTATATCAAAAGGTCCCGTGCCTCGGTATCTGCCTCGGGTTGCAGTTGCTTGTCAAGGCCGCTCAGGGGATTGTTCTGAAAAGCCCCGTCAAAGAGATCGGATTTCGCGATCCCCCGGGAGGGTGGTTTGAAGTGGAAAAAACGGCGGAGGGCCGGAGAGACCCGCTCTTGGAGGGGCTTCCGGACCGCTTTCGAGTGTTCCAGCTGCACGGGGAAACCGTGAATCTTAGTCCTTCCATGAAGCTTCTTGCGCGCGGCCGGTTCTGCGAAAACCAGATCGTCAGGATCCAAGAAAAAACTTACGGGATCCAGGGGCATGTGGAGCTCAGCGAAAAAATGTTCGAAGACTGGCTTGCCGAAGACGGGGATCTTCGCAAGATGAAGGCAGAAGCGTTGCGCGATGATTTTAAGGCGGCGCGCCGGGAGCTTGAAGAAAGCTCCGAGGCGATCTTCAGGAATTTTATGAGCATATCCGGGATTTTAAGGTAGAATCTGACCGCCCTATGAGGACCTCCGAATATTATAAAAAACAAAAACATACGATCTCTTTCGAGTTCTTTCCGCCCAAGACTCCGGAAGGAGAGGCGAAACTTTTCCAGATCGTCACGGACCTAAAAAAACTCGGCCCGTCCTTCGTGTCGGTGACCTATGGCGCGATGGGCAACACCCGGGCCAACACGCTCCGCATCGTCGAAGAGATCAAGCATAGGATCGGCCTCGAGGTCGCAGCGCACCTGACTTGCGTGGCGCACAGCCGCGGAGAGATCGAAGCGATCCTCGCGACGCTTCGCGAAAAGAAGATCGAAAATATCGTGGCGCTCCGGGGAGACCCGCCGCAGGGGGAGGCGCAATTTAATCCGCCGCCCGACGGTTTTCGTCATGCCTCCGAACTGGTCCGTTTTATCCGCAAGCATCCCATGCTCGGCAATGCCTTCGACCTGAACGTAGCCGGCTATCCCGAAGGCCATCCGGAGTGCCGGGATAAGAAAAAAGACCTCGAATATCTCAAGCTCAAGGTCGACGAAGGCGCTGACGCTGTTGTCACGCAGCTTTTTTTCAACAACCGCTATTATTTTGATTTTGTCGATCGTGCCCGCAAACTCGGCATCAAAGTTCCGATCGTGCCGGGGATCATGCCGGTCACACACGGTCCCCAGATCGAAAAGTTCTCCCGCATGTGCGGGGCCGAGATCCCTCGCGAGATTCGCGAAGCCATCAGCCGTTTCGGGGAAGACCAACAGGCGATCGTAAAATTCGGGATCGAGTACGCCACGCGGCAGTGCCGCGAATTACTTGCCGGCGGAGCTCCGGGGCTTCACTTCTATACTTTGAACCAATCACTTGCGACGCGGCAGATCTATGAAAATCTACATCTTGCGCGCGCGGCATGAATTTGTAGAATAAGCAAACCTTATGAAGCATTGGCATATCGGCGAGATTCTGATCCAAAAGAAGTTGATCGACTGGAAACAATTGGAAGAAGCGCTGGATGAGCAGAAACAAACCCGTGAATCCGTCGGCGAAGTGCTGGTACGAAAACAGTATATCCCGAAGTTCCTGCTTTTTAAGGCGCTGGCGGAGCGGCACGCGATGCCCTTTGTGGACCTGGCTTGCGTGTTCATTGACCCGCGCACGGTCGAAAGAGTGCCCCGCAGCGTGGCTGTGAAATACGGCTTCATGCCGATCGAGATGCGGGACGGGGCCATGGTGGTCGGTGTCGGGGATCCTCGCGCTGAACTACCTCATCAGGAAATCGCGGAAATGGCGAAGGTTTCGGGGATCAAGACCGTTCTATGCACCCCAGACGCGGTCAACACCGCGATCACCCAAAACTACGGCGACCGGACCGGCGGAACAGGAGTTTCAGCATGAAAAAAAAGAAATTCAGGATCGAAAAAGATTCTCTCGGGACCAAGCCGGTCCCTTCCCATGTCTATTACGGCATCGAGACCCTAAGGGCGGTCGAGAATTTTCCGATCTCCGGTATGCGTTTTCATCCCGAATTTATCAAGGCCTTGGCCATGATCAAAAAAGCGTGCGCAATGGCGAACCGCTCGCTCGGCCGCTTGGACGCCCGGCGCGCGAACGCGGTCATTCGCGCTTGCCAGGAAGTGATCTCGGGGAAGCATCACGGCGAGTTCGTGACTGATGTCCTCCAATCCGGCGCGGGGGTATCGGCGCACATGAACGCAAATGAAGTGATCGCGAACCGCGCTCTGGAGCTTTTGGGGAAAAGACGCGGCGATCACGCCTTTCTGCACTCCCACGACCACGTCAACATGGGGCAATCCACGAATGATGTGATCCCGACGGCGCTTCGGATCGCGGCGCTCCGGCTTTCAAAAGAATTTTGCACCGCATCTAAAGAACTCGAAGCCGCGCTCATGAAAAAATCCCGACAATTCCGCCGTGTCGTCAAAGCCGGACGGACGCACCTTCAGGACGCGGCCCCGGTTACGCTGGGGCAGGAATTTTCGGGTTGGGCGACACAGCTTCAAAAAGGCAGGGAACGGGTCACATTGATGGCGCGCGGTCTTTATGAGCTTGGGATCGGCGGTTCCGCGGTCGGTACGGGGCTGAACACCTCGCTTCGTTATCGTAAAGCCGTTATCAAGCATTTAAAACAAATAACCCAATTTCCGGTCAAAGCGTCCCGCGACCTTTTTGCGGTCATGCAAAACGACGCCGATTTTGCCGCCATATCGGGAACGCTACGCGATTATGCGCTCTCATTGATCCAGATCGCCAACGATCTCCGGCTCTTAAGCTCCGGGCCGAACACCGGTTTCGGCGAGATCCGCCTGCCGGCCCTTCAGCCGGGCTCTTCGATCATGCCGGGGAAGGTCAATCCGGTCATCCCGGAGATGACCGCCCAGGTCGGCTATCAGGTGATCGGCAACGATGCCGCGATCGCTTTCGCGGCGGCCGGCGGGGAATGTGAACTTAATGTGATGCGTCCCGTGATCGTCCATAACCTCTTGCAATCCTTCGAGATCCTCAAGAATGCCGTCAAAGTCCTGAAAACCCGCTGTATCGCCGGGATCCAGGCAAATCCGGAAAAATGCCGGTATTATGCCGAGAACAGTTTTGGGATCGCGGCCGCGCTAAACCCCCATATCGGATACTCCAAAGCCGCCGAATGTGTCAAAGAGGCCGTTCGCACGAGGCGGACCTTGCGGGAAGTGGTTCTCGCCAAAGGGTTTCTGAGCGAAAAAGAGCTTGCCAGGATCCTTTCTCCGGAGAATTTGACCCGGCCTCCGAAATAGTCTTCAGCCCTCAGATTTCAGCCATCAACAAAGTCTTTTTTAGCCGTTGGCCGACGGCTGATAGCTGACAGCTGAGAACTGAAAAAAACTTGTTACCAAAAGTTTTTTTGCTATAATGTCGCGCCAACTTTAGCACCGTTCTCCTTTATTTATAAGGGTTAACGGTCCCAATACCGATCAATCGAAGCGAAGCGGAGATTGGGGCCGTCCAAATTACCGTTTTGGAAAAGAAGTAAAAAATTTGGACGGTGCAATACTGCGAACCCATAAAAATAAACGGGAACGCAGTAATGAGGCCCCAAGCACTTGGAGTTCTTCAAGACGCTTTAAGTCCTCGTTGTTTTGCTGCAGTTGGAAAGTGACGGACCCTCCGAGCTAAGGGAAAGGGAGGGTGACAATACTGATCCCTCCGGAATGGTCCGGTGCTCTGGTGCGCTAAATCCGTCGCGCTTCAAAATAATCCTAGGGAGGAAGTTCAATCTTGTCTCAGATCACGATTAAACAACTACTGGAAGCCGGTGTCCATTTCGGCCACCAAACGCAACGCTGGAACCCCAAAATGAAAAAATACATTTTCGGGGAACGCAACGGTATTTATATCATCAACCTCGAGCTGACCCTCACATGCCTTGAAAAAGCGCTCGAATTTCTCAAGCAAACCGCTCTGGAAGGAAAGGACGTGCTCTTTGTCGGGACCAAAAAACAGGCGCAGGTCCCGCTTAAAGAAGCCGCCGAATCCTGCGGGATGCCCTTTGTGAATCAGCGCTGGCTCGGAGGCATGCTCACCAATTTTGAAACGATCCGCAAATCCATCAAGAAACTCGAATCGATCGACAAGATGGAGCAGGACGGAAGCTTCCAATTCATCACCAAAAAAGAGGCGGGTTCGCTTAAAAAAGAGCGGGAAAAACTCATCAAGAACCTTCTCGGTGTTCGCGAAATGAGGAGACTTCCCGGCGCGGTTTTCGTGATCGACGCCGAGCTTGAGAAGATCGCCGTCGCGGAAGCGAAAAAGCTCGGGATCCCGGTCGTGGCCGTTCTTGATACGAACGGCGATCCGGACCGCATCGATTATCCTTTGCCGGGCAATGACGATGCGATCAAGGCCATCAAGCTTTTCTGTGAAGCCGTTTCGGGCGCCGTTGCGGAAGGGCGCAGGGGGTTTCAGAAGATCGCGAAGGATAAGGAAGAGGCGCTTCAAGCCGAAGCCGCTGCCGAAGAATCCTCCGCTGAAGGGGAAGAAGTCGTCCTCGACGAGGAAGCGATCGAAGAAAAACTCGATCCTAAGGTCCTCGCCGAAGTCGTTGTGGTCGACGAAACAAAACCCAAGGCCAAAAAGCCCGCCCGGAAAAAAGACGGCGACGCTTGATTTTCAAAGTCATCGATAAAGGATCAATCCTATGGCAACGAAAGAAGTAAAGTTTAGCAGTTCGGACCTGACCAAGCTCCGGGAATTGACCGGGGCGGGGATGATGGATTGCAAGAACGCCCTTGTGGAGGCCGGCGGCGACCTGAAAGGCGCCCAGGATGTGATCCGCAAAAAGGGCCTTGATATCGCGAAGAAAAAATCCACCCGTGAAGCCCGCGAAGGGCAGATCACCTCCTATATCCACGCGGGCGGCAAGCTCGGCGTCCTGCTCGAGGTCAATTGCGAGACGGACTTTGTGGCGAAAAATGAACAATTCCAGTCGTTTATCCGGGACATCGCCATGCAGATCGCGGCGGCCCACCCGTTGTATGTCGGCGCGAATGACATTCCCGCAGCCGAACTCGCGAAGGAAAAAGAGGTTTTCTTAGAGCAAGTCAAAGACAAGCCCGAAGCGGTCCGCAACAAGGTGATCGAAGGCAAGCTCGCAAAGCGTTACGAGGAGATCTGCCTTCTCAACCAAAAATTCATCAAGGACGACAGCCGGACCGTGCAGGACCTTTTGACCGAATTTATCGCCAAGATCGGCGAGAACATTATCATCCGCCGTTTCACGCGTTTTGAAGTCGGTGGCAACTAAGCAGCCCGCAGCTTTCAGGTATCAGCCGTCAGTTCTTAACTGATCGCTGATAGCGGATGGCTGAGAACTGAGATATGAAAAAACTCATCTACAAACGCATCGTGCTCAAGCTTTCCGGCGAAGCCCTCGAAGGTGATCGCGGTTTCGGGATCGCCCCTCACATCGTCTCTTCCATCGCCCAGCAGATCAAGGAAGTCCGCGGCCTGGGCGTCGATGTCGTTTGCATTATCGGAGGCGGCAATTTTTTCCGGGGTGTTGAAGGTGAGAAGAACGGGATCGACCGGGCGACCGCCGATTATATCGGGATGCTCGCGACGGTCATGAACGGGCTTGTGATGTCCGACGCGCTTGAAAAAGTCGGTGTTCAAACCCGCGTTCAATCGGCCCTTGAGATCAAAGCCCTTTGCGAACCCTATATCCGCCGGCGGGCCATGCGCCACCTCCAAAAAGGCCGCGTCGTGATCTTTGCGGCCGGTACCGGCAACCCTTTTTTTACGACCGACACTGCCGCCGCGCTCCGGGCCGTGGAAATGGACGCGGATGTGATCTTGAAAGCCACCAAGGTGGACGGCGTTTACGATAAGGACCCGGTAAGGCATAAGGACGCCAAGAAATTCACCCGCTTGAGTTATTTGAATGTGATCAAAAAACAGCTTCGCGTGATGGACACGACCGCTACGTCGCTATGTATGGAGAACCAGCTGCCGATCGTGGTGTTCAATCTGAATCAGCCCGGTAATATCCGCCGCGTGGTCCTGGGGGAGAAGATTGGAACTGTAGTTTCATAACAAGGTTGTAAAGGAAGAGGAGTCATTATGAACGATATTACTGACGTGAAACGCCTTACCGAAGAAACAAGGAAAAAAATGACCAAGGGCCTGGAATCGACCAAAAAGGAATTCCAGAATATCCGCACCGGCCGCGCGTCCATTGCCTTGGTCGAAGGGATCCAGGTCAATTATTACAATACCCCGACGCCGATCAAGAATCTCGGCACGATCTCAACGCCCGACGCGAAGACCATCCAGATCCAGCCTTGGGATGTGACCGCCGTCGCGGAGATCGAGAAAGCCATTCTCAAATCCGATCTCGGACTGACGCCGGTCAACGACGGGAAGATCCTCCGGATCCAGATCCCGGCGCTGACAGAAGAGCGGCGCAACGAATTAACGAAGGTTGTCCGCAAGACCGCCGAAGAAGGCCGTATTTCGATCCGCAACGCGCGCCACGAAGCGATCGAGCAGGTCAAAAAACTCGAAAAAGGCAAAACGATCCCCGAGGATATTTCCCACGGGGCGCAGAAAGAGATCCAGAAGATCACGGATCAATTCATTGCCCAGATCGAAGAAGCCCTGAAGCACAAAGAGACCGAGATCCACTCCATATAACAGAAGTAAGGGACTCGTTCCTCGGGACTAGGGACTCGATAAAACGAGGAACCCTAACGAGTCCCGAGGGGCAAGTCCCGAGTCCCCAGATTTTAGTTTTTACGGGCCCGTAGCTCAGCTGGTAGAGCACCGCCCTTTTAAGGCGGGTGTCGATGGTTCGAATCCATCCGGGCTCACACTTATTCTCTATTAAGTTTTTATTTGAAAATGAGTGTTGTCCTGGCTTTTCAATAAAGAGTAAATAAAAGCCAGGGCACAAAAACCCAAAGCCAAACGAAATGGTTTTGGGTTTTTGTGTTTTAGGGTGGATGTAGCCGTGCGGAGCTGACTATGAGCTCCGACGGCGTCGTCCATGCTTATAGGGAGCAGGGGCGAATCCCTGCCGGCAATTCTTCGATTTATTCCTGTCCCGGGCTAGCCAAGCCGGAAATTCTCGATCACGCGCGTGATAAGAGGATGGGGAACTTTCCTTACACGGTTGATAAGATAGATCGTGTCGTTGATCTTGAGTTTCGACCGGTCTTTTAAAATAGCAAGATTTTTTCGTTCGGGGCAGTTCAATACGGCGTAGGAATTGAGAAGCCCCACGCCTTTTCCCATCGCGACCAGCATCCTGCCGAGTTCCAAGTCCTGGATCTCGGCGATAATTTTTGGTTTTATTTTATGGGTATGAATATAGTTCTGCATCGCATGATAGGTCCGGTCGGGCGCGGTCGGCAATATCAGGGGAGCCCCATTCAAGTCTTTCGGGATATTTTTGAATTGCTTTGCCATATCTTTGTTGACACAAAAGACCATCGGGATCGTCCCTGCCAAATGATTTTGAATCCCTTGTTCGAACGGGGTTTCATAAGAAAAATCATTAATAACAAGATCAAGTTTATGGACCATGAGATCTTCGATCATATTGTCGATCTTGTCCTGACGCAGGATCAGATTTGCCGTCGGCTTACAACGATAAATAAACTGCACAAGGGCCTCAACGATCGCCTTGGGAACCGCGCTTGAAGCGCCCAGCTGGATCCTGAGGTCTTCGGTATGCTTGCGGTTAACAACGGTATTCGCAAGTTCCTGTCCCAGATCAAAAATAGCTTTCGCATAATTAAAGATCATCAGACCTTCTTCAGTGAGCATCATATTCCCGGGGTCGCGATTAAAAAGTTTCAGCCCCCAATAGTTTTCGAATTGTTTTAGCTGGGAGCTTAAAGCGGGCTGGGAAACGTGCAGGGCTCGAGCCGCTTTAGAGACAGAGCGTTCTTTTGCGACAACGTAGAAGTAATAGAGGTGGTGATAGTTAAAGGGAAGCATAATATAAATATATCACAGAGATAAGTATTATATATTTTTATTATGATGAAGTCTAAGGCATACTCAAACTCGAAGGGCCGTTCATTGAAGAAGGGGGGCCGAACCATGTTGAAAGCGTTAGACGAAAGACTGAAGCGTCTGTCGAAAGATCCCAACGATGATTTTCATTCCCGGGTTCGGGCTCGTATCGGGAAAAAGGCCACGCGTCTTTTTGAACAGCGGCTGAAAAATTTGATCTGTTTGATGCCGCAACTATTGTTCCGGGGCTTAGAGCATTGCCGGCGTGACGAGATTCCCGCCGAAATCAAAAGATCGATCGGGTTTGCATTAACTTATCTGTATCATCCGGACGATTTTCTTCCGGAGAAAAATAATGAGTTTTTTGGTTATTTGGATGACGCTTATTGCATCGCCCTTGTTTATGAAAAGGTCCTCAAAACGCTCAGAAAAGCACGCCTGAAATTATCACCCGCTGACGAGGATTTTTTAAAGCAATTTTCACTAATGAAAAAAAGTATCCGAATCGTGATTCCGGATGAGGGGAAAGCCATTGGAGAAATGGTCGGCGGGATGTTCAAGGGAGACCATAGCTCGTTTCATGCGATTTTCCGATAAGCCCGTGCCGGCCAAATCACTTCGAGGTGTGTTCATGGAAGAGAGAAAAATATACGTTACCCAGAGCGACGCAAAACGGCTTCGCCAACTGATCCAAGACTACAAAGTCGGCGGCGATCATGAAAGGATCTGCTTGAAACTCTTGGCTGAAGAGCTGCTTCGGGCGGAGATTGTAGATCCTCAGAAAATTCCCCGAGACGTGGTAACCATGAATTCCCTTGTCAAATTCAAGGATATGAACAGCGGAGAAATCTATGTCTATAGCATCGTTTATCCTGCGGCGGCAGATTTCGAAAAAGGGAAAATTTCCATTCTCGCTCCGATCGGAATGGCTCTTTTGGGCTATCGCGTCGGCGATCTTGTAGAATGGCCAGTTCCGGCGGGTATGAGACGGCTCAAGGTCGAGGAAGTGTTGTTTCAGCCGGAAGCCGCGGGGCAGTATGAGCTTTAAGATATTCCTCAAACCATAAAACCATTTTAAGTCAATAAGCGGAGGGCGATCATGATGGAATTCAGTCAAAAAGTGCTCTGTATCGGTTTTGGCTCTGTCGGGAGATGTGCGCTGCCCGTGTTGCTGGAGCACATCCGCGTTCCGTATAAAAACATTACCGTTCTTGATTTTGCGGATAAGCGCAAGGAGCTTTCGCCGTGGATCAAAAAAGGCGTTCAGTATGCCCAGGAAAGGGTGAGCCCGGTCAATGTCGCAAGAACCCTTTCTAAGTATGTTTCTTCCGGAGGGATGATCATCGACCTGTCCTGGAACATCGACTCATTGGATATGTTGAGCTGGTGTCACGATAACAAGGTTTTCTATGTGAATACCTCGGTTGAGGAATGGGATCCTTACGCCAATATCGAGAAAAAAACGCCCTTTGAAAAGTCGCTTTATTTTAAACAAATGGAAATCCGAAAAATGATCGCCAAATGGGAAGACGGTCACACTACCGCCGTTCTGGACCACGGCGCGAACCCGGGGCTTATTTCTCATTTCACAAAGCAGGGCCTTCTGGACATTGCAGAAAAGGCGGTCCATGACAAGACGACGCGCAAAAGCGACCGCAAGGCTCTTGAACACTTGATCCGTGAAGAGGCGTTCGCGGAACTGTCCATGAAGCTCGGCGTTAAAACGATCCATGTGAGCGAGCGCGATACCCAGATCACGGATCAGCCGAAAGAAGTCGAAGAATTTGTTGGGACCTGGTCCATTGAAGGTTTGCGGGAAGAGGCCGTGGCTCCCTGCGAAATGGGATGGGGAACTCACGAAAAGGGGCTTCCTTCCTTGGCGGCAGTGCCGGAGTCCGGCCCCAAAAACCAGATTTTCTTGTCTCAGATGGGCATGAACACGTGGATCCGGTCTTGGGTTCCTAATTATGAGATCGTCGGGATGGCGATCCGCCACGCGGAAGCGTTCTCGATTTCCGAGAATCTTACGGTATGGCGTAGCACAAAGGCCGTATATCGTCCCACGGTCCATTATGTCTACATGCCGTGCAATGAAACGCTCGATTCGCTTCATGAGCTTCGTTGCCGCAATTATGAGCTCCAACCCCGATGCCGGATCATGTCCGACGAGATCATCAAGGGAAAAGATATTTTAGGCGCGCTGATTATGGGGCATAAGTATAATTCTTGGTGGACAGGCAGTATTCTGGACATCCGGGAGGCGCGCAAGTTGGTACCGCACCAGAATGCAACTACGATCCAAGTGGCGATCGGGGTGGTGGCGGCAGCGATGTGGATGATCAAAAATCCAAAAAAGGGCGTCTGTTTGCCGGATGATCTCCCTCATCGCGAAATTCTTTCTGTTGCAAAACCTTACTTGGGCACGTTTGTTTCGGAGCCCTATGATTGGACGCCGTTTAAGAACTACCAGGTTTTTTTCCCCGAAAATCCCAATTTACGTTTGGATAAGAAAAACCCCTGGAGCTTCCGGAATTTTCTGTTTAAAGATTGAATCCCGTTGATCGGGGGAGGGTCGTGATGAGCCAACAAAAGGGAAAAACAAGGGCCGGCGCAAAAGGGCTTATCCCGGAGACCTATTGCAAGAAGCAGGTATCCAAAAGCGATCTGGACCGTTTAACGGAAGCGATCAGGATTGCCCGCGAGATCGGCGACGGAAAGGGCATCGTCTTGGGGAGACTCTTAAAAGCGTTGCGGGATGCCGAGATCATGCCTTCCTCTAAAATGCCAAAAAATATCGTTACAATGAATTCCGCGGGGAAGATACTCTGGCTTGACACGCAAGAGGTCCGGTTGTTCTGGTTGGGTTTTCCGGAAGCTCTCAACCATGATGGGAACAAAGTGTCGATTTTTTCATCGCTGGGGATCGCGCTGCTAGGCGCTCGGGTGGGAGAAGATGCCGCCCAGGAAGTTCCGACAGGGCATCGGCTGTTTAAAGTGATAAAACTGCTCTATCAGCCGGAAGCAAAAAAAGATTACCATCTTTGAGCTTTGTTGTTTTTTCTCAGATTGCGACATAATGTTGCGCCCCACGAGGTGATTTTCCGCCCTTTGGGACCAGATATTTCTGATTCTATTCAGTAATATGATCTTGCAGAAATATCACCCCCAAAAGTCCGAACAAAACAGACATGTTTTCGGATTGTTTCACAATATGGACACGCCTGGGCAATGGGGGAGGTCGGATGTGTCGGAATCTATGAACCGGCCTGCATATGAATGTTAATATACATGTCATATGCTACAGTCTTGGGGTTTTGTGCTAATTGGGGATTCGAACGGGAGCACTGCTCAAAAATATGACCCAATGTCATGTCTTGAGCACGGGTGGCCGCCCCAATTTGCAATAAAGATTTTAATGAGTATTGGGACTGCACTGATTTCCAGTTAAAATACATAGAAAATCAGGCGACCGGATCCCGCAGGGCGTAGGCGCTCGAATCCCTGCCGGCCGGCAGGCATCCAGGTTCATACTTTCTCATTTTTTGCCGCCTATTGTTCCCCAAAGCTTCTTTTAAAGTTCGAGACAAAAGTATTATTTATTCCTTTCCGCTGTTAGAATGGTGATCGTGGGGAGGAGGTTGCTCATGAGCGACGCACCCAAGGTCCTGGCATTCGCGGGCAGTACCCGTCAAAAGTCCTTTAATAAGAAATTGGTAAAAATTGCCGCCGCTGGCGCTCAAGCCGCCGGAGCGGTAGTGACTTTTCTTGATCTTCGCGATCTTCCGCTTCCGCAGTACGATCAAGACCTCGAAGATAAAGAAGGTCTTCCTTCCAATGCGCGAAAACTTAAAGACCTCATGCTGGCCCATGATGGATTTCTCGTCGCCGCTCCCGAATATAATAGTTCGATCTCGGGGGTGTTGAAAAACGCGATCGATTGGGCCTCTCGTCCGGTTCCCAAAGAAAGCCCTCTAGCTTGTTTTGTGGGGAAGGTCGCCGCGATCATGAGCGCCTCACCGGGCGCCTTAGGAGGTTTGCGCGGCCTTGTGGCCGTCCGTTCCATTTTTGAAAATCTAGGCACACTGGTTCTTCCCGATCAGA
>ENA-UOWG01002195-UOWG01002195.1-activated-sludge-metagenome-genome-assembly--contig:-NODE-2195-length-17319-cov-5.445609_pt1 | contig 17319 bp, 32 predicted proteins | sample MGYA00238147_ERZ761563 | MGnify/ENA primary metagenome ERZ761563 (study PRJEB28884, sample SAMN05720216) | anaerobic digester metagenome | isolation source: active sludge of municipal... | reverse complement strand
CACAGGAGTTTTTAAGATGAGTAATGAAATGATCGCCAGTAAGCCAAGCTATCTCGCTAACGCCGACGTACAGGTTGATAATTCCGATATCAATCTCTTTACAAGGCCACCACGTATTAAAATCGTACAGGCACAAACTGGTCCTCCGATTAAGCCGCCGTATAAAGACGGGGACGTTGTGCTTGTACCTCAGGGTATTAAGATCGCTGACAGTGAGACACCATTTACTTTTGTGGTTATTCACTTCTTTCCAACGTGGCTCTGTCTGAACCCTATTCAAATGAAAGGGATGCTTCCTTCCATTAGGGAGTACAGTGCTGATCCTACGTCGGAGTTGGCTAAGAAGTGCAAGGCATTTGCTAAAGAGCGCTGCCCGGAGAAACCGGAGTTGATGTTGAAATTCTCCGAGACTCTCAACATGATGATTGTAATCGAGGATAACGCCGAGTTGGCGGATATGCCAATTCATATGTTCTTCGCACGTGGGGAGTATAATACGGGACAAAAACTCCTCGGAGATATTCTCCTCCGTAAAGCGCCTCGCTATGCTTGTCGTTTTCGTGCCGTGTCCGCTGAGCATGTAAATAATCAAGGCCAACGATGGCATGGACTTAGTATTTTTAATGACACACAACCCTGGGTAGCGGAGGATCATTTCTTTAAGTATCAAAAGCTTTACAATGAGCTTAAGAAGCTTGTTGATACTCGCACCGTTGAGCTTGACTTGACGGATGCTGCTACGACAACTACGGAAGCTACGGAGTTCTGACCCTCGTTACTCCGCTCTAGAGGTATAGAACGATTCTAGCCTCTGGAGCGGAGTATTTATTCATACTTAGTAAATATTTATAATTATAGAATTATAAATATTTACTAAGTATTCATCGAATCACTCACACGAGGGTAGAAGGATGCAATACGTAGTTACGGATGTTCTCGACTTCTATGGCGTTAACTACAATAACGCCGACAATAATATATTAACGGTAATATGCCCATTCCACGACGACAATAATCCTAGTGGCAAGATTAACCTTACTACGGGGCAGTATACTTGCTGGCCGTGTAATCGGCATACTACTGTATTAGTATACATAGCGAAGAAACATAATAAAGACATACTTACAGTATACCGTGAAGTTGCCGCGTTAGACTCAACACCCTCGAAGCACTATATTGAAGACCCTTCTAATGTTGAGACTTGGCATACAAGACTATGGGATTTTCCAGAATTACTTAAAGCCTTACATGATCGCTGTGTATCTGATACTGCGATAGCTAAGTACAGACTAGGTGCTTTTAAACCGGGGGACGATGTAGCTGAGATTCGCATACCTCTTAGAGATAAGAGGGGTAATTGCATAGGAGTTAAAAGCTATCGACCTGGAGCTAAAGAGAAGAAATATTTCTGGCCTAGAGTAAATAGCTACATTAAGAACAAGGAACTCGTTCCTCATCTTCTCTTTCCGCCTGAGCAATTAGCTTATCATACAGTGGTTATTTGCGGTGGCGAATTAAAAGCTATTGCCGCCGCTGATATTCTTAACCAGTATGATATCGGTTGTATCTCCGGTACTGGTAGCGAGAGTGTATTATTCACTCCCGGTCAGTTGGCGGCTTTCACTGGGAAAATAGTATACGTTCTTTATGACGTTGACCAAACTGGTATTATAAAGGCCGAACAGCTATGCCGCACATTGAGAGCGTATACTTCCGACATCTACTTAGTAAAGCTACCTCTTGATCCAGATATTCATCCTCATGGCGACGTGAACGATTTCCTCGCTACTGGAGGAAATCTATATGATCTTATTAAAAGCACTCCACAATGGGTTAATGTACCACCTAGTTTTGATAAACTTAGTGGTATTGACTCCAATGAGGAGCCAATAAATATTAGTCTCGACAAGGCAGTCGCCGCGTCGATGGCGAAGAGGAAAGTAAAAGTACAAGTAGTAATCTCTAGTATGGATAACTCCCCATACTCTATTCCTAAGGATATCCAGATATCCTGTGATCGCAATCATTCCTATTGCAGCGTGTGTATGGTGCATCAAGCTTTTACTAATAACACGGAGGAAGTAAAGCTATCCTGCGAGCGTGTTGAGATTATGGAAATGATTGGCAAAGAATTAAATAAGCAGGAGTCTATATTAAAGAAAGCTTTCGGTGTGCCACAACGATGCACATACGTTACTTTCGTGCCTCAGACTTTCTACCACGTCGAGGACGTTAGAGTTAGTCAGCATCTTGACATTACTAGTCGAACCAATGAGCGCAGTATGCAAGCGGCATACTGCATCGGAGAGACGAGATTAGAGTTGAATGAGGAGTATTCTATCACTGGTAGAATGTATCCTCATCCGGCGACGCAACAGGCTACTCTTCTCATAACTGGCGTCGAGCCAATGCAGGATGCGCTCTCAACGTATGTGCCAGCTAATCTGGAAGCATTGAAAGTCTTCCAGCCTAAGGAGTGGACGGAAGAATCTATCTCCGCTAAATTGGATGAAATATATGCCGACCTCTCACATAACGTGACTCGTATCTATGGCAGACAAGACCTACACTTACTCTATGATCTAGCCTACCACTCAGTTCTACTCTTGCCAAACAACCTCAAAGGCTGGGTCGAGGTTCTCGTTGTCGGTGACTCGGCGCAGGGCAAGACACTGTGTGCCGATAGACTCATCGAGCACTATGGGCTGGGCGAGCGGGTAGTCTGCAAGGGAGCCACCGTGGCAGGGCTTCTGGGCGGGGTCCAGCCCTACGGGAAACGCTGGTTTGTCACCTGGGGGAAGATTCCTACTCATGATCGACGTATACTGTTCCTCGATGAAGTCAAGGGTACGAATACTGAAGTAATCGCCGGTTTGACTGATATGAGAAGCAAGGGCATTGCCGAGATAACCAAGATTGAGAAACGTCGAGCCAATGCCCGCACTCGGTTAGTCATGATAAGTAATCCTCGCAGCGAACGAGTAATCAGAGAGTATAACACAGGCATTGACGCCATCAAAGAACTAATCGGTTCCCCGGAGGACATACGGCGATTCGATGCGATTATGGTGGTGGCGCAGAAGGAAGTACCGGACAATATCATACACGCCCGCGAACGTCCCACTTACGAGCATGTGTATACTTCCTCCCTTTGTCGAGACTTGATCCTCTTTGGGTGGACAGTGCCCGCCGTCGAGATAGAGGACGAATACTACATTAACGACGTGGCGCAAAGGTTAATCTCGACATACGTTGAGGATATACCTATCGTTGATACTAATACTATGCGTGAGAAGTTGCTGCGACTCTCGGCCGCTCTCGCGGTGAGAACATTTTCGGCAAAGGATCAGTCAACAGTGTTGGTGAGGAACTGCCACTTGGATTATCTATATACTTTTTTGTCGCGAATATACTCTAATCCGGCTTTTGGTTATCTTGAATACTCTAAGAAGAAACTTGCGATGGAGGCGGTAATCGAACCAGAAGCGGTTAAGTACCGCCTACTTAATAAAGTGCCTTTCCCCGGAGCGTTTATTCATGAACTTCTCACTCTCGATGAATTTGATACGTATACTTTCCAAGACATTTTAGGCTGGGACGTGGCGAATGCGAGGGACTTACTTGCGTTTTTAAATCGCCATCATTGTTTGAAACGTAACAAGAAGATGTACCGTAAGTCCACTAGTTTCAGCCGGCTACTTATAAGTTTGGAGGAGCTACTTAAAGAGAATGGTGAGGACAGACCTAGTTTTATTCCAGAGGAGTTTTAGTATGTACGAGTTATGGCGAAGAAGTAGAGAGAAGATTAGAGAGCACTACACACAGGAGTATTTCACCGTCTACGCTAGTATCCTAAAGGGACAGGATAAAGAGGAAGTGCATAGGGCTTGGAGTCAGTGGATGCGGTTAATTCACCAAGAGAGATTAACCTTGGAGATTATCGAGCTTGCGCAGAGCATGGACGGGGAGGAATTTAAAGCGTACATACTGGAGTTCCTACAGTGTTTAGGTAATTGTGCCACACTGTGCCAAATGATACTTGAGCGAAAGGGAGGGTGGAAGTCGTGACCCAAACAAAGCTGCATCATCCTTATTGTATTGTTACATATTACAAGGTAAGTAAGAAATAAGGAGCCTTTTCCATGACCGTCGTACCTATAATCTGTTATCGTTGCAGTGAGTGCGACAGAATCTATGAAGAGAAGCCCACACGTTGTGTATGTGAACGCACAGTATTTATTAAAGGGGAGCGCTTCGGCCCCTTCGTTATCGTCAACGCTGTGGGAGAGCTAGAGGTAAAAGTAAGGTGCATCCTCTGTGATACTTTCTCAACAATGCACTTCACTAATGTTAGAAGACAAGCAAGCTGTGGTTGCAAACCGAGGTACATCGAGACTATCGAGTTGACCGAGGAAATTCTAGTCTATCGTTGTAGACGGTGCAATAAGATTGTAACTAAACGCCTACCTATTGTGTCCTACTGCTGTGAAGATAAAGAGGAGAATGACGAATGAGCGAGACACTCCTTTTCGCCATTGGAGATAAATTCCGCACAGTGCGACGATATCGTAATATCGGTCAATCTGAACTGTGCGAGAAACTAGGTATCTCCAGGCAGCACTTGTCTAATATCGAGCGCGGTAAGCAACCGGCGAGTATTATTCTCTTAGCGGAGATTGCTGATGCGTTGGGTTGCGACTTAATTGTTAACCTTAAGTTAAAGGAACTTGTAACATGATTTATATGGTAGTACGCTGGGATGGAGAAGCATACAGAACATTGCACTACACTCATAACCTGGACGATGCGTTGCGTATGCATCAGTATTGGCTTGATAAATTTCCCACCTGTAAACTAATGGTGGATGTTAGAGTATTAGAAATCTACGACAGTATGATGAAGATCAAAGAACATAGGAAGCGGCTCAATGCACAGAATACAGCTACCTGATTGGCGCACCTGGGCCAACTTAGTTACTGAGGTATCGGACCTACCCCAATGGTTCGACAATCAAAGATTGTACCTAGATTTGGAAACCACGTCGGAAGATGACGATAAGGATTCTCTTAATCCTTGGCGGAACTGTAAGATTCTAGGTATATCTATCTTGGTAGACGAGGAGCGGGAACCTTATTATATTCCTCTACGCCATCGAGGAGTTAATAGGTTTAGTAATCTTCCAATCGAGCCGGTAGAGAATTGGTTAAGGCAGGTACTAGCTGGCAGTAAGTTATGGGTAAACCATAACGTGAAGTACGATGCGCACGTATTGTATAACTCAGGTTTTACTCAACTTCCTCCGTTGTTCGACACTATCGTATTGTGCAAGCTGCAACCTGAGGAAGAGAGATTCACCTATGACTTAACGACAGTGATGGGTGAGTGGCTGTATAAGAATATCTCAGCGTATGAGGAGAACATTAAGGTATACCTACGTAGGGGACGTAGCACGACGAAAGACTACGGAGTAATACCTATTGATGTAATGTGTCCCTACGCGGCGGTCGATGCTCTCTGTGTGCAAGCACTATATGATAAACTTATTAAGACGGTGCCAGAAGAGAGTAGTAGAATACATGCCATCGAGAATCAAGTAACGCAAGTTCTCTTCGACATAGAGAACTCCGGTATGCAGATCGACATAAATTTAGTCGAGCAGCATAACCGACAAATACCCGCCGCGTTGTATGCGTTACTAAACTACTTAGAGAAAGAGACGGGGTTTATTGATTTCCGTCCGCATACTAATGCGGACTGCAAAGAGCTTATTGTGAATAGGTATGGGCTACCTGTACTAGAATGGACAGATAAGAAGCAACCGTCCTTTGGTGCCGACGCACTCTTAGCGTATCAAGTGTACGCTCCCCAGTATGCACACGTATTTGATGCTATCTTAAAGTTTAAAGAGTTGCAGAAACTGCACTCCTCTTTTACTAGCCCTTACCATGAGAAGAATGTTGGAGGTAGGATACACAGTAGTTATAATCAGATTGTGCGTACTGGTCGTATGAGTTGCCGTGATCCTAATATGCAGCAACTTAGCGAGGAAGCTAAGGATTACATTGTACCATTCGATAAAGACTCTCAAATTGTTGATTTGGACTTTTCCCAGATCGAGTTTCGCCTCATCGCGCACTTTATCAAAGCGGAAGCAGTAATCGCAAAATACCAAGAAGACCCTATGGCTGACTATCATCAAGTAGTTGCCGATCTTTGCGGAATTGACAGGTATCCAGCTAAGCGTATCAATTTCATGTTAGGGTACGGTGGAGGACGAGGCAAGTGCATTGAGATTCTCGCTTCTATTCCCTCGATTGTTGGAGAACTAAAAGAGCGTCGTTTAATCGAGGAAAGAGCTAACGCAGTGTATGCTAAGTACCATCAGATGGTTCCTAATTTGAAACCGACAACCTGGAAAGCTTTCAATACTGTGCGACAGAGAGGATATGTGCGTACTTTACTAGGTAGGCATAGGCATCTTGGTTATAAAGCGCACTTCAAAGCTTTTAATACTGTTATCCAGGGTAGTGCCGCCGACTTATTCAAGGCGGCGTTAGTGAGATTAGCTGAGGCTATTAAAGGCACTCCTGTAACTTTAATCGGATGCGTACACGATAGTTTTGTGTTGAATACTCCTATTGGGTATGACGTAGCCCCTTTAATCAAAGTAGTGGAGGAATTGCCAGATGGTGTAAATCTTAGAGTCCCTATTAGAGCGGTGGGTAAGAGTTCGACAGAATGCTGGAGGAAATGTAAATGAATGTTCGTGATTCTAAACCCGTGTTCCTCGGTCGGTTCAACTACCTAAGCTACAAGGCTGATAAGTACAACATTATGTTTGTACCTTTTGTTGGAGCGACTGCGGCTGTGATTGCACGTAACCTTAGTAAGGAGGATGCTCTTGCTCTCATCGGAGAATTGAACGCTGCGATGGACGATGTAAGAGAAGGAGTATCTGAAGTTGACGAAGAAATGTGAGAGTCCTATTGAGCGTATTCTTCTACGTGCAATGCAGGACTACGGACTTCTTCCTATTTGCCAATACGAAATAGGAAGATATCGTGTGGACTTCTGCTTCTACGATGAGAGACTTATTGTAGAGGCTGACGGTAAACGGTGGCACTCTTCTCCCAGAGCTAAGCGAAGAGATAGACTAAGAGATAAGTTCCTTCGCTCTCGTGGCTGGAGAGTGCTGCATATTACTGGTCCAGAGATACTTACAGATGCTTACGAATGTGCTAGGAAGATTAGGAAGGAGTTGGGACGATGACGCAGATCATCTACGTACTCACCAAAGAACCGTATCACGATAAAAGCTGGATACTAGGAGTGTATGACAATGTGGAAGAACCACTAAAGGTATTTTTAGACCCGTTGCCTAAAAATGGGGAAGATATGTGTATAATGTCATTTGATTTAAATGGAGAAAAGAGAAAGGAGTTGTACCACACTGAAAGAGGTTTACTGATTCCAACTGAAAGAGGTCCTTGGGATTTATATGAAGGAGAAATAGAGGATTTCCAATGGTAATCCACGTCGAAATCCCCTTCTCTGACATCCACAAGTTTATCGACATCAAACTTAAAGCTGCGGGTATCGACCCTGGAAAGGAAATGAAGAAATGGACTAGACTAGATTTTGAACATGATGATTTAGTGTTGATCTACGAACAGGAAACGGATGCACCCGCACCCGCACCCGCACCCGCACCTGTTCCTGTTAAAGCGGATGCGTGTGCTCGTCCTTCTTATTTGAAAGGGTACCAGAATGGATGAAGCAGATAAGTTATTGAAAATCTCTAAACTCATGGAAAAGTATGCCATGAGTCTTAGAGAAGGTAAACCTATCAAAGTTGAGTGGAAGATGCAATGTGATTCGACATGGAATGGCACAGATTATCCTTCTTTCACAATAATGTATGAGTGGAGAGAAAAGCCTCGTGAACCACGACATATATACGTTACGTATAGCCCAGAAGGCTTCATCTTAGGAATTGGCCAAAAAGATAAGTACATTGAAAAGGGTCTCGAAGTTGTCGAATTTGTGGAGAAAATACAATGAACTTGCATGTACCCCCGGATATTGCGAAGCAACGTCAACTACAAGCTATGCAACGTAATCAGTTGTACCAGACGGCGTTTGAGATTTACAAGCGACTCTTAGCCGCTGACTATAACAAGGAAGACTTTGAGAGAATAGCTGCAACGGCGTTTGTCGCAGCTAAAGTTTTTAATGAAGCAGTGCATAAACATGCGGAGGGAGGGGAGGATGTCACCTGAATTTGGTACGTGCATTGTCTGCTGTATTATGATGACAATCGTGTTTGTAACTGCTCGCATTGAGGTGCATTACCTTAGAAAGAAATGCGAGATTATGGCCGAGATAATCGAGGAATTACATAGGGAGTTGGAAGACAATGTTAGTGAATGAAGATGTTATTGGTAATCCACATTACCGTATCGAGGTAGCGGACGAACTTCTCCGTTGGAGGAGAGCGGTGCGACACTATCTTGGAAAGAGATTTGATGAAGTTATTACGGATGTACAGGTGGAGAAATTCTTAGAAGATATGGAGAAGTATGATGAGACTATCGGCTGAGGACATTGGTAAGTTGTATTTGGCAATGCACGATGTTGTGCGCAATTTTATTGCTACTCAACTAGCGTGCAGTGTATTGGTTAGGATGAAACGTAAGTATGTTCGGATTCGTATCAATGTTGTAGAAAAGGAGGATTTGGGCGATGATCGGCCTAATTGTTCCAGTTCCTAAAGCTGTCTCTGAGACAGGCCACATTAAGATTGTGGCGGATCAGAGGCACTGTAGGACGGATCTTACACGATGGAAGTTACTTGCTTGTTCTTACGATACTGACAAGCAAGTTATGATGGGCACAGCTTTCAAAGTTACAGAGGAGGAAGTAAATGAGTGGATTAGCGGTGCTAAATGAACAGGAGGGAGGATCGCATTACAAGAACTTCGAGATACAGCCCATTGTCTTCATTGTGAAGAACAATATTGGTTTTATCGAGGGCAACGTAATCAAGTATGTTTGCCGACATAGGGATAAAGGCAAAGCGGAGGATGTTAAGAAAGCGATTCACTATCTACAAATGCTTCTTGCCTTGGAGTACCCGGAGGGGCCTCAACCGGGGGATGGCTGACGGGGTCGAGCACCCTGGAATGCCCGGCAAGGCACCTGGGAGGTCGAGGACGGGGCACGGAGGGGAGAGCCCAAGACGATCTAGGAAATGTAAAAATCGTGACAGCATGAGCCTTTTATCGCATTAGAAAGGAACCCCCTAAAAGAGGGGTACAATCAATGGCTACTAGCAAAAAACATAAGGATAAAAATATACTTATATGCGAACTTTGTGGTGGTAAAGCAGTCGCAAGATACTGTAAGGATTGTGAAAAGTATTGGCCTTTTAGGAATATACTTATAGAATTTCAAGAATATTTGAAAAGAAAAACTCAGCGTGAAGAAGATCGATTTTTACGTTTTACAAGTAAAATAGATTGCACATATTATGTATACTTTTGGTATAAAGAAGGGGATGTAATGTTTCCTTTTTATATTGGACATGGAACAGGTAAACGAGCAGAAGCGGCACACTATGTGGATAAAGAAGAATTGGCTTTTTGTGAAAAAGTACGGCGTAATGCTAAAAAATTTAAAGTAGTGTATATAGCCACTCAACTAACAAAGGAAGAAGCGCGCCTACTAGAAACTACTTTTATAAGATATTTTAGATCAATCGGTCTTATTTTGACGAATCAAGTAGATTAGTGTAGAGGGATCAGTAATCTGGGTCGGGCAGTAATCGGAGGTATTAACGTGAACATTGAGTATCGAAATTTACGAAAGGCTGCAAAATTAAATCAACTAATGTCTGGGCGCATATTTCGTTTAAAGGACGGAAAGATTTGTATGAAGTGCTGTGGTAGAAGTGTTGTAGGTACTACTGAAGCGGTAGATTTAAATACTGGAGAAGTTTTTTGGATAAACGATAGAGTGGAAGTAGAAATCGTTGTACAAGTTGGCAAATGGGAAGTGGAGGGCGTGTGATGCAAGTACAATACATTAAGAAAGTTAAGTCGCACACAGTTATTAGAGAAATTAGGTGTTTTACCCTTTTCCGTTTACCTTATACGGACGATGTATACGTGCCACTAGTGTACGAAGGTATGAAGAAACAATATATGTGTGCCAACTTAACTTGTTCAACGCTACAGTGGTTAGAAGAAACAACACCAATTATTCCCTTAAAACAAGTTGCACCATTACAAGTTGTGGAGGACGTATGATGCAGGCAGGTAGGCGTCTGGGAAGTGGAGGATGAAGATGGCAACCAGTTATAAGAAACTAAAGAAGGGGCAGATTATCGGCCTCAAGAAGGCCATCCGTCTCAAGTATAAGCACGGAAAGAATGAATACTGGGAAGTGGAGTGTTTAAAATGTGGACAGCACTCAGTATTACATATTGGAACTGTGTGGAAAGGAGAGCATTGTAATGCGTGCAGAAGAAGAGAAATTGTCTACCTCAACACGTTCCAACTTGGTAGGCACAAAGCGGCTGTCTAGGCTGCGAGTCACTGGAACTATCCGCACCATAGGACGAGTACGTAGAAACGCTGTATGTCCATGCGGAAGCGGGAAGAAGTTTAAGAATTGTTGTTTGATTAAGATGAAACGTAGAGGAGTAGAAAGATGAGTGAACCGATTAGAGTTGTTAAGTTGACGGATGCGCAGTACGAGTTACTACGTAAAGAAATACTTGACGTAGATACTGCTGGAAACGCGCTAGCTAACATTGTAGAAGGAATCTTGAAAAATTATGCAGAGCGGCGTAGAATTGCTTTTGATGCGTGTAGAAAGTTAGCAAGTTGTGTGGAGGGAGAAGAAATTATAATTAACTGGCTATCCCACGATATTGAAGTTGTTCTAAGGCCCCCGCCTAAATCTTGGAAGGATATCCTAGATAATACGTAACTAGAACTTCTCTCTATCGAAACGGTGTGGGCCGTTACACCTACCTAATATAAAGTCGCGTACTTGTTGTCGCTTCTTTCTACTATCAACAGGTACTTTGCCATTTAAATATTGCGTAGCGCGTCCACACCAGTTTTGCCCTGCCTCTCCAATATGGAGCACTTCAAAGGCAGGTCTTATCTTGCAATTCTCAGGCCATTTACGCTGGAAGAAACTATCTGCTCCTCCAGCGTGCTTCCAATTTATTTCATGCCAAGGTGCTTTACCTAAGTGCGGATCAGTGGCATGGAATATCTGTGAATAGCCTGCAAACTCTACTTCTTGTCGATGTAGTGAATAATCTGTCCATCTACTCTCTTGTGGAATTGTCTTCATTACATTGACGAACATTCTTCGTCTAGGAGTATAAAGTGTACCAATTTGTAAATTATCTAATACAACTTCCTTAGGCCAAAGTACATCCGCATCCATAATACACATCCAATCACGCCTACCAAAAACATCCAATCCTTCTTCTAATGCTTTCCACTTATTAAAAACTGCATTGTTTGCATAAAAAGAATCCGTCTTATATACAAGACAACTATTAGCTAGTGCAATACGCTCCGTTTCTCTATCAGTAGTCGTTGTTACGACCATCGTGTCTGTAAAATGATGGCGATTATAAGGGAGAGTAATCGCTAAAATGTCAGCATAATCTACAGATACAAGAATAGCTCTTATTTGATTAGATACCACGAAGCTTCTCCTCCATCGTATAGTCCACCGTTTTTCAAGGCAGGAATAACGAATACATCTAATTGCCTTTTAAATGCGAACTCTAATACTGCTTGAGTAACCCCTAAATGACGAAGAGACATAAAATCATGGCCTGCAAGTATACCGCCTTTACGAATTTTCTCAAACCACGTTTTAATATCCTGCTTCACGCTTGCGTATGAATGATTAGCATCTATGTATACAAAATCTAGTTCATTTGGAACGAATTTAGCCGCCTCTACACTCAAGTGTTTAATAACATGGCACCTATCAGCGTATTCAGCTAAATTCTCCTCCATAAGTTGATAGTCATAAGGGTCAAATCTCTCGTTGCGTACATCCTTGTATCCATCTAATCTTTTCCACGCATCAACTAAGTAAATATCTCCAGCCCACTTACTAAGAATGATTTTAGCAAAATTACCTCGCCATACACCTACTTCAACCCCTGCTCTTATTAAACCTCTCATATTTAATAGAGTAGGAAAGTCTAATCTACTAACACAACATTTGCAATTAGCTAGGTTCATTCGCCATATATTGGAAGCACTGGAGGATTCTTCCTATACTTTTCTAGTGCTTCTTTCCAGAAAGGTCCAACATTCATACCTGTAATGCTAAGAAGATTATTACGAAGAACAGGAGCGTTGATTACATTCCAGTGTCCACATACATTGCAAATATCCTCCGCTTGTTTCAAACAAGCTTCGTATGTCAAATCCTTTAGATGCAGTACACCTACCTGCAAACCTAACATTCTAGCAATAGATGCACCTGCACCACAAAGAAAATAACCGTACTTTGTTAGCCCTATTCCACAACCGGCAATACCGAAAATACTACAAGGAGTTCCTTTTCCCATATTAGGATTCTCATCTAAGGGACACATCCGCACATTGCGAAACCACTTGTTGAGAGGATTAGATGAGGATTTCGCTTCTATATTTACTAAAACTCTTTGTTCAGTAAGCCATGCTCGATATCTTTCAAGATTGCCAACACCATTGCTAATAACTCTAAGAATACCTTCGGGGAAATACTTTTTATATCTTTTCAACTCCATTACTACGTCTGTAAACTGCGGGTGCATTGTAGGTTCTCCCCCTAAAATGTGAATCCGCTTCCAATGCCACTTCAAGTCCAACGACTCATCTACAAAATGCTTAATTTGCTTCAAAGTCATTGGAGTAGTGGGAGCAACATCTACGAACCTGTCACAACTAAAACAACGCATGTCACAATGCGTTGTAATCTCAAGCTCAATGTGCTCGAATCTTTTGCCAATCATTTCATCGTCCTATACTTGTAGGATGTAACTACTTGTTCCTTAGAGTGAACTTTATAACCAAGAGGCAAAAGTAGATCATCTAATTTTGCAATGCTCTCAGGTACACCGTTATGCTCGACGACCATTGTTAGAATTAGATAAGCCTTGAAATCGTGCGCAGATAAAATCTCATACTCCGAACCTTCTGTGTCGAGTGAAAGAAAAGCAATAATATTAGGAGCTTTATGTTGCCTGCAAAGGTCCGTCAGAGTAACTGACATTACCCAGCGTTCTTTATACGGACGTGTTTGCCTATCCCAATGATCCTTAAAACAAGAAGGAATACCCGATAGCTCAACGTCATTTCCACCAATTTCTCGAAAGACAATCTGCTCTCCGCTTGCTTTCCACAAGCATCTATTATCAATGTGACATTTTCTGGAGCGCTGCAATCCTCCAAATGCCCTTGAAGGTTCAACACAAATTCCTTTCCACTTACCTGTTTGCTCTAAATCATAGGTTTGAGAATCCCCAACTCCATCGTGCGCACCTGCTTCAATATAAAAGCCGCCTTGTGGAAACAATTCTTGCGCCCATTTAGACATAAAATACTCCTACTCCAGCAGAACGACCGCGCCAATAACGTAGCCACTGTGCATGTACCGTCTCAGGGGATGGCTTTCTCATTTCTTCGTCATACTCAGAAATATCGAGAATCTCCTCGTTGGCGTATCCTCGTGTCTTAACAATATTGTAAGAACGCGAAGGACCTTCATCCCTAAAGTCATGCATGAAAATAATACCTGGAGAGGTTACGTAAGGTCGGTATACGTCGAAGTCCTTCAGGAATCCACTCTTATCTCCATCAATAAACAAACAGTTAATTCTATCTCTACCTAGCCATCCTGCAACTGCACTAACAGAAGAATCAGCGTAGCTACTTGCAGGAATCCATAGAAAGTCAATATGTGGAAATGCTTTTTCAAACAAGTCACAGTAAGGAGTTCCTCTAACCTCGCAGGCAATTACGCGCTTGACGGTTGGAAAACATTTGCACCAGTGATAAAGCCCCCCACCTTTATCCGCACCAATTTCATATACAACCGTAGGTGCGACCTTACGAGCGGTACGCATCATACGTACTGTTTCTTTTCGACGTTGTAGAGGAAACAACAACGGAGAGTCGAATACATCGTGATAAATATCTTCCCCAGGTTTGCGAGTATCTTCGCTCTTGAAGAACTCTTCCCAAAACTGATTAAGATTCTCAGGCAACGGGTCACTACCCATCGGGTATTGAATAGGCACTTTCATTTCTTGGCATTCCCTAAGTAGTTAATGAAACTAGAAACAGTGTTGACGCTCGGACTGCTAATAACCTCTACTGGCCTATCAGCTTTTTTCGGTTTATATATCGCAGCATGTGTCTTACTAACTTTTTCCACTCCATTCTCTGCTTGAGAAAGTTCTCCATACATACGAAGAGGGACTCCACAAGCGTGACAATGAAAGCGTACTTGTGCTGCGAAGTCCTGCATTGATTTTTGCCACCATCCAGGCACTACCTGCACCCCAGTATCAGGATAAGTAGGCTCATTTTGATGTAAAATAGATTGTGCTCCCGCAATTTCACAAAACCACGCTCGTAGTTCTCCTCGAAATACTCCAATAAGAGCACTCCAGTGCTTGTTGATATCACAGTCGGATATTAAGTCCCATCGTTTATCCTTATTAAACTCAACATCTTTTAACGCGACGAAAGGAGGACTATGCCGACTATCACTCTCTAGCCCAAACACTGTTGATTCAGGCCAATCTCTTTTAAACTCAGCGTACGCTTCTTTGTCCATATGCACATTGAGATTGGAAATAGATGGATTGAAAGTTTTTCTAGCAATAGCTCCTTTTCCGAAAAGTTTATTGCACCACAATCCTCTTCTACTATAAGGAATATGCTTGCATAGAATTTTACAGAGTTCCTCGAACTGAGGGTGGAGTGCTGGATTACCCCCAAACATTCCTACTACGCCGAAGTAATCTTTCAAGCTTAAACAAGCAATTTCAAATTGCTCAGGAGTAATATTTGCACTCTTACCTTTCAAGTTACTTCCTTGCGTACAAGCATAACACGCTTTGTCACAAGATCGAGTAACCCAGATTTGAATAACACCTTCTCTGTATTTCCCAGGGCGCTTAGCACCCGGAGGAACCATCTTACTAAGTGCTTGTTGCTCGTTCATCCCCTAACTCCTTTTTAATAGCTGTACTAGAGATACCCCTCGTATAAGGAAGTTTCACTAACCTACAATTATTTTCTCTGCACCAATTTTCTGCATCTATGTGTCTACACTCTTTGCCCCAAGTAGAACCTACTATTAAAAGGTCAGGATGCACTAAAGTTAAATGCGTTATAAATTCAAATTCAAAATAAGGTAGCACAACATCCACACACCTAAGACTCTCTAACATCTTAATACGTGCATCCAATTTAATAGTAGGGTATTTCTTTTTATCTTCGTAGACTACCTCGTCACTAGGAACTCCGACAACTAATCTGTCGCACAGAGAATGCGCACGAGTTAATATTGCTACGTGACCTACGTGTAATAAATCCCATACACCTGGAATATATCCAATTTGCATAGCTTAATCAATCTTGTACAAAATAATCTTACGGTGCTTTTTTACCTCTTCGATCTTTTCCAACTCCAGTACAATGCTATGCTCTTGACACTTTGTATAAGCAGCGTCAAGAACAGCAGTATTAAGTTCTTCCAAGTCGTACAATACGAAGTAAGAAGGCATGAAGCTAGTGATATACATTTCAATAAATTCAAGCCAATGCGTCTTCTTCACAATGATCGCAAAGATATTTCCAAATACGATGGTTCCAAAAGTTCCAGTAACTTTGGGATCTTCTAACCTGTCAACATAAAATTCCCTATCAGGGTAGGCTTCTTTTGCCTTAGCAATAGCAACCTCGGAGCCATCGAATCCGACGTAAGGAGTGCAGATAAAAGGAGATAACCATCCTTCTCCACAAGCAACGTCGAGACACTTAAACCCTAGTCCATTAACAATATTGCCAATAACACTCAGGCAGTGTTGTTTAAAAGGAGTAGAAGTTAGATACCAATAGTAATTATCAGTATAAATAGCGTTCAACTCAGTTGGTTGTTGGTCAAGATTGAGGAGGGAGGAGGTCATGCGGAATATTCCTTTTCTCTACAAAAGAGTAAATTCGTGTTCGAGATTCGTGATCGTCCTTAGGAGTACGCCAATTAGAACCGTATTCAACTTCAAGATATTCTTCAATTGGAGAAGGCACATTGAAGATATGATCGAATGCTTTTACTTGTTGGTAATTCTCCAACAACTTAGCATTATGCACGAGAGCATAAGGTTTAGGTACAGATGGATGCACTGGAGTATGCATGAAACGCAAGTCACCATACTTAATAAAACCTACTAAATCCGCGTGCACTCCATACTTCCAAGCAACGATTGTTCTAATCTGGTGAAACGGAAGGAGCCAAGTTTCAATTTGGAACTGATTGAGCATGAGAACATCGACTAATCTGCGTGCCATTGTTCCCATATGCTCTTGGAGAATACCGATATCAATATCTTTCTCGGTAGGAGTAAATCCGTGATCCCTATATGCTCCAAGAGCGGTGCCTTGAATAAGAAAGTAAGGAATATCCAACGACTCCAGAATATTAGCAGTTTCAAGAAAACACTTTCTACCATTTTCATTTGTCCAAGCCATTGTATCTCCTCCGCAATTGCTCAATATCATTGGCTAAACGAATACCACTAACACGAAAATCGTAGTATGCCTTGGCTTTCTCTGCGTACATTCTTTGTTTTTCTATATCGTACTCATCGTATAACCTAACAATTAGATTATTTAATTTCACTATAGGCATGTCTGTAGGAACACGTACAAGACAAGGATCTATTTCTGGAAGAACCTCGTCATGTGGAAGATCAGTTATAACTACACATCCGCACGCGACGGACTCTATTACTTTTCGTAAAACATACCCATAAATACTAGAAGTACATATAGATACCTTAACTGAGTTTAACTGTCTAAGAAACACAGGGGTCTGGCATCCAGACATGTGATAACCAGGATGTTTTACAACTCTTGCGTCACGTAATAATTTATGCGATGTGACTAATTTCTTTCTCCAAGGATATGCTCCTGATACCGCTCCTGAAATAAGCGTTCCTGATCGTTTTGTACTAAAACCGGGAACTAAATCTTTGTCCAGCGTATGGTAGGTTCGAATAAG
>ENA-UOWG01002187-UOWG01002187.1-activated-sludge-metagenome-genome-assembly--contig:-NODE-2187-length-17332-cov-8.615906_pt1 | contig 17332 bp, 17 predicted proteins | sample MGYA00238147_ERZ761563 | MGnify/ENA primary metagenome ERZ761563 (study PRJEB28884, sample SAMN05720216) | anaerobic digester metagenome | isolation source: active sludge of municipal... | reverse complement strand
AGAGTTAGGCTATGTATGACTTTTCATCGCCAAATTTATCGCCAAAATGTCAGAAAGAGAACTCGTAGATGCTCTCGATGAGGCCCGGCTCTTTTAATTGGTGAACTTCGCTGGCGGCGCCGATGAGCTCCCGGCTGAGGTGGTCTGCTTTCTCGAAAAATGGATGCATTTGAACGATGCGGTCCGGGAATCGAGCAAGAGCTTCTTCATCACGCTCAGCAAGCCCACCGGCGTTGGCGCTGGTGCCCACGAAGGTTTCAATGGTTGCTTTTTCCAAGCCCAATGGCTGTTCAGCAAGGCAGCCACCAATGCCACCATCCTTCAGATCCATGGCGCTGATCATCTCACCGGTTCTGGCGCTGCCTGGATAGCCGAGATCCCTTCGGGTTGTGCCCCGGCGCTGGCCATCAACGCCTGATTCCTTTGGTTCTTCGATACTTATCTCAAAGGCGAAGCGGCGCCGTTCCCTACCAACCCGGAAGTCTACAACGTGAAACGTAAATGAACTCTAGGACGATTCATCGCATTAAGAAAATGCCGGGATTGGGCGCCTCCCGATTTTTCACGGCCTTCGCGTCTTTCAAGGTAGACTAACGTGAGGACTTGAGTCCGATAATTGCCTTGCCGATTTGGCTTAATGGAGCGATAAAACACACGTCTGCCTCCACGAGCCGTTGACTCGCCTCAGGCTGGATCGGCCAACGACCCGCGGGCATGGAAGCCAGTAACAATGAAACCGCGGCGGCTAGCAACAATTCCCGGTCATTCTGCCAAAGGTCGGCACGGCTTCACGCTGATCGAGCTGCTGGTGGTTATCGCGATCATCGCGATTCTCGCCTCGATGCTATTGCCCGCGCTCGGCAAGGCCAAGGCCAAGGCCCAGGGCATCCAATGTCAAACCAATCTCCGGCAACTCACCTGGGCGTGGCAGCTTTATGCCGACGACAGCAACGACCGCCTCCCGTTCTGCCACGACTGCGGGACACACGGGGGACTTAGTTGACCTTACGTCTGGGTCAGTGGCTGGTTGGATTTGAACAATCCCCGGAAGCGAGACAAATGGGATGTGACCCAGGACCTGACGAAGAGTCCCCTGTGGCATCAAGGCGCCAACGCGCCCGCCGTTTGGCGCTGTCCCGCTGACAGGACGACCGGCCTCAGCACCGAGGGGCGACGCGTGCCGCGGGTGCGCAGCTACAGCATCAATCCGCCGGTGGGCGGTCCCTCGGAGCGAACTTGCGGGGGTGTGCCCCGGCTGGATTTCACCGGCTTCAACGTTTACTACAAGCTGGGGGACATGCTCAATCCGGGTCCCTCCCAGATCTTCGTGTTTCTAGACGAACGGGTGGAAACCCTCGGAGAGGGGGTTTTCTACCTGTCGATGAATGGTTCTCCCGACAAGCCTGGCGTCACTACTTTCTACGACTACCCCGCCTGTTCCCATAGCGGCGCGGGAAGTTTCTCGTTTGCGGATGGGCATATCGAGGGCAAGAAATGGCTGGATCCGCGCACAACCCCAGCCCGAATCACGCCTGCTGGATCGGGCTATCCGCCGGAAGTGCGGTCTCCCAACAATCCGGATATTCGGTGGATACAGGACCGTTGCACTCGCCGACTCCCGTAATGGCCGCCAGCCGTCGCCGCCTCGCGGCCAAGGCCCCCGCTGCCGGGGAGAACCTCAATAGCTTATGAGCGTAGGCACTCCTCAAGGCCTGATCCATGATCGGCGAGTCTCTTGGCATGCGGAAAGGCGCCAGGGTGGGCCTGTGCATAGCCCTCAAAGGGTTTCCGAACCGGTTGGGACCAGGCTGAGTCGCCTGGCCCTTTTTTTCTTCAGGACAGAGGGTATCATTGCGAGAGGTCGAAAACAGGAGATCACTCCTTCGTTTTTTCACAACGTTCGCTCCACGGCTTGAGTGCGGCATGGATTGCGCGCATATTAAGCAGCGATGAGCGAGGTCACGCGCATCCTGGATCGCGTGCATCAGGGCGAAGCTCAAGCTGCCGAGGAACTCCTGCCGCTGGTTTATGAGGAGCTGCGCAAGCTGGCGGCCTTCAAGATGGCCAACGAAGCCCCAGGCCAAACCCTGCAACCTACCGCCTTGGTCCACGAGGCTTGGCTCCGGTTGGTTGGAGACGCCAGGCAGCACTGGAACAGCCGGGGCCATTTCTATGCGGCCGCTGCGGAGGCCATGCGCCGGATCCTCATCGACCACGCGCGCCGCAAGAACCGAATTCGCCATGGCAAGGGATTAAGCCGCGTGGATCTCGATCAGGTCAATCTGGCGGTTGATGCCGAGGACGACACCTTGCTGCGCGTGGACGAGGTGCTGGAAAAGCTAGCGACGGAGGACCGCCTGAAGGCCGAACTCGTTAAGCTGCGTTACTTCGCCGGCCTGAGCATTCCCGAAGCCGCGCAGGCGTTGGGGCTCTCCGAATCCACCGCCAAGCGTTATTGGACCTATGCCCGGGCCTGGCTGTATGACGCATTGAGACGGACCATCTAAACAGGCGCGATCGCACGACGCGCCGAATCCAAGGGTCCGGCGGTTCGTCCATGGCGCGTTTGCTTGAACCGTTTTGCCTCGGAAAAGCGCCACTAAGAAATGGGACTAGGTTATGCAAGACGAACCTGCCAATCCATCCGCCCGTGCGGCCGAAGTGATCTTTAATGGGGCGCTGGGCTTCGCTCCCGCGGAGCGATCGGCTTACCTGGCCGGCGCGTGCGGAAACAACGCCGACCTACGCCAACGGGTTGAAGCCCTGCTGCGCGCCCATGAGGAGGCTGGGGGATTCCTGCCGGAGCATCCGGGCATGCGCATCGGTCTGACCGACGCTAGCACGACCCGGGTTGTCCCCATCACCGAAAAACCCGGCGACCGCATTGGCCGCTACAAGCTGCTCCAGCAAATCGGCGAGGGGGGCTGCGGAGTGGTTTACATGGCCGAGCAGGAGGAACCGGTCCGGCGCCGCGTCGCCCTCAAGGTCATCAAGTTGGGCATGGACACCAAGTCCGTCATTGCCAGGTTTGAGGCCGAACGCCAGGCCCTGGCCCTGATGGATCACCCCAACATCGCCAAAGTGTTCGACGCGGGGGCCATCGGCGACGCCGAGGCTCAAATAGCCGACCTCAAATCCGAAATCCGAAATCCCCACTCCGAAATCCGTCTCGGCCGGCCTTACTTTGTCATGGAGCTGGTCCGGGGGATTAAGATCACCGATTACTGCGACCAGAACAATCTATCCACCCGTGTGCGCTTGGACCTGTTTATCCAAGTGTGTCATGCCATCCAACATGCCCACCAGAAGGGGATCATCCACCGGGACATCAAGCCGTCGAATATCCTGGTCAACCTGCAGGATGGCGTGCCGGTGCCGGTCGTTATTGACTTCGGGATCGCCAAGGCGACCGAGCAGCGGTTGACGGAGAAGACCTTGTTCACGGCGTTCGACCAGTTCATTGGGACGCCGGCCTATATGAGCCCGGAACAGGCCGGGTTCAGCCGTTTGGATATCGACACCCGGAGCGACATCTACGCGCTTGGGGTACTGCTTTACGAACTGCTGACCGGCAAGACGCCCTTTGATGCCAAGACGCTGGTGGCAGCGGGGCTGGACGAGATGCGGCGGATTATCCGGGAGCAGGAGCCGGTGCGGCCGAGCACGCGGATCACTCAGGAACGCCTGGCATCCTCCGCGATCGCCCGAAACAAATCCACAATCCGCAATCCGCAATCCGCAATCGATCCGGATCTGGATTGGATCGTGATGAAGTGTCTGGAGAAAGACCGGACACGGCGGTACGAGACGGCCAATGGCCTGGCGATGGACATCGAGCGCCACTTGAGCCATCAGCCGGTGATTGCCCGTCCGCCGAGCACGATTTATCGCACACAGAAGTTTATTCGGCGGAACAAACTGGTGGTGACGGCGGCTGGTTTGATCGCGATGACGTTGTTGCTGGGCGTCGCGGTCAGCACGTGGCAAGCGTTGCGAGCGAGGCGGGCCGAGCGACAGGCGAATGCTGCCTTTGCGCAGGAGTCTGCCGAGCGGCAGAAGGCACTCCAGGCAGAAGCCCGCGAGACCAAGCAACGGATTCTGGCGCAGGAGGCCGAGCGGCTTGCTGAACAGCAGGCCTACGCGGCCAACATCAACCTGGCACACCAAGCCTGGAAAGAGAGCAATTTGGGGCGGGTCCGGCGTTTGCTGGCGCAAACAAGGCCGAGACCAGGGCAGGAGGATTTGCGCGGCTGGGAATGGCGCTACCTCTGGGGACTGAGCCAGTCTGATGATTCATGGGAAGTCGCTCGATACCACAGTATGGTCTGGCGCATCGCGTGCGCCGAAAACGGCAACCTGCTCACCGTGGGTTTGCTCGGCCGAGGGGTGGAGGACCGAGGGGGTTTCCTTTATGATTTGGGTCTGGATCGATTGTCCAACCAACGGCTGCTTGGATCCAACTCGGTGTCAGTCGCCGTTTTTCTGCCCCGCACGGACAAGCTTCTTTGCAGCGGATCTGATGTCCACGGCCGACCTGGAATTTCCGAATTCGACGTCCATACATTAAAGGAGGTCAGACGATTGCAGACGACGAACGAGGTGACCTTGATACGAGTGTCGCGCGACGGTCAGTGGCTGGCCAGCCTCGAGAAGATCGCCGGCCATTTTGCCAACCTGCGAGTCAGAAAAACCGAGGATTGGGACCATTGCTGGAGCAAGCCGATCCGTGGCGATGGGACCGTAAACGGCGGGCGGATCGAATTCCTGGATGGCGGCAGCCGTTTAGCGGTAGGCACAGAGCACGGATTAGTGACGATCTTCGAGACCGCCACTGGCAAATCCTTCCTCGAGTTTGCCGCCCATTCCAATGATGTTATCGCTCTCGCCTATGTTCCAGTTTCGCGCCTTCTCGCCGTCGGGGCGGGATATGGCGACTCTACAATTAGACTGTGGAATCCCGAAACCGGCGAACGCGTCCGCGAACTGACAGGACACAAGGCCTGGATCTCCGATTTGGCGGTCTCACCCGATGGCCGCTGGCTGGCCTCGGCCAGTGCCGACCAAACCGTGCGCCTGTGGAACACCCAGTCCTGGACGAACGTCGCATTGCGCGGGCACGAGGACGAGGTGTATTGCCTGGCCTTCTCCGCCGACGGGAAGCAGCTTATCACCGGCGACAAAGCAGGCTCCGTACGCCTCTGGACACTGCCACCGTTGGAACGTGCGACAGGGCCATCTATCGTGGCTGAGTATTTTTGGGATATCCGTCTTGCTCCCGACAGCCGCCGGATCGTCTCGTTTTGGCCCAACGGGGACTATGGCGTGTGGGACATGGATACCGGCAAGAAGCTTGACACCCTCACCTCGTTGGGCAGTTGTCGGGGGTTCCCTGAATTCTCGCCCGATGGGCAGCAACTGCTCGTGGGCGGGCCGGCGGGCAAAATCCAAGTGTGGGACCTTGCCAGGAATTCCTTGAGTGAATTCGAAACGGGCAGGTCCGAGGAAATCCTGCCCTTTCAGTGCATGCCGGGCACCAACCTCGTTCTCATGGTTTACCTGACAGGTCATAACACCAACGCCAGCCTTTGGGAGCGATGGTTTTTGCCGGATACCCGCTTTCATTTTACCTTGTGGCAATTCGACCAACGACGGCTGGTGAGGGAATTCCTGGCACCCGACAAGGTCATCGTGAACGCCAAACTATCATCGCGTGGCGACTTCGCCATGGTGCATCCCGACGGCAGCCTTACGCTGCAGAAGATTACACCGCCGTTCGTTCAGACGAATTTCTGGCCGCACCCTCGCGGCATCCATGACATCGCATTCACACCGGATGGTAGCCGCTTCGCCACAGCCGGGGCGGATGGCATCACCAGGCTGTGGGATGTTGCGACCGGTCGCGAGATCGGCCCGGCGTTCAAAGCGCATCTACTGTCGGAAATTTGGGCGCTCGACATTTCGCCTGATGGCCGTCGGCTCGCCACGGCAGCGGGCGGCCAGGATGCCGTCAAACTCTGGGACCTCGAGCTTCACCAGGAACTGATGACGCTCAGTAATGAAGGTTCAAGCATGGCGCGCATCGAGTTTTCGCGCGATGGCAACAAGCTCGTTGGCTTCAGCGGTGGTGCCCAGCATCACCTGCATATCTGGCGCGCGCCGTCCTGGGAAGAAATCGCGGCTGCGGAGGCAAAAGCCAAAGTAAATAGGCTTCAACCACGAATCCTATGAAATCACGATTGCTCTTGCTCACTAACCTGTTTCTGTTGGGCACCACTGGACCACTACATGCCCAATCTGCCCCCACCAACGCTCCTTACACCGCGCTCTACGTCTTTGGCGACAGTCTGTCGGCGACCACGGGGGGCTGGTACTGGAACTCGCGTTGGTCCAACGGGCCCATGTGGCCGGAAATCTTGTGCACCAACTGGGGACTAACCTACAGCTCGGCGCGCAATTTTGCCAAAGGCGGCGCCACCACCTCCGACGTTATCGGCAGCCAGGTGCCGCAGTTCACTGGTTCGTCCAACGCCGCGACCGCGCTGTTCGTCGTGTGGGCGGGTGGTAACGATCTCTGGTATAATATTGCCCCGGGCGGCGTGGTTAGCCAGCGCCAACTCACCAACACGCTCGGCTGGTCCAATCTGTTCGCGCGGATGACGCGCAGTTTCTCCAACAGCGTCGTTCAGTTGCATCGAAAAGGCGCCCGCACCGTGATGGTCCAGGAACTGGATGATGGACGCACTCCTGGGGGCGCCAGGGACCTGAGCCCCACGCAGCAGGCGCAGTACGAGGAACAGGTGCGGGCGTTCAACCGCGTCCTGGCAGACACGTTGAGCGCGCTCGAAGCCTCGATTCCGAACCTCCGGGTGTTGAGGCTGGGTTTTCACGACCGCTGGAATGAGTTCCTGGATCAAGCCGTGAGCCTGGGTTTCACCAAGACCGACCTCGGCGCACGCGGGGACCCGGCACTTACGGACAAGAGTTACACCGGACCCGGCAGGGACTACGTGTTCTGGGACGCGAACCATCCCACTTCTCGGACACACGGCGTCTGGGCCGAGTGGTTCGATGAGGTGGCAACGCAATACCGAACCGAATCGCTCCGCCTTGTAATCCGCGGCAGCTCGTTCGATCTGGAACTGATCCGGCTCAAGCCCGGTCGCCATTATAACGTCGAAACCAGCCATGACCTCCACTCCTGGGCTGTCCATGAATCGTTCACCGCAGTTGAAGGGACCCATTTGTTGACGATAGCACCTTCACCCGTCGATCTCACCATGCAGCTTTTCCGATTGGCGTGGTGAACTCGTGCCGGCCAGTTTAGGGTCTGCAGAAACTACTTCCGGTTTTGGCGGGAGCGCCACCGGGCCAGATGCGAGGCCCGAGGGGGCTCGAACCCCTGATCCCCACAATGCCATTGTGCTTCCTCTCTTTGATTATCAATTGCTTATGACAGCGTTCAGAAATATCGACAGTTTATTCGCACTTTACCCTCCGTTGAGGTGGCAGCCAGAGATGCTACCAAGATCCCCTTAAGGTCGAAATCCCCGACGTGTTTGAGACGCGGCATGGGCCACGTACAACCGGCCGGAGAGTTTTCGTTTAATGGGCGATATCTACCCATGGTTTGGTTGATTATTACCAGGCAAATAGGGTAGGGCTTCACCGTGAAATATCGCCACATCACGTCCCGGGTGCTCGCGGCCTTGGCGGACACGCCCGTGGTCTTCGTGCAGGGACCGCGGCAATCAGGTAAAACGACATTGGTGCAAAGTCTGTCCCGCCAGGATCGTGCGGCTGAGTATTGGACCTTGGACGATGCAGTCGTCCTTGTGGCGGCGCGAAGCGATCCGGATGGATTTGTGGACAGCCTGCCGGAGCGGGTCATCCTCGACGAGGTGCAACGCGCGCCAGATTTGTTCCGTGCCATCAAACGCAGCGTGGACGCGAAGCGCAAGCCAGGTCGCTTTCTGCTCACCGGATCAGCGAATGCCCTGGTCCTGCCGAAGATTTCGGAATCGCTGGCCGGACGCATGGAGGTGGTCACGCTGGCCCCGTTTTCCCAAGGGGAAATCGCCGGTCGTCGCGAGGGATTCATCGATGTCTGTTTTGCCCGGGAGTTTAAGCCGGGATCGTATCGCGACGCCGGCTGGCCCGCGCTCGTGGAGCGCATCACGCGCGGCGGTTTTCCCGAGGCGCTGGTCCGCAAGGACGAGGCGAGGCGGGCGGCGTGGTTCGGTATTTGAAACCTTCGTGGCCACAGAATTGGCGAAGCAAGCATCGTGGAGCCGCGTTCGGCCGGCCCTGTTTCACTTTCGGACTCAGAAGCAGCAGGAGGTGGATCTGGTCATGGAAGACGCCGCCGGAAGGTTGGTGGGCGTCGAAGTGAAGAACACGGCCAGCCCGACGAACGGGGACTTTCGAGGCTTGCGTCATTTGAGCGAACAAACGGGCAAAAAGTTCTTGCGCGGCATCCTGTTCTACACGGGTTCGACGAGTGTCGCGTTTGGGCCGAATCTGCACGCTGTTCCGGTGAGTGCGTTGTGGCAGCTCGAATCGGCGACGGAATTCTCCTCTGCCTGAGCCTCCGATTAGACTTGGCTTTAAATCTCGCGACGATGCCCGACTCCTGATCGAGCTTCTTTTCACCGTGCTTTGTCCGGTCCCTGTGGTAATGTTATGTTATGGCTCCTTCGGGCAAGGAGAATAAAGAGGCTGATGCGCACGGGGGCGTGTTCGCCACCACCCATTGGAGCGTGATGCTAGCGGCTTGCCAGACCGCCGAGGCCAAGGCGTCTGCCGCCTTGGAGCGGTTGTGCAGCACTTACGGGTATCCACTCTACGCGTATATCCGTCGGCGAGGATATGGCCATGACGACGCGCAAGACCTGACGCAAGGCTTCCTGCTCCAATTGCTGGAGCACAAGTCGTTCGCGCGTGTAGATCAGCATAAAGGACGGTTCCGATCATGATGTGGTCCGAGGCGCACAACTTCACTCTGGCGGTCAACTTCCACGGCGGGACCGTTCCAGCTTGAGTCGGCACTGGTCGGCATAGGTAGGATTGGGGGCCTTGCGCCTAGGGATCTGGGACCACAACTCGGGCAGATCAGCCAGCTTGGGGAAAGACACCTCGCGGCCGGTCTTGATCTCGGCCAGCTTTTTAAGGGCCTTCTCGCCGGTCCGATCCTCCTGGAATTTGCGACGTTGTCGGGCGTAAGCCTCGAGGGCTCGACCTCGGGGACAGGCGGTGCGTTTGTGGGACGTGATTACCGGGCGTGAGTTGCTGACGCTCACGGCAGCGGGCCAGGTGTTTCGCACGGTGAGTTTCTCTGCCGATGGCAACCGGTTGCTCTGCGGCAGTGAGGGAGGTCCTTGCTACGTCTGGAATCCGGCCTCGTTTGCCGAACTGGATGCCGAATAAACCCGCCAAGGTGGTGATCAGGGAATGATCCGGAAAGCGGCCGGACCGCCCGGCACGAGCTCGGGCTGGATGCGGGCATCGAGCGTGGCAAAAGCGGCGCCGCGATGGACGGCCAGGGCAAGCAGATACAGGTCTGTCAACGCGCGCGGCCCGACACCCTCCAACGAAGGTACAGCCGAACGATCGAGCAAGGAGATCTCATCCGGCAGAAACCGATGGCCGGGGATGGCGGCCATCAGTTGGCGCAAGGCGGCGGCGGCGCGTTCCGGTGTGCCCGGCCAACCGGGATAGGAAGGGTGTCCCAGGATGCGCACAAAGCCATTCTCCGTCAGGGGACAGGTCGCCCACCCGTCGGCTGCGTGCTGGTGCCACCAACGCGCCACACGCTCGTGGTGTTCGTGGTCCACGTCCTGCCGGGCAACCAGCACATTGATATCGAAGAGCCAAGCAGGCATTAGATCCCTTCCTCCTCGCGCATCTTCTCAATCCACTCATTCGTAACCCTGACGCCCCGGCGTTTGAGCACCGGAACACCGTAGGCATCCGTCTCGAAGAACGGGTCATTCGGCTGTGTGGCGGGGGTGCGCGAGCGGCAAGCCGAAGGCGACTGCATGACAAGTTCAAGACCCTCGACAACAAGGTTCTTGAGTGTTGTGCGGCGTCGGGCAGCTGTGACTTTGGCCTGATGCAGGAGCGTGTCTGGAAGATCGATCGTCGTCTTCATTAAGCTGTAGATACAGTTATACTGCTATATTGTCAATCCTATGAACGTTTAATTCGCTTTGCGGTTCTCGGGCTGGCCCCTCAAGGTCGCGCCGCGCTGACTTATCGGGAGCCTCGGTTTGGCCCGTCTTCAGTCGGCCTCGGGACCGATCTTCCGGCCGCCAGGTGCACTGTCCAGCACGCCTCCCGCGCCCGCGTTTGATCAGCGCGCTCGAACCGGCGACGATCGACCAGTGGCGCGCCTTGCACTATGCGACCACCGCTGACGCTGGCCCAGTCGCCGGTGCCGCGGCTCCGGACCCGGCCGGGGGCCGGGCTGAATCGCCTGGCCCTTTTTGTCTTCAGGACAGAGGGTATCATTGCGAGAGGTCGAAAACAGGAGATCACTCCTTCGTTTTTTCGCAACCTCCGCTCCAAGGCTTGAGTGCGGCATGGATTACGCGCATAATGCGCAGCGATGAGCGAGGTGACGCGCATCCTGGATCGCGTGTCCCAGGGCGAAGCTCAAGCCGCCGAGGAACTCCTGCCGCTGGTTTACGAGGAACTACGCAAGCTGGCGACCATCAAAATGGCCCAACAGCCACCGGGTCAAACGCTCCAACCCACTGCCCTGGTCCATGAAGCCTGGTTGCGTTTGGCGGGTTCGCAGCAAAGGGAATGGCAAAACAGCCGTCACTTTTTCGCCGCAGCGGCGGAGGCCATGCGTCAGATTCTCATTGATGCCGCACGGAAGAAACGACGGTTCAAACGCGGGGGCGGCTGGCAGCGGCTCAACCTGGATGAGATACACCTGGCGATTGAGGCCGATCCCGACGGTTTGTTAGCCATCGACGAGGCTCTGGAAGACTTCACCCGCGAGGATCCCGCCAAGGCCGAATTGGTCAAATTGCGTTTTTTTGCTGGATTAACCCTCCCCCAGGCGGCGCAAATGCTGGGATTATCCCTGGGGATGGCCAAGCGTTCCTGGGCCTTCGCCCGAGCCTGGTTGTATCGCCACCTGACTCAGGAGGGTTGATTTTCTCCAAATAAATCGAGCCGTTTTCGCCCTGGATGACGTTTGGTGAATTAGAGCGCATGGTGCGGTATGAATTCACGGAAAGAGCGAATCGAAGGGATCTTTGGGGCGGCGATCGAGCTAAGTTCGCCTGACCAGCGAGAGGTTTATCTGGCCAGGGTGTGTGGCAGTGACCATGAACTTCGGTTGGAAGTTGATGCGCTGATCCACGCTTACGAAAAGGCAGGAAGGTTCCTCACCGCCAGTTCCGATCGAGAAGAAAGCCCTTCTAGCGGCGAAACCAGAGGATCGACTGCGGTTATTCCGGTCACTGAAAAACCCGGTGACCGCATTGGCCGCTACAAGCTCCTCCAGCAAATCGGCGAGGGGGGATGTGGCGTGGTCTACATGGCCGAGCAGGAGGAACCGGTTCGGCGTCGTGTGGCCCTGAAGGTCATCAAGTTGGGGATGGACACCAAACAGGTCATGGCCCGGTTCGAGGCCGAACGCCAGGCCTTGGCCCTCATGGATCACCCCAACATCGCCAAGGTCCTCGATGCCGGGTCCACCGAGACCGGCCGGCCGTACTTCGTGATGGAGCTGGTCCGGGGGATCAAGATCACCGACTACTGCGACCAGAACAATCTGTCCACCCGCACGCGACTGGACCTGTTCATCCAAGTCTGTCATGCCATCCAGCATGCCCATCAGAAGGGAATCATCCATCGCGACATCAAGCCGTCGAACATCCTGGTCAGTCTGCACGATGGCGTGCCGGTGCCGGTGGTGATCGATTTCGGGATCGCCAAAGCCACCGAGCAACGGCTGACGGACAAGACGCTCTTTACGGCGTTCGAGCAGTTCATCGGGACACCGGCCTACATGAGTCCGGAACAGGCGGAGCTGAGCCGGTTGGACATTGACACCCGGAGCGACATTTACGCCCTTGGGGTTCTGCTTTATGAGCTGCTGACCGGAAAGACGCCGTTTGATGCGAAGACGTTGGTGGCGGCGGGTTTGGAGGAGATGCGGCGGATTATCCGGGAAGAGGAGCCGGTGCGGCCGAGCACGCGGATCACTCAGGAACGCCTGGCGTCCTCCGCGATCGCCCGAAACAAATCCACAATCCGCAATCCGCAATCCGCAATCGATCCGGATCTGGACTGGATCGTGATGAAGTGTCTGGAGAAGGACCGGACACGGCGCTACGAGACGGCCAACGGATTGGCTCAAGACATCGAGCGGCATCTGAACCATGAGCCCGTGGCTGCGCGTCCGCCGAGCACGGCGTACCGAATTCAAAAGTCCGTCCGGCGGAACAGAGTGATGGTGACTGCCGGAATGGCGGTGGCCGCGGCGTTAGTGTTGGGCGTGGTGGTGAGTACCTGGCTGGCCGTTCGAGCCAGCCGTCAGCGAGCGCGCGCGGAGGCCAACGAGTTGCTGGCCCGTCAACATGCATATGCGGCGGATATGAACCTGGCTTTCCGCAGCTTCGATGAGAACAACCTGGGCGGGGCACTGGATCTTTTGGAGCAACACGGGCCCAAGCCCAGCCAATCCGACCTGCGCGGGTGGGAATGGCGCTACCTCTGGGAGCAATGTCAGAGCGACGGGCTATTCGTGCTGGGCGAGCATTCCGATGGCGTCACGACCGTTTGTTTCGTTCCTGATGGCAAGACGCTCGCCTCGGGTAGCTATGATCGCACCGTCAGAATCTGGGACCTGGAGACGCGCCAGCCGCGGGCCACGCTGCCGCACAACGGGGCGCTCTGGGGCCTGGCCTTTTCCCCGGACGGGAAATGGTTGGCGACTTGGATCTCTCCCAAGGATGATCCAGTGAGAATCTGGGACACGAGGTCTTGGAACCTCGCCACGACTTGGACCGAGCTAAAGTTCGTGGGAAGCCTGGCGTTTTCTCCGGATGGGAAAATGCTGGCCACCGCAGGAGAGAACGGGGGCACACTCTGGGAGATCAGCACCCACCGACAGGCGGCGACTTTTCCTGCCATGTGCGGAACGATTAATACTGGCGGACAGGGCGTCGCGTTCTCTCCCACGGGCCACCTGCTGGCATACCTTCGCAGGCAAGGCGATCAACCCGCCATCGGTCTGTACGATATCCGCGCCGGCAAGGAGCTGGGCGCGATGACCGGACCTGAATTCACCATGCTTGCCTTTTCTCCTGACGACCGATTCATCGCCTCCGGAGGCTGGGACCGTACCGTCCGGTTATGGGATGTTGCGGCCCGGGAACAGATCCGAATCCTTTCTAACCATACGGCCAGGGTTAGCTCGGTGGCGTTCTCACCGGATGGCTCGACGCTCGCCACCGCGGGCGCCGACCAACGCATCCGGTTGTGGAACACCGTCAATTGGCAAGAGGCGGCTGTCCTGAAAGGCCATCGCAGTGAGATTTTCACCCTCGCGTACTCCCCGGATGGCAAGCGCCTGGCCAGCGGCGACAGGGCTGGGACTATACGCCTCTGGAGCGCGATCCCGCCCGCTGGGGAACTTGCTGTGGTTCGGAGGAGTTGGGACTTTCTCCAACTCTATCTCGGGCCGGTCGGACCAGCTGGGCCGGAGGAATACGCGTTGCTGTATGAGGACGGCAGGCTGGTCTTCTGGAGCACCCTTGGTTTACGGGAGTATGGGGCGGTTCCGGGCTTGTTCGCTCCCAGTAACACCGTGGGTGAGACGATCTCGGCCAGTGGGAGGTTGGTGGCGCAAGGTTTGAGCGACCACACGGTTCGGGTCTGGGACACGATATCCCGCGAGGAAGAAGTGCGCTTGGGTCCATTTCCCGAAACCGTTTACCCCTTGAGGTTCTCCCGGAACGGCGAGTACCTCATCACCATGGGGGAGAGCTTGCTGCACGTCTGGCGTTTCGCAACGGCACAGCCCGTAGCCTGCTGGACCAATGACCTCGGACCACTTTCAAGCCCAGCGCTGTTCTCGCCCGATGCTCGGTACATGTGCACGGGCCACGAAGATGGCAGAGCCAGCCTCTGGGCCCTGGACGGCAGTGGCCGCCGGACCCTGCTGGAGGGCCACCGAGCAGGCATCGCCGCTATTGATATTTCGACAGCGGCAGGCCTCGTCGCCACCACGAGTGACGATGCCACCGTGAGGCTATGGGACCTCAAGACGGGGAAGCCGCGGGTGATGTTGCGCGGCCAGCTTCTGCATTCAGTCGTTTTCTCGCCCGACGGCAGCCGGATGGCCGCAGGGACAGGCGAGGGACAAATTGACATCTGGGATACGACCTTATTTAGGAAACTCGCCACCTTGCGAGGAACTTATGGCTCAGTCCTTGGCTTGGCGTTTTCCCCAGACGGCAACACGCTCTCCTCTTTCACTGTCTCCCCCGGCTGGAAGGAGTATGAAGTGCGGCTTTGGCGAGGCGCTTCGCCTGATGCCCTTAAACAGGGGCAGATCAAGAGCCCGTGAATAGCCAATCCCAAACGAAAATAGAGGCGGAATCAGTCAGCCGCGGGCGGGCGGGCGGCTTTATCCTGATCGAGCTGTTGGCCGTCATCGCCATCATCGCCATCCTGGCCGGTCTGCTTCTGCCGGCCTTCAGCAAGGCCAAGGCCCAAGGAATCCAGTGCCTCAGTAATTTGAAACAACTCGGCTTGGCATGGGTGATCTACGCCGAAGACAATAACGACCGGCCAGGGCTGAACCACAGCGACGTTTTCCAGAACGCTGACCTCACCTGGGTGTGTGGTTTTATGACCCTGGACCGCGGTGATAATGGTGTGTCTCCTGGCCCGAACAATCCCGATAACAATAATACCGTCTATCTCACGAAGACCGCCGAGATGATCGATCCTCTGCCCGCCAAGACTTTCGTGATGCTCGACGAGCGCGATCACAACATGAATGACGGTTGATCAATGCATGAGCACAACGGTTGATTCTTAAGTTTCGGATTTGGGGCTGAGGCGCTACGCCTCGGCCCAGCGCGCTGAGCGAATTCACTCCCAAGAAAAGGGGCCATTGGCCCTCACGCATGGAGTGTTGCCTGGCGCCGACAAATATCGCCACCCACGACGGATGGCGCAAAAAAAGAAACAACTATGAAACCATCAAGTCTGCTCACACACGGCCCGGCGCTGCTGCTGGCCTGCGCCAGCCCCGTCTTGGGCCAACCCGTCATCCAGCCGCCGCACATCAAACCCTCCGTCGCACTGCAACATCAAGCCGTTGACCTCGGCCAACGCGCGTCGTTCACGGTCATTGCCGTTGGCGATGCGCCACTGTCATGCCAGTGGCGGCTCGACGGTCACGAACTCGCCGGTCAGACCAACCGTACTCTCTCCTTCAACGCCGCCCAACCGGCCGATGAAGGCGACTACACCGTGTTGGTCACGAACCTGGCCGGCGCGGTGACCAACCCGCCCGTCCGCCTCTGGGTCACTCCGCCTGCCTCCATGTTCATCAAAGCCAACTTTACCAACAGCCTGGGCCGGCTACCGTACTTTTACTTTCTGCCGACCAATTACGACGTCACGCACCGCTATCCGCTGTTCCTGACCTTCCACGGAGGCCCTGCTGACGAAACCACCGTCCCAGGATTTCTCGCCATCCCGGCCTTTAAGACGGGGGCTTCCTATCGACAGCAGGAGCGGGACCCGGCGATTCAGCTCTGGGCAACGCACCGCGCGGGAGATGGAGATTGGACTGACGCCTACCTGCGCCAAGCCTGCGCGCTGCTGGACCAGTTCATCCCCCAGTTCAACGTGGACACGAACCGAATCTATGTGGCCGGAGCGTCCATGGGTCTCCATGCCGCCTGGGATATGATCGCGATGAAACCAGGCTTTTTCGCTGGAGCGTTCCTCATAGCAGGCTGGCAGGGGAACCGTCCTGCCGTCTCCATCAAAGACGTCCCGGTTTGGGCATGGTGCGCGCAGGATGATGGTCTGTTGCCCGACACCCGAAACCTGGTGCGCGCCCTTCGCCTGGCTGGCGGCAATGTACGCTACACTGAGTACGTCACCGGCAAATATACCGACAGCACTGGAATTGCCTATGACGCGCACGGCGGCAGCATGCTCATGGGTGCCGCGACTCCGGTGACAATGGATTGGCTGCTCGCACAGCGACGCGGCGCGCCCTCGACGGCACAGCCGCTCCTCACCATTACCAACCCCACCGCGCAGGCCGTCTGGCGCACCGGCGCGACGAACCTCAGTCTGGCAGGCTCGGCCCTGGCCATGGATCAGGACGTGACCGGCGTTGCTTGGGAGAACGCGGCCAACAAACTGACTGGCATTGCCGAGGGTTCCAATGCCTGGACTATCACCAACTTGCCCCTCACTGCCAACCGCACCAATGTCGTCGTCGTCACGGGCACCACCACCAGTTGGGCGCCGGCCTGCGGTGGCAACACCACCTTCAACCAGACCCTGATGGTCGTTTGCTACCCAATCCAGGCGACGCTGGCCCGGCAAGGAACCGGCGCCTTGCTCGACTGGACGGGCGGCGGACCGCCCTACCGGGTACAATGCGCATCTAATCTTCCCGCGGGCAATTGGAGTGACTTTCTGAACAACGCTGTGCCACCTGTGGTGGTCCCATTGGACGGGGCGACCGGCTTCTACCGTATCACCGGCCAGTGAGCTACCTATTCTTCGGTTGGTTTTCACCATACGATTAAGGCAATGATCACCCGTGGAACATGGCCATATCACGTCCCTGGTGCTCGCGGCCTTGGCCGACACGCCCGTGGCTTTCGTGCAGCGACCACGGCAATTTGAGCGAGCAAGCGGGCAAGAAGTTCCTGCGCGGCATCCTGTTATACACGGGTTCGACGAGTGTCGCGTTCGGGCCGAATCTCCACGCCGTTCGGGTCAGCGCACTGTGGCAGCTCGAATCGGCGACGGAATCCCCCTCTGCCTGAGCCTCCGATTAGCCTTGGCGGTAAATCTCGCGACGCGACTGGTCGAGGCGCTGTTTGACCTCGTCCGTCAATTCCATCTGCTCCTCAAGGTGCTCATCAATCCAGGACCGAAGCGCTTCGATTTCTTCACGTTTCAGCCGAGGGATGGCGGCCTCGATTTCTTGGACTGTGCCCACGCACATAAAGTAATGGATTCCTACAAAAATGGAAGAGCGGAAAACCTGAACCAGGCCTCAGCGCGTATTCATGAAGGGTTTTTCACAGTTTAGGCCGCTGGCGGGTGACAA
>ENA-UOWG01002177-UOWG01002177.1-activated-sludge-metagenome-genome-assembly--contig:-NODE-2177-length-17382-cov-7.990766_pt1 | contig 17382 bp, 15 predicted proteins | sample MGYA00238147_ERZ761563 | MGnify/ENA primary metagenome ERZ761563 (study PRJEB28884, sample SAMN05720216) | anaerobic digester metagenome | isolation source: active sludge of municipal... | reverse complement strand
GGTATAACCTTCAAACTAAAAATTGTGTATCAGGAAGAAATGCAATAAATAAGTTCAATATAACATTCCCGCCACAGGCCACTATCAGGTTGCCGGCGGGTAACTGATTCCATATTGTTCTTTGTTTTCTGAGGTATTTATTTTTAACCACAGGGTACACTGAGTTTGCACGGAGGACACAGAGTTATGTTTTTGATTATTAATTCTTTGTGTGCTCTGTGCTTTTTCTCTGTGTGCTCTGTGCTTTTTCTCTGTGCGCTCTGTGGTTTCCTATGCCTGTCGGGATAGATTTTTTTACTAATTTCGAACCTGCAATTCATCAAGCATCCGGATACTTCAATGGAAAACAAAAATCCAATCAGGATAGACGTCAGAAAGGTTCTTACTTCAAAGAATCCTGCACTGGGCAAAGTGATACCGGGCTTTCTCATAAACTACCTGAAAAGAATAGTTCATGAAGACGAGATTAATGACTTCCTTGAACAAAACGGACATCTGAAAGACAGGGAGCTGATATCAGCCTGGCTTAAATTCCTGAAGATTGACTACCAGGTTTGGGGAAGGGAAAACATACCGGCTGAAGGCAGATATATTTTCGTCTCAAACCATCCGCTTGGAGGACTTGACGGAATAGTTTTCATAAACGAGCTTTCGGCAAGATTCAGGGATATAAAGTTTCCTGTGAATGACATCCTCACTTATATCGGAAACCTGTCAGGAATCTTTCTTCCGGTCAACAAGCATGGAAGCCAGGGAAGGGAAGGCGCCAGAATGCTTGAGGAAGCATACTCATCAGATACTCAGATATTGTACTTTCCGGCAGGATTATGTTCGAGAAAGAAACGCGGAGTAATCAATGACCTGGTCTGGCACAAGAGCTTTATATCCAAGGCCATACAACACAAAAGGGATATAGTTCCGGCATATTTTTCAGGCAGGAACTCCAGCTTCTTCTATAACCTGGCAAACATAAGGAAAGGACTTGGCATCAAGGCAAATTTAGAAATGCTGTACCTTGCTGACGAAATGTTTCTTCAGAAAGACAAAAAAATTGATCTTGTATTTGGCGAAAAGATCCCCTGGCAAACCTTCGATAAATCTAAAACTCCGCCTGAGTGGGCTGAATGGGTAAAAACAAAATGCTATGATCTTCAGGCAGAAATAAAGCCGTTAAAATGAACAAAATTGAGTAAATTGCATTCTTGTTTTTAAAACATCCTGTATATGAAACCAGTTGTCGAACAGCTTCCGAAGGACCAGATTATTGCTGAACTAACTCCGGACAGGCTGTTACGAAAAACGAATAACGGTAATAACGAGGTCTATATATTCGACAATAATACTTCTCCTGTTCTGATGCATGAGGTGGGCCGTGTAAGGGAAATAACTTTCAGGCATGCAGGAGGCGGCACAGGCAAGGATCTTGACATTGATGAATTCGACACTGCAAAGGAAGACCCTCAGCGTCAGCTTATTGTATGGGATCCGGAAAACAAGGAAATGATCGGCGGTTATCGCTTTTATTTTCCGCCTAAGAACTGTACAAACTGCGACATTACAAAGTTAGCCTCCTCATCATACTTTAATTTTTCCGATAAGTTCCTTAAGAAGTATTATCCTCATCTGATGGAACTCGGACGGTCCTTTGTTCATCCTGACTACCAGTCAAGGGCCATGGGCAGGAAAAGCCTCTTCGCTCTCGACAATCTCTGGGACGGGCTTGGCGCGCTGATGCTTGATAATCACCATCTTAAATACCTCTTCGGAAAGGTCACAATGTATCCTCATTTCAATCAGAAAGCGCGTAACATGATACTCTACTTTCTGAAAAAACATTTCAACGATCCTGACAGGCTTGTAATACCGCGCGATCCGGCAAATATTGAAATCCCGGTTGACGAAATGAAAAAGCTTTTCAGGGGGTGGCGATACAAGGAGAACTACAAGATACTCTCAAGGGAGGTCCGTAACCTTGGCGAAAACATTCCGCCTCTTATTAATGCCTATATGGGCCTGTCGCCGACAATGAGGACCTTCGGCACTTTCATAAACCACAAATTCGGAGATGTGGAGGAAACCGGCATAATGATCACAATGAGGGATATGTATGTTGAAAAGATCAACAGGCACTTCGCTTCCTACAGGCCAGATTTTATGATTACATGGTTTTCACATGGTAATCAGTAAGCCCTTACATTCCGCCCTTCAACAAAATTTATATATGACTGGTTGACTACCTTATTTCCTCCTGGTGTGGGATAATCACCTGTGAAATACCAGTCGCCGAGATTATCAGGACAGGCTTCATGCAGACCTTCAATTGACTGGAACACTATCTCAACACCAGCCTTGATCTCATCTGTCTTAAGCATCGAAGATATTTTTGCTGATATTTCTTCAGGAGTAAAGGGCTTATAGATCTTTTTAACAACATTTGTCATCTCATCCACCGGCTTTCTGAGTTCTGCAATGGCTTCAGCATAAACAGTTTCCGTCATTTTCTTCCTGCCGGTATCATTCAGCAGTTCAATTGCAGCCCTGAATGCAATGAAATCAGATAATTTAGCCATATCAATGCCATAACAGTCGGGGTAGCGTATCTGTGGCGATGATGATACAATAACAATCTTTTTCGGATCGAGCCTGTCAAGAATGCGGATTATACTTTTCTTCAACGTAGTTCCGCGCACTATTGAATCATCGATAACAACAAGATTATCAATACCCCTGCGTATAACGCCATAGGTTATGTCATAGACATGACCTACAAGATCATCCCTGCCCTTGTCTTCTGTAATGAAGGTTCTGAGTTTGACATCCTTTACAGCAATCTTTTCTACCCTGGGCCGTTGGTTTATTATCTTTTCAAGCTCAGTGCGTGTAAGACTGCTCCCTTTTTCTGCTATTATCTCAATTTTCTCCTGGTTCAGGTAGCCTTCAACCCCCTTTATCAGTCCATAGAATGCACTCTCTGCAGTATTTGGAATGTATGAAAAAACAGTATTGTCAATATCATGATCCACAGCCTTCAGCACCGGCAGCGTCAGCAGCTCGCCCAGCTTCTTCCTTTCCCTGTAGATAGTCTTGTCTGTACCTCTTGAGAAATAGATCCTTTCAAAGGAGCATTTCTTTATAGGCTTTTCCTCATGCAGCTTTTCAACAGATGCCTCACCTGTTGACGCTTTAATAATTATTGCACTAGCAGGCGGCAGCTCCTTCACAAAATCAGTCCTGACATTGAATACCGTCTGAATTACAGGACGTTCCGACGCCACCACAACAACCTCATCATCAATATAATAAAATGCAGGCCTGATACCTGAAGGATCGCGCATCACGAAAGCATCGCCATGTCCCACCATGCCGGCCATGGCATAACCACCGTCCCAGTTGCGGCTTGCCTTCTGAAGAACAAGTCTGAGATCGAGGTTTGCTTCTATCATCGGAGAGATCTCCTGCTTGCTGTAACCTTTCTCCTTAAACTGCCAGTAAAGTCTTTCATTTTCCTCATCAAGGCGGTGGCCGACATTCTCGAGAATTGTTACCGTATCGGAAAAATCGACCGGATTCTGGCCGAGTCGTACAAGGCTGCTGAAAACCTCTCCGACATTTGTCAGGTTGAAGTTACCGGCCATTACAAGGTTCCTTGAGCGCCAGTTGTTTTCGCGGCTCACCGGGTGAACATAATCGATATTATAGTTACCATAAGTTCCATAGCGAAGGTGCCCGAGATAAACATCGCAGGCAAATGGCACCTTGTCCTTAACAAAATCAGCATCACTGAAATCATTTGAAGGATTTTTCCTGAGATTGTCGATGTCTTCATAGATAAGACTGAAGATCTCCTTTATGGGGTTTGCCTGGTTCGATCTTTGTCTGAATATATATCTGTTACCCGGAGGCATGCTGAGCTTGATCCCGGCTATACCCGCTCCGTCCTGGCCCCTGTTATGCTGCTTCTCCATCATGAGGTACATTTTCTGGAGACCATAATTCCATGTACCGTACTTTTTAATATAGTACTCCATCGGCTTTCGCAATCTTAACATTGCAATGCCGCATTCATGCTTGATGTTGTCGCTCATAATTATTTTATATTCAGATCGGGGAAATTAATCACGTCCGGTACGATATAGGCTCCCGGAAACTCCCTGCTTACGGCCTGATACAATTTGAAAGCTTCTGACCTGGTTCTGAAATCACCCACTCGCACCTTGAAATATCCGGGTTCGGCATACAGGGGATATGAAACAATATCGGGAAACTTACTGATAAATTCTGCACGTGCCTTATTCGATTCCTCCCTTGCATTCCTGTTATTGCTTGCATAAATCTGTATCCTGAAGCCTTCCATGCCATAGTGGTTATTGACCTGGTAAAGGTTTTGGTTTGCAAGTATATGCCTGCTTATAAGAGTATCAAGTTGCGCGGGCTGGTATATTTCAAGCTTTCCGGGATTGCCCTGATTCTGATCGCGAACGAACAGACCGGATGTTTTTACATAAGGCTGAGCCAGTGCTGAAGCAGCAGTCAGGATAAAGAGAAAAAGAACCGGACAGGTTTTTCTGATCATGTGGCAAAAATAATATTTCGCAGAGAATTAATATACGCTTTCTGCTAATTATTATTGCCTTAATATATAAGTATCGGTTACAGCGACTTAACTGCGAGGTAAAAGCTGCCATTCAGAGATCCTGCCACAACAAGGTCGCCATTAATGTCTTCATCGAAATCGAAGGCAAAGGCATCTGTTGTTTTGGGATCACACTCATCGAACATCCTCGTTCTCCCGCCATCACTGCCGGAGGCATTGTCGAGCTTATTGAGGAAGTAGCAATTTGAATTCAGCACAGTCAGTTCTCCTGCTGATGTTATAAGAAGTGCGGCAGCTGAATTTGCAATCTCGGGATACTTCTTCCAGTTAAGTGCTCCGGATACTGAGACAGAAGCCACAAATGAATTATTTATTGTCCCTCCTCCATCCTGCGGCAACTCAGTACGTCCGCCAATAAAAAGATTCCCGCCACCTTCATCAATAACAGCCAGAGCGGCAGCCCCAAAGGCCGGATTGTTTGCAAGCTCAGTTTCCCATATCTTCTGAAAGCTGTTATTGAACCTGGCAACGGAAGCCCTGGGTTCAGCACCTGCTTCACGCCTGGTGAGAGCCAGGTATATATTTCCACTATTATCAACTGAAGCTTCATTGGCTGTAAGGAAAAATCCGTTTAAATAATTCTGCTCCTTCAGGACCTGACCTGTTGAATCGACACTTATGAAGGCAATGCCTGTCTGGCCTGAATAAATTGTATCAGGATCGGCCGAACCTACAGCCAGGTAGTTGTTTGATCCTATCTGTATAAGTTGTGTGCGGTCGATTGTAAATCCCGGATTCAGAGTTTTTTCCCACAGTTTTTTCCCGGTTATGCTGTATCGCATTAAAAGCATTTTACCTCCTGAACTACCGGCAACAATATAGCCTGAAGTGTCATATAATGATGAAGTAAACCTGCCCGACAGCTCAGGGGAAAGATCAATTTTTGTCTTCTTGTTCCTGTCAAGCCTGATAAGGTAGGGTTTTCCTGCAGACATTCCGCAGGCAATTAGGCCTGAATCGGATGTAACCTTTACATAATTAGCCTCCCCTGCACCATAGGTTCTTTCCCAGGCAACATCACGGGTTTTCTTGTTACAGGCTGGTAAAAGCAGAATCAATAAGACAAATGGGGCAAGATTTTTCATTTAAATTCCTGTTTCGTCTGTGCCTGGCTATTCAAGAGCAGAGGCAAGCTCGTCAGTGATCTCAAGATTATGATAAACAAACTGGATATCATCATCATCCTCAAGGGCGTCAACAAAACGCAAAACCTTTTTTGCTGATTCCACATCAAGCTTTTTGGTATCATTCGGAATGCGCTTCAGACCGGCTTCCTCAACTTCAATTTCCATATCATTCAGCTTGCGGTTGACACTGCCGAAATCTTCTTTTGCACAGGTAACAGTTATCATATCGCCGTCAGCATCTATGCTCTGGGCTCCTGCATCTATCATCTCAAGCTCAAGATCTTCCATTGTTATCCCTTCATTCCTGAAGTTGAAAATACCCTTACGGTCGAACAGGAAGCTCAGCGAACCGTTTGTCCCAAGGTTCCCTCCATATTTATTAAAGACTGAACGGACAGCGGCAACCGTACGGTTATTATTGTCAGTCAGGCATTCAATAAATATCGCGATTCCACCGGGGGCATATCCTTCAAATGTAGTCTCAATAAAGCTTTGAGCATCACTTCCTGTGGCCTTTTTTATTGCACGTTCAATATTGTCTTTGGGCATGTTTGCACCCTTGGCATTCTGAATTGCAAGCCTCAGCCTGGCATTTGAATCCGGATCAGGACCGGATTCCCTTACAGCAATCATTATCTCCTTGATGATTTTAGTAAAGATCTTGCCTCTCTTTGCATCAGCCGCACCTTTCTTCCGTTTGATGGTTGACCATTTATTGTGACCTGACATAAAATTTAGATTAGTATTTCACGCAAATTTAAATAAAACTTTCAAACATGGGGTATTGTAGCTATTTTTGCATCGGTTTAATTTACAGGCGGAAGGCGGAAGAAGGATGACATAAAGGCAGATTTTTTATAATGGAGAAGAAATTATATATAGAGACATACGGATGCCAGATGAATGTGGCTGACAGTGAAGTTGTTGCATCCATTCTTTCAGACAAGGGCTATTCAGCAACAGATAATATAAAAGAAGCTACTCTGATACTTATCAATACCTGTTCAATCAGGGATAATGCCGAGCAGCGTATATGGGGCAGGCTCAGGGAAATGGGTCACCTGAAGAAAAAGAATAAAGCCCTGAGAATAGGGATCATAGGTTGCATGGCGGAAAGGCTTAAGGAAAAGCTCCTTGAACAGGAACAGCTTGTTGACCTTGTTGTAGGTCCTGATGCATACCGTGAGCTGCCATCACTTGTATCGGAAGCCGAAGAGGGACACAAGGCTGTTAATGTCCTTCTTTCACGTGAGGAAACTTACGCTGACATATCTCCCGTGAGGATGGATAAAAACGGAGTATCATCCTTTGTTTCTATAATGAGAGGATGCAACAACATGTGTGCATATTGTGTTGTGCCCTATGTGAGAGGAGCAGAAAGAAGCCGCGATCCTGAATCGATTGTCAGGGAGGCTGAGGAACTTTTTGCAAATGGTTACAGGGAAGTGACCCTCCTCGGACAGAATGTCGATTCATACAACTGGAAAAAAGATTCTTCTGTAACCGGATTCCCGCAACTGCTTGAAAGGATTGCACTTATCAATCCGCTATTGAGGGTAAGGTTCTCAACATCACATCCCAAGGATATTTCTGATGAACTGCTTGAAACAATGGCTAGGCACAGGAATATCTGCCGGCATATTCATCTCCCGGCACAGAGCGGAAGTACAAGGATTCTTAAGCTTATGAACAGGGAATACAGCAGGGAATGGTATATGGAAAGGATAAATGCAATTAAGGGAATACTTCCCGACTGTTCAGTTTCAACCGATATGATTGCAGGTTTCTGCTCAGAGACCGATGAGGATCACAGGGAGTCATTATCGCTCATGGAATGGGCAGGATACGACTTTGCTTACATGTTCAAATACAGTGAAAGACCAGGTACAAAAGCTGCAAGGAAATACAAGGATGATGTGCCTGAAGAAGTGAAATCGGAAAGACTCACTGAAATGATTGCCCTGCAGAATAAACTCTCGGCCAGGTCGAAAAAACAGGATGTTGGCAAAGTGTTTGAAGTTTTGATTGAAGGAACTTCAAAAAGATCTGAGGAACAGTTTCACGGACGCACCTCGCAGAACAAGGTTGTTGTCTTCCCGGCTCACGGCCTGAAAAAAGGTGATTATGTGAATGTTAAGATTACAAAAAGCACCTCAGCAACCCTGATTGGCGAAGTGATATTATAATCACTCTGTGCCTCTCAATGCTCTCCGTGTCTCCGTGGTTTAATTTATTTCCTGCCTGTAACAATCTGCAGCTCCTTCAACTGCTTTTCAGAAATTTCCGCAGGCGAATCGAGCATAACATCCCTTCCTGAGTTGTTTTTCGGGAAGGCAATGAAATCCCTGATTGAATCCTGACCACCGAAAGTTGCAACAAGCCTGTCGAACCCAAAGGCAATACCTCCATGCGGCGGAGCTCCGTATTTAAATGCATTCAGGAGAAATCCGAACTGGTTTTCAGCCTCCTCAGGAGTGAATCCCAGTACGCTGAACATAAGTTTCTGCACTGCTGCATCATGAATCCTAATCGATCCGCCACCGATCTCGGTGCCGTTAATTACAAGGTCATAAGCATTCGCCCTTACTTTTCCCGGGTCTGTTTCCATCAGCGAGAGATCTTCAGGAACCGGTGAGGTAAAGGGATGGTGCATCGCAAAGAATCTTTTCTCCTCATCATCCCACTCCACAAGAGGGAAATCGACAACCCAGAGCGGGAAATAAACACCGGGCTTCCTGAATCCAAGGCGATTGCCCATCTCAAGTCTCAGCTCGGAAAGTGCGCTTAGCGTTTTCTTCCGTGTTCCTGCAAGAACGAGAATCAGATCACCGGGTTTTGCACCTGTTGCCTTAATCCATTTTTCAAGATCTGCAGGTGAGTAAAACTTGTCAACAGATGATTTCACTGTTCCGTCAGCATTTACCCTGGCATATATCATTCCCGAGGCTCCAATCTGCGGGCGTTTCACAAACTCTGTAAGTTCATCAATCTGTTTTCTTGTATATTCAGCACAACCTTCAGCACAGATGGCGCCAACATATTCAGCTGAATCAAAAATTCCGAATCCCTTGCCCATAACCACCTCGGTCAGTTCGCAGAATTTCATCCCGAAACGCAGATCGGGTTTGTCTGAACCATAATATGTCATTGCCTCCTGATAGGTAAGCCTGGGAAACTTTTCACTGAATTCGATATTCTTCACGGAACTGAAAAGCTTCTTAATAAGTCCTTCAAAGGTATTGAGTATGTCTTCCCTTTCTACGAATGACATCTCGCAGTCGATTTGTGTGAACTCCGGTTGCCTGTCGGCACGCAGGTCTTCATCCCTGAAGCATTTTACTATCTGGAAATATCTGTCGAAGCCCGCAACCATCAGCAGCTGTTTGAGAGTCTGCGGCGACTGGGGAAGTGCATAGAAAGTACCCGGCTGCATCCTTGAAGGCACAACAAAGTCGCGCGCTCCCTCAGGTGTTGATTTAATAAGCACAGGCGTTTCCACCTCAACAAAGCCTTCAGAGTCCATGTATTTTCTTACCTCCTGGGCCACCCGGTGACGCAGTATTATATTGTTCCTTACAGGTGCCCTGCGAAGGTCAAGATATCTGTATTTCATCCTGAGCTCATCTCCTCCGTCTGTTTCCTCTTCAATTGTAAAAGGAGGCAATTCACTGGGATTAAGCACCTTAAGTTCACTTACAATTATTTCTATATCTCCCGTAGGCATCTTCGGGTTTTTATTGCTTCTCTCCATTACCCTTCCATGAACCTGGACAACATATTCACGGCCAAGCTTCCTTGCCTGAGCGCAGAGTTCACTGTTGGTCTCCATATTGAAAACGAGCTGGGTGATGCCGTACCTGTCGCGCAGATCTGTAAAAGTCATTCCTCCGAGATCTCTTGATTTCTGCACCCAGCCGCAAAGCGTTACCTCTTTTCCTGCAAAATCAATATTTAGTTCACCGCATGTATGAGTTCTGTACATATTTTGAAAATTTCAGCAAAAGTAATAAATGGAAAGTGATTTAGTGAAATAAAAGGCAAAAGGAAATTTAAGACCTCTTCCCAACCCCTCCCCCGGAGTGGGAGGGGCTTGGCTTCCCCCTCTCACATCGGGAGAAGGGGACCGAGGGGGTGAGGCAATTTAATACTGAAGCAAATGCAAGACAACTAAACAAAACAGAGGAATGGTTAACTTATTTCCATATTTTTGCAGTAATACCAGTTAAGATGATCCGGGATCAGAAGGAACATTTCATGAAGGCAGCTCTTGCCGAGGCTGAGAAGGCTTATGAGAAGCAGGAGGTTCCTGTGGGCGCTGTAGTTGTACATAATGGTGTTATTATTGCCAGGGCGCATAACCTGACTGAAACACTCAGAGACCCGACCGCCCATGCAGAAATGCAGGCCATCACTGCAGCAACAGCTTACCTCGGGGGCAAATACCTGACTGACTGCACAATATATGTCACGCTTGAACCCTGTGCGATGTGCGCGGGAGCAATCGGATGGAGCCAGGCCCCGGCAGTTGTATATGGCGCTTCAGACGAAAAAAAGGGTTACAGCAAAGTGAAGGGTGAGCTGCTTCACCCAAAAACAACAGTGGAATCCGGAATTATGGAAAATGAATGCAGGGAACTGCTGCTGAAATTTTTCAGGAGCAAACGCTAAATTCATTACCTTTACAAAAATCCTGTTTATGAAGCTTGACAACAGCAAGACAATAATCAGTTTCAGAATCAAACTATTCGCAGTTACAGTTCTTTTCCTTGCATACATAATTTTATCTTATGCTGCCAAGAAGATAAAACTCAGCCTGTTTGGGATTAATGATACCGGCTGGACACTCATTTTTGCAGGTATCTGGCTGCTGATCGCCTTCATTCCAATGATACTGAACCGTCAGTATGTAAGTTACTCTGATGAGGGCGAGAATATCACTTTCAGGTATTTCACTGCAGGACTTGTAGGAAGTAAAAAGAATTCAGTTGAAATAGATAAAAGAACCTTTGGCGGATATAAGACAGAAACCAGGTGGTTCGGCCTGATATGGAGTATTACTCTCTATCAGAACTTCAGGGAAGGACTTGCTAAATATCCTCCAATTTATATAAGCGCGCTCAATAAGGAAGAAAGGGAAAAAGTCTTCAGATCGCTTAACATGTATGCACCTAAGTCGTGAAGGTTATCATCTGATAACATGAGTTTTATCATTTTAAAAATCTTTTAACACTGGCAATTTTGAATAATTAAATCTGACCTATTAACAACTAAAACCATATCAATATGAACGTAGATAAGATCATGAACAACCTCGAGAAGAAGCATCCCGGGGAAGTTGAGTACTTACAGGCAGTCAGGGAAGTCCTTGAATCGATTGAGGAGGTTTACAATGAGAATCCCCAGTTTGAATCAGCCAATATCATTGAAAGGATTATTGAGCCCGACCGTATCATAACATTTAAGGTACCGTGGATAGACGATGAGGGAAATGTAAAGGTAAACCTGGGTTACAGGATACAGTTCAACAATGCAATTGGCCCGTACAAGGGAGGACTACGCTTCCACCCAAGTGTGAACCAGTCGATTCTAAAATTCCTGGGCTTCGAGCAGATCTTCAAGAATGCACTTACAACACTTCCAATGGGTGGCGGTAAAGGCGGATCTGATTTCGACCCTAAAGGCAAATCAAATGCCGAAGTAATGCGCTTCTGCCAGAGCTTTATGCTCGAATTATGGAAATACATTGGTCCTGAAACAGACGTTCCCGCCGGCGACATAGGAGTTGGCGGTCGTGAGATAGGCTTCCTGTACGGAATGTACAAGCGCCTGAAAGGCGACCATACAGGCGTTCTCACAGGTAAAGGAAGCAACTGGGGCGGCTCACTCGTTCGTCCTGAAGCCACAGGTTTCGGTTGTGTATACTTTGCAAAGGAAATGCTTGCAACAAAAGGTCACAGCTTTGAAGGAAAAAGAGTAGCAATAAGCGGCTTCGGAAACGTTGCCTGGGGAGCTGCATTAAAAGCAACCGAACTGGGCGGCAAAGTAGTTACAATCTCTGGTCCTGACGGTTACATCTACGATCCTGATGGCATATCAGGCAAGAAAATTGAATACATGCTCGAGCTGAGGGCTTCAAATGAAGATATAGTAAAACCATATTCTTATGCTTTTGAAGGTTCTGAATTCCACGGAGGCAAACGTCCATGGGAGGTCAAGGTCGATATCGCACTTCCCTGTGCAACACAGAACGAACTCAATAAGGAAGATGCTGAGAAACTTGTTAAGAATGGTTGTATTTGTGTTTGCGAAGGCGCCAATATGCCAAGCACTCCTGAAGCAATTGAGTTTATTCAGAGGAGCGGGCTTCTGTTTGCTCCCGGTAAGGCAGCAAACGCCGGCGGCGTAGCAACCTCAGGCCTTGAGATGACACAGAACTCCATGAAGCTCCGCTGGAATCGTCAGGAAGTAGACGAACGCCTCCATGAGATCATGTGCAATATCCACAGTCAGTGCTTGAAGTACGGCAAGAGAAGCGATGGCTATGTTGACTATGTTAAGGGCGCCAACATCGCCGGCTTCCTGAAAGTTGCAAACTCCATGCTTGATATGGGAGTGATCTGATCCCATTAACATATTCACCTTATCTCCCCCTCTCTTTTTGAAAAGAGGGGGATTTTTTTTACATTTACCTGTCTCATTTCTCGTGCTATGCCAATTTCACTCAAGCATAAAATTGCCCTGGGTCTCATTCCCCGTATAGGCGATATCAATGCCAGGAAGCTTGTCGCCCACTTCGGAAGTGTTGAAGCTGTATTCAGCGAATCGTACAGGAATGTTCTGAAAATTCCGGGCATAGGTCCTGAAATTGCAAAGTACATCTGCGACAGATCATACATTGCCGCAGCTGAAAAAGAGGCTGAGTATGTCACAAAAAACAATATCAGAACATACTTCTACCTTGACAATGATTATCCTTACCGTCTGAGGCAGTGCGATGATTCTCCGGTTGTGTTTTTTTTCAGGGGAAACTGTGATCTTGACTCAAATAAAATAATAAGTGTAGTTGGTACACGTAATGCCACATCAAGAGGCAAAGAACTGTGTGACAGAATAATAGGCGAGCTGGCGCAAAGACATCCGGAGCTTATTATTGTCAGCGGGCTGGCTTACGGCATTGACATTGCTGCACATAAAGCAGCCCTTGCCAACAAGCTTCAGACAATCGGTGTTCTGGGACATGGACTGGGCACAATGTATCCTTCAATGCATGAATCAACAGCCAGAGCTATTACAGTCTCAGGAGGACTTCTGACTGATTTTGTATCCGATGCTCTTCCTGAACGGAATAACTTCCTGAAGCGCAACAGGATAATTGCCGGGATCTCAGATGCAACACTTGTAGTTGAGTCGGGCGAGAAAGGAGGAGCCCTTGTAACAGCTGATATTGCAGCCTCATATAACCGTGATGTTTTCGCAATACCCGGCAGACCCGGTGATCAATGGTCGGCAGGTTGCAACAAACTGATAAAGAACAATAAGGCTGCCCTCATTGAAAATGCTGCAGATATGGAATATTTCCTTGGCTGGGAGTCTGAGAAAAGCAGGCTTCCGGTACAGCGTTCCCTCTTTGCCGACCTTGATGAAAATGAAAAGTCTGTCTTTGAGCTGATCTCAAAAGAAGGCGAAATGACTATCGATGCTATCTGCCGGATGCTGAACATGCCTGTTCACAAGCTTTCTTCACAGCTTCTTCAGATGGAGCTGAAAGGAATTCTCAGGTGCCACCCCGGAAATTTATACAGGATCTGCAGCTGACAGTTCCTCCTTCAGCATTAAAGATTATAGATGTTATCTGGTTGCTTGTTGCTTGTTGCTTGTTTTACAGAAACGAGAGGCTGGCACTTATTAATTTTATCCCTTATAATAATGTACTTCTGGTATTTTTTTTACTTTTATCAGTCAGAAGCATATATATATTAATATCAATAACTATGAACCAACGTGTTAGCCAGTTCATGGCTACAATCAAGGCAAAGAATCCAGGTGAGAATGAATACCACCAGGCAGTTCAGGAAGTGGCTGAGTCACTCATCCCCTTCATAGAGGAGAATCCAAAATACAAGCAGGCCAAAATCCTTGAGAGGATTGCGGAACCTGAAAGGACAATAATCTTCAGGGTTCCATGGCTTGATGATAAAGGAGAGATACAGATCAACAGGGGATTCAGGATTGAGATGAACAGCGCAATAGGGCCTTACAAGGGAGGGCTGCGCTTTCACCCTACAGTTAACCTTGGCATACTGAAATTCCTTGCCTTCGAACAGGTTTTCAAAAACAGCCTTACAACACTTCCCATGGGCGGAGGTAAAGGCGGATCTGATTTTGATCCGAAAGGCAAATCAGACAATGAGGTGATGAGATTCTGCCAGAGCTTCATGACAGAGCTCTACAGGCATATTGGAGCTGATACCGATGTTCCGGCAGGCGACATAGGAGTCGGCGGAAGGGAAATAGGATACTTATTCGGTCAGTATAAAAGACTTAAAAACGAGTTTACCGGTGTTCTTACAGGCAAAGGCATTGAATGGGGCGGATCGCTGATAAGACCTGAGGCTACCGGATACGGTGCTACATATTTTGCTGAAGAGATGCTCTCAACACGTGGCGATGGAATAAAAGGCAAAACGGTATGTATCTCCGGATCAGGCAACGTGGCACAGTACGCTGCCGAGAAGGTAACGCAGCTGGGTGGAAAAGTTGTCACCATGTCCGATTCAGATGGTTTCATTTATGATACTGAAGGAATTGATTCCGGAAAGCTCAACTTTGTGATGGAACTGAAAAACGTCAAAAGGGGACGCATTAAGGAATACACTACGAAATATAAGGCTGAATATCACGAAGGGAAAAGGCCATGGGGAATTAAATGCGATATTGCTATGCCTAATGCAACCCAGAATGAGATTGACGCCGCTGATGCCAAGACTCTCGTGAAAAACGGATGCATCTGCGTCTCCGAGGGAGCTAACATGCCTTCAACACCTGAAGCCGTTGAGGTATTCCTGAATGCTAAAATACTTTATGGCCCGGGTAAAGCCGCTAATGCTGGCGGAGTTGCCACTTCAGGACTAGAGATGACACAGAACTCGATGCGACTGCCATGGTCGAGGGAAGAGGTTGATGAACGCCTTCACATTATTATGCAGAATATTCATAAGACCTGTGTTAGGTACGGAACAGGGAAAGATGGTTACATCAATTATGTTAATGGTGCGAACATAGGCGGATTTGTGAAGGTAGCAAATGCAATGCTCGCCCAGGGACTTGTTTGATGCAGTTCATTGATACTCATTCACATATTTACCTGCCTGAATTTGATTCCGACAGGGATGCAGCAGTTGATAGAGCTGTAAAAAGTGGTGTCAGGGCAATACTGATGCCTAACATCGATGCAGGCTCCCTGGATAGTATGCTCGATACTGAAAAAAGATACAGCGGGATATGCTTTTCAATGCTTGGACTGCATCCTACTTCTGTTAAGGAAGATTATCATAAGCAGCTTGAAGGACTGGAAAATTCATTCAGCGCTCATAATTATATAGCTGTCGGAGAGATTGGCATTGACCTGTACTGGGACAAGACCTTCATCCATGAACAGATAATTGCTTTCAGAAGGCAGCTTGCCTTTTCTCTTGATGTGAAGCTACCTGTTGTAATCCATTCAAGGGAATCCTTCCCTGAAGTTTTTGCCGTGCTCGATGAATTTGCTGGCAGGGGACTGAAAGGGATTATGCACGCTTTCTCAGGCACTGCTGATGATGCATCCCGGGCTGTGAAAATGGGATTAAAACTCGGGATCGGCGGCATAGTGACATTTAAAAATTCCGGTCTTGACAAAGCGCTGAGCAGCGTAAAACCTGAGGATCTGGTACTTGAAACAGACTCACCCTATCTTGCCCCTGTACCACACCGAGGAAAAAGAAATGAGAGTTCGTATATTTGCATCATAAATAAGAAGATTGCAGATATTTACGGAATGAATGAAGAGGAGACTGCAGATGTTTTGTACAATAATTCAGCCAGCCTCTTTAAGCTTTGAAAATCCTGTATGAAAGGAAAAAAGAACGAGACAAAACTACTAATAATCTATACCGGCGGTACAATTGGCATGGTCCATGACCCTGTAACCGGATCGCTTGTACCAATAGATTTCAGATATATATCACAGCATGTTCCTGAGCTGAAGAAATTCGGCCATGACCTGTATTCTGTATCATTCGACCCGGCTATCGATTCCTCCAATATTGATCCTGCTGTCTGGATAAGGATGGCTGTAATTATAGAAGAGAACTATGACAGGTATGACGGCTTTGTGATACTTCATGGCACTGACACAATGGCTTACAGCGCCTCAGCGCTCAGCTTTATGCTTGAGAACCTTGCCAAGCCTGTAATCTTCACCGGCTCTCAGCTGCCGATAGGCTTGCTGCGCACCGACGGCAAGGAAAATCTTATAACGGCCATTGAGATTGCAGCAGCAAGGGAACAGAAAAGGTCTTATGTGCCGGAAGTATGTATTTATTTCGACAATAAACTGTCGAGGGGTAACAGGACAACAAAACTAAGTGCTGAGCATTTCGATGCCTTCAGCTCTCCGAACTATCCCTTCCTGGCTGAAGTAGGACTGCACCTTAAATATAATAAAGGATATATAGACGCTCAGAGGTCTTCAAGAAAACTTGTTGTACACAAGGACTTTGACACAAATGTGGCAATACTGAAGCTCTTTCCGGGCATAAACAGGAATTTTGTGCAATCGGTGCTTGGCACAAAGGGGCTTAAAGGCTTGATTATAGAGACCTTTGGTTCAGGCAATGCCCCTACTTACGACTGGTTCATTGACGAGTTGCAGAAATTTCTGAAAAAGGGAGGAATAATACTTAACGTAACCCAGTGTCACGGAGGCAGTGTGGAGATGGGACTTTATGAAACGAGCAGGCATTTACTTGCTGCAGGAGTTATCAGCGGTCGTGACATAACCTCAGAGGCATCTGTGACAAAGCTGATGTACCTTCTGGGCAGGTATCAGACCAGGGAAGAAGTTGTAAAAGGCCTGAACACATCTCTTGCAGGAGAAATAAGCTGAGCTGACAGGAAATAAAGAATATTTTTGTAATTTGCGCCCCTGTTTTTGGAGAGATGCTCGAGTGGTTTAAGAGGCACGCCTGGAAAGCTTGTATACCCCTAAAGGGTATCTGGGGTTCGAATCCCCATCTCTCCGCCAAATGAAAAACCTCCCGCTGAAAGGCGGGATTTTTGTTTTCAGACGAAGCAGCCAGATCTTTCTGGACTGCGAAGTATGAAAATAAAAATCATAATGAGCGAAGCGAATGAGAGGTTTTTCATTTGAAGCATCCCCTCCGGGATCACTGAAAGTAATCCCCTGTTTGATAATCACCTTTCAGCTTTACAGGGGTTTGCATTTGCCTTGCATGGATCTCCCCAAAGGGATCACGAGCGAAGCGAGTAATCCCCTGCCACAACCCGCCTCACCCCATTCCGATAGCTCCTAGTATCCGTATGATTATGTTAAAAAAGGCT
>ENA-UOWG01002174-UOWG01002174.1-activated-sludge-metagenome-genome-assembly--contig:-NODE-2174-length-17392-cov-5.015285_pt1 | contig 17392 bp, 17 predicted proteins | sample MGYA00238147_ERZ761563 | MGnify/ENA primary metagenome ERZ761563 (study PRJEB28884, sample SAMN05720216) | anaerobic digester metagenome | isolation source: active sludge of municipal... | reverse complement strand
GACGCCACGGAGGACATCAAGGTCCATGCGGTCCCCCTGGCTGAGGTCGAAGGCTGGCTGCAAAGGAAGCAGCAGGAGGGCCTGCTGGTCGACGCCAAGATCTACGCCGGCCTGTACTTTGCCAAGAAGGGGGAGGCCGGCCAGTGAGCACCATTGAGATTGTTGCCACCGTCTTCGGCCTGGCCAGTGTCCTGCTGACCGTCCGCCAGAACATATGGTGCTGGCCGACCGGCCTGATCATGGTGTTCCTGTACATCTTCATCTTCTACGAGGCCAGGCTCTACTCGGACATGGGCCTGCAGGTGGTCTACGTTGTTCTGCAGATCTACGGCTGGTATCACTGGCTCCATGGCGGCAAAGACAAGGGCGAGCTCAAGGTGATGCGCATCGGTCGGCGTGGTGCGGCGGGCTGGGCGCTCGTCGCCGTGGCCTGTACCTTTGGCCTGGGCTACACCATGCGAACCTTCACCAACGCCAGCCTGCCGTACTGGGACGCGGCGGCGACGGTGATGAGCCTGATCGCCCAGTGGCTTATGGCCAGGAAGGTACTTGAGTCCTGGGTGATCTGGATCGCCGTGGATGTCCTGAGCATCGGCATCTACCTGGCCAAGGGTCTCTACCCCACCATGGTCCTTTACGTGGCGTTCCTGGTGCTGGCCACCATGGGTCTCTTCGCATGGAGGAAGTCGTGGAAACAGGCACAGAAGGCAGCCGCCCCGCAACCGGCATGACCCTCGGCAAGTTCATGCCGCCGCACCTGGGCCACCAGTACCTGGTGGACTTCGGCAGGAACTGTGTCGACCGGCTGACGGTCCTGGTCTGCTCCATCCAGGCCGAGCCCATCCCGGGGGAACTGCGGCACCGGTGGATGCGGGAGATGTTCCCGGACGTGAACGTGGTCCACGTCACCGACGAGAACCCGCAGGAGCCGTCCGAGCACCCGGACTTCTGGAGGATCTGGCACGACAGCATCCGGCGGGTCCTGCCGACGGGGCCGGACGTGGTGTTCAGCTCCGAGCAGTACGGGTTCAAGCTGGCCGAGGTGCTGGGTGCCAGGCACATCCCCGTGGATTGTCAGCGCAGTCTGGTCCCGGTGTCGGGCTCCGCCGTCCGGCAGAAGCCCATGGAGAACTGGAGGTTCATCCCGCCCTGTGTCCGGCCGCACTTTGTAAAGCGGGTCTGCATCTTCGGACCTGAGTCGACCGGGAAGTCAACCTTGGCCAGGGACCTCGCCACCCATTACCAGACGGTCTGCGCGGAGGAATACGCCCGCGGGCTGCTGGACCACAAGGCCGGCCGCTGCGATCCGGAGGACATCCCGTTAATCGCCAGGGGCCAGGTCGCCTCCGAGGATGCCCTGGCCCGGCAGGCCAACCGGCTGCTCTTCTGCGACACGGACGTCCTGACCACCACTATTTGGAGCGACGTGCTCTTTGGCGGTTGCCCGCAGTGGATCAAGGACCTCGCCGAGGAGCGCCGTTACGACCTCTACCTCCTTACCGACGTTGATGTCCCATGGGTGGACGACGCCCAGCGCTATCTGCCCCACGCCCGGCAGGAGTTCATGGACCGTTGCGTCCGGGAGTTGGAGTCGCGTGGCCGTCGCTACGTTCGGATCGGCGGTTCCTGGACAGAGCGCTTCGAGAAAGCCTGCCGGGCGGTGGCCGGCATGCTTGGGGAGGATGATCAATGAACTTAAGGAGCATCCCTTTCCTGGACCGACTAGACCAGGCACAGAGGATTCTTCTGGCCGGCGCGGGCGGTGGTTTCGATGTCTTCTGCGGGTTGCCGCTCTACTTTCACCTCCGAGGATTGGGCAAGGACGTACAGCTGGCCAACCTGACATTCTCCAACCTTTACGGCGTCGGCGGTCGACAGCTGGCCCCGGAGGTCATGGAGATCACCGCCGAATCGGGCGGCCGCGACTGGTACTTCCCAGAAAAGTTCCTGTGCCGCTGGCTACAGGCTAAGGGCATTGGGGCCTCGATTCAGTGCTTCTTCCGGACCGGCGCCAAGCCGCTTCGGGCCGCTTACGAGGCGGTGTGCGCCGCGTACGGCATCGACACCATTCTGCTGGTCGATGGCGGCACCGACAGCCTCATGCGTGGCGACGAGGCGGGGCTCGGCACGCCCGGCGAGGACATCGCCAGCATCTCGGCCGCCAGCCGGACGAACGTGTCGCACAAGCTCCTGGCCTGTCTCGGCTTCGGGGTCGACGCCTATCACGGCGTGGTCCACGCCCACTTCCTGGAGAACGTGGCAGCCCTGTCTCGGGAGGGCGGCTACCTGGGAGCTTTCTCTCTTCTAAGGGAGATGGAGGAGGCCCGGCTCTATCTGGACGCCTGCGATTTCGTCTTCCGGCGCATGCCTGACTCGCCGAGCATCGTAAACGCATCCATCTGCTCGGCAATCCGCGGGGAGTACGGCGACTTTCACGCCACTGAGCGCACCCGCGGCAGCAAGCTGTGGATCAACCCGCTGATGCCAGTCTACTGGGGCTTCGAGCTCGACGCGGTGGCCGGGCGCTGCCTATATCTGGACCTGGTTGGCGAAACTCAGAACCAGATGGAGATCCTGAAGGCCGTCGAAGGTTTCCGCGAGAAGCTCCGCGCCGATGGTCGGATTCGTCCGACCGAGCCGATCCCGGTGTAGTGCGCGGAGACGATGGACAGGAGGATCCGCTGTGCGCATCATCGTCAAGACCGGTGACATCCTCGATGAGCGCGTGGACGTGCTGATCAGCAGCGGCAACACCCAGCTGAACATGTCCGGCGGGGTCAACGGGGCCATTCTGCACCGCGGTGGCAAGGACGTGCAGGCCGAACTGCGAACCTATCTCAAGGGACTGGGCCGACACTGGGTCGAGCCCGGCGCGGTGGTTCTGACCGGCCCGGGACCGCTGGCGGTTAGGCACATCGTCCATGCCGTAGCCATCGACGCCTTCTACGCATCGAGCGTCGAACTAGTGCAGAAGACGGCGACTCGTGCGCTGGAACTCGCCGCCGAACAGGGCGCCGCGACGGTGGCCCTGCCGGCGCTGGCCACTGGCTACGGGCCGCTCTCGGTCCGCCAGTTCGCCGAGGGCCTGCGCGGAGCGCTCTCCAGCCAGTATCCGGGTATTGCGGAACTGCGGGTGGTCCTGGCTTCCGAGGGCGATGCCGCGGTCGTGCGCGAAGTGTTGGGTGTCTCGTGACCGGCGACTTGCCCACCGACGCCCTGACCGGCTGCCTGCTCGGCACGGCCGTTGGCGACTCTCTTGGCCTGCCCTATGAGGGGGTCTCCCGTCGCCGTGCTGCCAAACTCTTCCCTGGACCGCTGCGCCACCGGTTCGTCTTCAGACGCGGGATGATCAGCGACGACACCGAGCACTCGCTCTTCGTGGCGCAGGCGCTCTTGGCCCATCCGGAATCCCCGGACGCCTTCGCCAAGTCCCTGGCCTGGAAACTACGCTGGTGGTTCCTAGGGCTGCCGGCCGGCGTGGGCTTGGCCACCATCCGTGCCTGCCTAAAGCTGTGGCTGGGCTTCCCGCCGGCAAAGAGCGGAGTCAGATCGGCGGGCAACGGCCCTGCTATGCGCACCGCCTTGCTGGGTGCTTACTTCGGCGAGGATGAGGATGCGCTCCGCCGACATGTCGAAGCAGCCACCATCATCACCCACCGCGATCCCCGAGCGCTCACCGGAGCCATGGCTGTAGCTGTATGCGCACAGGTAGGTGCCAAGTCAGAGGCCTCGGCGCGGCCGGATGTCTCTACAGTCCTCGAGCGCCTGAAGAATCTGGCCCCAAGTGACGGAGAGTGGGTGAGCGCCATGGACAAACTGTCAGTTCACTTGGCCAGCGACAGGGCGGTCCTGGATTTCGCCGACAGCTTGAGCCTCCAACGCGGAGTGACCGGCTACATCTATCACACCGTCCCGGTGACCATCTACGCCTGGCTAAGGCACTGGGGCGACTTCCGCTCGACGTTGGAAGCGGTGGTGCGCTGCGGCGGTGACGCCGACACCACCGGAGCCATTGCCGGGGCACTGGCCGGGGCGACGGTGGGGCTGCAGGGGATACCGGCCGAGTGGCTCGACGGTATTAAGGACTGGCCCCGCTCGACAGAGCTACTGCGCGAGGTGGCTGGAAGCCTAGTAGGCAGGAAGGGTGGTCAGTCGGGCCTGGGACCGGTTGGCTACCCTTGGCCGGCTGTTGCTCCCCGCAATCTCTTCTTTCTGGCCGTGGTCCTTGTCCACGGGTTCCGGCGATTGCTGCCACCGTACTGAGAGGGACACTCATGTGTACCGTCTGCGATGCCTTCGACACCAAGATCGAAATCCGTTCCCCGGGGCAGCTGGAGAGCGTGTGCGTCAAGGTGAAGGCAGCCGTCGCCGACGGGACTCTCGTCTACAACTCCTTCGAATCCGACCGCGAGCTGATTGGCCAGCAGTCCTTTATGGAGCTTGATCCGGCAGGACCATTTCCGGATGTCCTGCGCTATCATTTCCACTGTAAGCGCTGCGGGAACTGCTATGGTCTCTTTGTGGAAACGTATCATGGTGCGGGCGGGACATGGTCATTGGTGGGCAATCTGCCCTCGCTGATTGTCGGGGTGAGCCAACCACAACCGGGATAGGCGGGATTTGCCCGGGCATCGGCGCGGGGTCGTCAGCGTCCTGTGAGAAGCAGGGAAGACTTCCCGAGGCCAGGGCGGGCTACGAGCGCTACATTGCAGTCTTCTCTGCCGGCATTTCGGCCGAGTACGCGCGGAGTTGGCTTGAGAAGTTGAACGCCACGCGTTGGAGCAGGCCAGCCCGCTCTTGCGCCGCGTCGAGGGGCGGGGAGAATGGCAATCATGAAGATATGCCTCGCTATTCGTCGGCGGAGCGGGGCCACAGCGCTTGGGAGCACGCAGCCATGAATGCCCAGAAGATCGCGAGCAACACGGCTTTCCAGATGGCCGTGATTCTGATCGTTGGCAGTTCTATGCTTTCTTCCTGTGCCTTACGCTCTCGTGCGGGCCAACCAGAGACAAAGTCCAAGTCAGCGCAGGAACATGTCGATTGCGGAATCGAGTTGGGCCAGAAGGGTGATGCTGATGGGGCAATTGCCGAGTTCCGGGCAGCCATAGCCCTGGACCCAAACAACCCTGAGGCCCACTACGGCCTCGGCATAGCGCTTGCCCAAAAGGATAACCTTGACGGTGCGATTTGCGAACTTCGTGAATGCGTGCGACTGAATCCGGCCAGTTCGGCCGGCCACCGCAACCTGGGCGTATATCTGGGTTGGAAGAAGGACTACGACGGAGCCATTGCCGAGTTCAGGGAGGTGCTGCGCCTTAAGCCGAAAGATGCAAGAGCGAGCTTCTGCTGGGGCCTTATGCTGGAGAAAAAGGGGGATCTTGATGGGGCCACTGCTAAATATCGGGACGCCGTAGTCTTTGATCCGTATTTCTCCGATGCATTCCGGAGCCTGGGGTGGGCACTGGCAACCAAGGGAGACATGGTTGCGGCAACAACAGTCTTCCGCGATGGCATCAAGGCTACTCCCGAGAGCGCGGAGTTGCATTACAACCTGGGCGTTGTGCTCAATGCCACGGGCCACGCCGATGAAGCGATGGCCGAATACCGAGAAGCCATTCGTTTGGCTCCGAACTCAGAGAAGGCCCACTGCAATCTGGGCGCACTCCTGGCCACCAAAGGAGATATCGCAGGCGCAACCTTGGAGTTCCGCGAAGCGGTTAGGATCAAGCCTGATTCAGCCAAGCATCACTTCGGCCTAGCTGCTCTTCTCGTGTGTACTGAGAGATCAAAGAAGGAAGGCATCGCTGAGCTTCGGCGTGCTATTGAACTGGATAGCAGCTTCGCCCAGAAGGTGCTTGATGACAAGGCCTTTGAGTCGGTCCGCAATGCTCCGGAGTTGGCCCCACTTCTGAAGACTAAGCAGGAGCGGCCGCAATCCGTTGGGCCGAAGTAGTGGCCGCTGGCGCATAGCCGAAGACTGGCGTTCGCAAGGTGGCCCACAGACCCAGTTCGATCCCGAGTTCAGGATCATAGGGAAGCTAAGCGTCTGGCTCGCCATCCCGTTGGTGGGGGCCTGACTTGATGCTTGCGCGAAGCTCCCGGCGTGGAGACAATGCTGGTGTTGGTGAGCCAGGAGGTCCCTGATGGGACTGGAGTTGTCTGCAGACTATCGGGCCGAGTTGGTCCCCAGCGACTCTGAGGGCACCGCGCATACCAGGGCCTATTGGCGGGCAAGGTCCAAGAAGCTACTCGATGATCGTGCTGGCGGGGATTTTCAGGGAGAGGTTATGAGCCAAGAAGCAGTGGCCTCTTCCCCAGGGCAACTGGCAGCCATTGAAGGGGAGCCACAGCCTCCAGCGGCTGGCAGCCAGCGAGAAATGAGGAAGCCCGCAATGCTCATCATGCGCAAGATGCGGATTCTGGCGGTAGCGCTCCTTGTCACGGCCGCTTCCGGCCTAGCTGCGGAGCCATCGTCGAAGCCGCTCGACCCGGCCGCCGAGAAGGCCTGCACGGAGTTTGCCAGGAAGATCGAGGCCTGCATCAACGCCTGCGACCCGGGGCCGTACAACCGAGCCATCGATGCGGACGCGATAGCCGCGGCGGCGCTAAAGGGCTTTGATGTGCCGGACGTGCTCAGGACCACGGTGCGGGTCCAATGGGTCGGAGGGAATCTTGGCACGGAGCTAGTCACCCAGAGCATCCGCAAGGGCGGCAGTTACAGGTTTCTGAGGCTGCGCATGGTCGACGGCCAACCGCGGGCGCTGTTCCGACTGCTCGTCGGGCCGACCACCGATGTGAACTATCACGAGATGCGCCTCGCCGGCTGGGACAAAGGCGAGCCGAAGGTGGTGGATATGTATTTCGCCAACAGGGGGGAGTGGCTGACTGAGGAGGTTCGCCATTCCATGCTGCTCCCCGTCACGACGGCGAAGAAAGGCAATGAGGCGGTGCTGACTCCTCTGGAAAAGGAGTTGCTCGCAGCAGTCCTGGACATAGCCAAGGCACGGAAGGCGGGCGATGAGGGCAGGCCTGCCGATGCTCTGGCGACGCTCAAGGCTCTGCCCGAGTCCGTTCGGAATGCCAAGCACATCCTCATGTTGAGAGTTAGCGTGGCCTCGGCAGTGAGCGCGGCAGAGCTGGCCGCGGCGGCCGAGGACACGCGCAAGGCGTTCCCTGGCGACTGGTGGGTCGAGATCTTCCTCATGAACCACTTCCTGGAGGAGAAGAATTTTGCGGCTGCGCTCGAATCCATCGACCGGTTGGACCGGTGTCTGGGAGGCGATCCCTTCCTGCAGGTGATGCGCGCCTGCATGTTTCAGGCTGACGGGCAGAAGGCCAAGGCCGCGGCAAGCTGCCGTAAGGCGCTGACGGAAGAGCCCAAGATGCTGGTGGCCCACATCCTAGCCCTGCCCATGGCGCTGGAGGCCAAGGAATTCGCGCAGGCGGCGCGGAGCCTGACGGTCATGGCCGATAGCCAAGGTGTCGGAGAAATGCCGGACCTCGCCGGCGAGCCGGCCTTCGCGGAGTTCCTCAAGTCCGAGGAGGGCCGGCAGTGGCAGGCCTCGCAGAAGAAGCAGGCGGCCGCGGGCCAAGGGACGGCCGGCAGCCCGGTCCCGGGCGGCGAGGGCGTCGCCGTGCCGGAGGTCAAGAGGCCGGACCCCGCCACGGAGAAGGCCTGCCTGGCCTTCGCCGGGGAGCTCGAGAAGGCGTTCAAGACGGGGGACTATGCCCCTCTGGACAAGGCCTTGCGCAAGGACATCGCCTCCACCCGGATCATGAGGGGCCTCGAGAAGTCGGACAAGCTCAAGGAGGAGGTTGGCGACGTCTGCGCCGGTTGGCGTCCCGGCTGGAGCTTGTGCAAGGCCATTGCCGGAGGCACGGACTGCAAGCTTCTTGGCATCGTGCAAGTCGGGGACCAGCCCCGGGCCGTATTCAGGCTCATCGGCAAGCGGCCGATGGTCCTCGACTACCAGGAGTTCGTCCTGAAGCCGTCGGAGAAGGGCGTGGAAGTCGTGGACGTCTACACATTCTCCTCAGGCACCTGCTACAGCGACTCCCAACGCCGGCTCATCCTGTCGTGCATTCCCATGTACGACAAGGGATTCGTCAAGGAGCTGCAGGGGGACGAACGGCTGTTCGTCGAGAATGTGCCCCGGCTCGAGGCCCTCGAACGCCAGGCGCGCGCGAGGGAGTTCAAGGAAGCCTTCGCGACCTATGAGGGGCTGCCGGAGGCGGTGAGGCGGGAGTGGGGCGTGCGCTTCACCATGTTCGTATGCGCCCTGAACCTGGGCGTTGAATCTGAGAAGTGGAAGGCCGCGATTGATGACCACTACCGGAACCACGCGGACGAGCCCTGGCTGGACCTGTGGGTGGCCAGCGTGTCCCTCGACAAGAAGCGCTACGCCGAGGCCCTAGTCGCGATCGATCGCCTGGACAGGCGGGTGGGCAGAGATCCCTACCTGGACTTCATGAGGGCCCGAGCCTGTCTGGGGCAGGACAAGTTGAGTGAGGCCAAGAATCTCTGCCAGGCGGCCGTCCAAAAGGAGCCGGCGCTGATCCCCCCGAGAGAGATGCTCGCGCTGATCGCCATGAAGGAGAAGGACTACCGGCAGGCGGCCCAGATACTCAGTGATCTGGGGACTACCCGTAGCTACCGGCCGACCGCGCTGGCCAAGTCCCGGGAGTATGCGGATTTCCTTGCCTCCGAAGAGGGGAAGAAGTGGCAGGCCGCGAATGAGGGCAAGCCCGAGGTTGGGCCTGTTCGGCAGCGGCCCGCGCCGGATGGGGTGGGGGAGTGAAAGGCGGCATTCCGGCTCTATCGCTACACTGTGGCCCGGCCCAAGGCTGAGGCCACCGATCTGGGGCAATGTCCTGTTCAGGGGAAGACAGGTGCCTGTTTCTAGCAGCGTTAGTCGGGCCCTATGCCCGGAGGTCCGCACCAGACCAGGGACAGGCCATCCCCACCCCCGGTCACGACTTGCACCGCGGCCGGGAACGGAAACTCGATCTGATGTACAGCAGAATGTACAGCGCGCGGCCCGGGATGCTCTCCGAGCCCGCGCTCATCGCCCCGCCGCCCACCCTCGCTTCGCCCAGCGCCCCGGGCGGGTCCATGGCCCCGCCGGGACGGCCCGGGCGCGGGGTGGCGCCTACGGGACTTGCAGCCTACCGGCCGCTTCTTACCGCTCGCGTCATTTCAAATAGCATCACCTCCTCTCGCAGATATCGCACCAGCCCGTTCCGGCCCTCGCCAAAGCAGAACCGGCTGAAGCCGTTCCTCCTGGCGATGTTGTCAACGGTCCCGCGCGAACACCGCCAGCGGTTCTGGATCTCCTTCGGGGACATGTAGGGGCTGGGCGGATTCTGCTGAGGGTCGCCGGCGGGTTTCGCCTCAGAGGGGGGAGGGGCGCCGCGGCCGGCCGCCGGGCCGCGGGCAGAACGCCTGCCGCGGGGCCGGCCCAAAGGCTCGGCTCCGCCGTCGGCAACGGCCTTGCTCACGTCGTGAGATGAGTTGGTCTGAGGGCGCCGGACGGACATGGCATCTCCTTGCAGAACACCCGTGCAACCGATTCTGCAAGACAGTCCAAGTCCGAAGCCCGACTTTCCGTCCGCCAGCCTAGCCGCGGCAGCAGCTCCGCAGGGGACATCGTGATCAGGCTCTAGCAATACAGTACCTCAGAATGTCGGAATTGGCAATAGGCCATTTTCCAGTGGAGCGGGTTTTCCTGTTGACTGCGTATGATTATGCTATATACGTAGCGAAATGAGAAGGCGGCGGTGTCTGGCCCCAGAGGTGCTCCCCGGCGACCTGATTCTTCGCCGCAACAAGGTCTTCAGGACTCTCCCCAGCAACGCCGGCCTGCTGCTGCACGAGGCCGGGTGGTCTCTCGTCGGCCTCTCCGGGGTGGTGGAGCACTTTCGGGTGTCCTGCCCCATGACCATCTGGAGGTGGGCGAAGTCCGGGATGCCCTGCTATAAAGTGGCGGGCAGGTTGATCTTCGACCTGTTCCAGGTCGGTGACTGGCTCGAGAGGAAGGGCTACGATATTGACCGGCTCGCGGCCGGCAAGGGCACCCGCAAGAGCCGCGTCAAGACCGGCGAGCATCGCTGGAAGAAGGGACGGATGAGCCAGGCGCCGGCCGGCAAGCGGTCGCGACGCAGGCGCAAGTAGGCCGGTGGGAAGCGAGGGGTGCGTGGCCAGGACCGGAAGTCCTTTGCTGAAGACCGTAAGGGCCATCCGCGCCCGGCTGGAAGGCCGCGCCGGCCCCGTGAAGACGGTGCCCAGCGGACTGGAGTCCTTCGACAAGCTCACCGGCGGCTTCCGGCCCGGGACACTGGTCCTGCTCGCCGGGTGGCCTTGTCTGGGGAAGACCACGCTGGCGCTCAACATCCTGCACCATCTGGCCTGCCACCGGCGGGTGACGGTGGGGATGATCAGTCACTCGGACCGAGAGCAACTGGTTGGCCTGCTCGCCTGCCTGGGGGCCGGCGTGGACCCCAGGCAGTTCCGGAGCGGCCGGCTCGGTGCCGCCGAGAAGCGCCGGCTCCTCAAGGACGGACTGCGTACGCTTGAAAAGGCCCCGATTCACCTGGAAGACGACCAGGACGCTGAGGTGAAGGCCTGGGCCCGCAGCACGGCCCTGGGCCACGGGGCCCGTCTGATCGTCGTGGACAAGCTGCCGCTCTTCCTGGAGGGACAGGATCCCTCCAAGGAGGCTCCGGCCTTCTGTCGGCGGCTGCGCGCCATGGCCAGGGAGACCGGACTCGTGGTGCTCTTGCTCTGCGATCTGGAGGGCAAAGGCCACCCAGGCCGGCCCGGGCTCGGGGATCTTCGGTCCCTGGGGCCGGTTGCCCGACAGGCGGACATGGTCATCTTCCTGCATTCCGACGGCATCTTCAGTGACCCGCCGGACCTCGGCGCGCCGTGGTTCCTCTGCGTGCAGAAGAACCGGCACGGAGTCACCGGGGAGGCGCTCGTCCGGCGCGACGGGTGCCGGTTCGGCTGAGACGGAAGAAGGCGTTTAGTCCAAGGGAGAGAGGGAGGGGGAGGGGGGCGGAGGGCATACGAGCCATGAGCAGCGAGGCTGAGATCGCCGAAGCCATCCGGGGCGCCGCGGTGGTGCTGGTCAGCCCTGAGACGCTGACCTCTCCCGGGCCGCTGGCGGTGGCCATCCGGTACGACGAGGAGACCATGGACGCGCCGGTGGTGTCCTGCAAGACCTGGCGGGCCGCGGCCCGTTACCTGATGCGTCTGGCCAGGGAGGCCGGGGTCTGGATCAAGGAGGACGCCCTGGCCTGGAAGCTCGACGCGGTGGCGGTGGGGGAGAACATACCGTCGGACACCTATGGGCCTGTGGCGGAGGTGCTGGCCGCGGTCCACGGGTGGCAGTCTCAGCCGACCTGGCGGCAGGTCTGGGGCGCCAGGCGCAGCTGCCAGGAGATGGTCAACTGGTTACCTGGGCCCAGAACCGCCGAGGACTCCGAGCCGGTGGTCGAGAAGACGGCTGTCGTCCGCGGAGGGCGCGTTCTTGCCTCTTTCCGGGCCACTGAGGGCTCGATCGAGCACGCGGTGGTGTCAGGACGCCGGAAGGTGAGGCTGATTCCGCTGGACCGACGGCTTCCCGGCGTGGAGGTCGGACTGGGCCTGCGCGGGCTGCGGGCCGTCCTGACCGAGTGGCTCGAGACCAGGCACAGGTTCGTGCTGTTCCCGGCTGGCGTGGCTTCCGGGCCGGACGCCGGTCCTGGGCGGCCCATGCTGCCTCCTGGCCAGTCGGAGTGCCTGGAAGTGGAGGCGCATGAGGTGGCACGGTACGCCCTCCGGGTGGTGCCGGAGGAAGCCGGGGGCAAGTCGTTCCCGCGGCTGGCCCTGCGCGTGGCCAGCGGCCCGTACGAGGCCGCCCGGGCCGTGGCGATCAGCCCGAAGCTCGACGCGCTGCTTGGCCGTGGCGGGGTTCTGCTCGGCCGGTTCGGGCTGCAGGCGCTTCGCACCCATTTCGACAACCCCTGGGGCGGCTGCCTCCGCGGCAACCTCGGTCCGGTGGGCGACGAAACGATGGCCTGTCTTCGTCCAGCGGACGTCCGGGCGTTCCTGGAGGCCACGCGCGTGGCGCTGCGGAGGGGCCGGATCTGAGAGAATCGGCATCAAGGCCTGCGTCGACGGCATAGAGACCGACTTCCCACCGCGTCTGTGGCCCTCATGGCCTCGGGCTTCCCGGTCTGCACCGTCATCGTCCCTTGTGCCATGTGCCTGGGATTCAGCTTGTTATGGCAGAGAGCCGAGCCAGCCTCTCCATGAGTGGTCGCTGCAGGACACCGCCTCCACACACAGAAAATACCGCCTGCAATAAAAGCGGTGGGTTTTTCTTACTGACTGGCTCTTAGTAGCTGTCTTAGTGCGTGGTTTATGGGGTGTTTTCTGGGGTGTTTTCAGGGGTGTTTTCTGGGGTGTTTTCAGGTTCTTTTTCAGGTCGAATTGCGGCTTGTTCCCCGGAGGGGTTCTGATGCCGCCTCTGGGAAGTTGCCCTGCGGCACCCCATGGAATCACACGCAATGGGCGCTAGGCGTGGTCCGCCGACGCGCGTTTCGGTGCTCTCAGAGGGCAATCAGCTGGTTTCCGGGCTGGTCCGGGGGCACTTCAGTGGGTGTTGGTGCTCGAAAACTGGTGCTGGAACGACCGAAAGCCCCGGTCCTTCCAACCCTGGCTTCCGCATCCGAGCGCCGAGAACCGCGCAAGCCACGCGTTGCGGTCAGATAGCGAGGGCCGGGTCAGCATATTAGTTGGGTATCAAGCTGCGCATCAGAAAGAAATTTCCTCCCTTGTTGCATCAGCCGGTACTACAGAACTGGGCTATCCACCACACCTCTCCGGCACGCGCTTTGGCCTTGACCCCATCCCCTGTCGTCGGTAGTATCGAAGCGAGCAGAGAGGCCGCGCGCTGGCAGGTTGAGACTACCGAAGTTCGTAGACCCAGGACGAATCACTCGTTCCTGGGGCTTAGCCGTGGCTTCTGGACGTGCTGTAGCACTCTTCTTTGGGTCGGACTGATCGGGGGATCTATGCCCAGGGGTAGGAAGCCCAAGGCCGCCGAGGCCAATGGCGCCAATGGAAAGAAGGGCGCCGGCGGCGCCTCGCTCGGGTTCGAGCAGACCCTCTGGCAGGCGGCCGATGCGCTCCGGAACAACATGGACGCCGCCGAGTACAAGCACGTGGTGCTTGGGCTCATCTTCCTGAAGTACATCTCCGACGCCTTCGAGGCCCACCACGCAGAACTCCTCAAGCAGAAGTCCAAGGGCGCCGACCCCGAGGACCCCGACGAGTACCGCGCCGAGAACATCTTCTGGGTGCCGCCGGAGGCGCGCTGGAGCCACCTCAAGGCCCAGGCCAAGCAGCCGACCATCGGCACGCTCGTCGATGACGCCATGGAGGGCATCGAGCGGGACAACTCCTCGCTCAAGGGCGTGCTGCCCAAGGAGTACGCCAGGCAGGGGCTCGACAAGCAGCGCCTTGGACAGCTGATCGACCTGATTTCCAACATCGGCCTGGGCTCGCCGGAGGACCGCGCCAAGGATGTCCTGGGCCGGGTCTACGAGTACTTCCTATCGCAGTTCGCCAGCGCCGAGGGCAAGAAGGGCGGGCAGTTCTACACCCCCAACTGCGTGGTCCGGCTCTTGGTCGAGATGCTCGCGCCCTACAAGGGCCGGGTCTACGACCCGTGCTGCGGCTCGGGCGGTATGTTCGTGCAGTCCATCAAGTTCCTGGAGGCCCACAAGAGCGGCAACGGCAATGGCGGCCGGATCAAGACCGCGGTGAGCATCTACGGGCAGGAGTCCAACTACACCACCTGGCGCCTGGCCAAGATGAACCTGGCCATTCGCGGCATCGACGCCCAGATCGCGCACGGCGACAGCTTCCACAACCATGGGCACCCGGACCTGAAGGCCGACTATGTGCTGGCCAACCCGCCCTTCAACGACAGCGACTGGCGGGGCGAGCTCCTGGAGAAGGACAAGCGCTGGGCCTTCGGGACACCGCCGGCGGGCAACGCCAACTTCGCCTGGGTGCAGCACTTCATCCACCACCTGGCGCCGACCGGCACGGCCGGCTTCGTCCTGGCCAACGGCAGCATGTCCAGCAACCAGTCCGGCGAGGGCGAGATCCGGAAGGCCATCGTCGAGGCCGACCTGGTCGACTGCATGGTGGCCATGCCCGGGCAGCTCTTCTACTCGACGCAGATTCCGGTCTGTCTGTGGTTCCTGACCAGGAGCAAAGGCGACGGTCGGTTCCGCGACCGCCGGGGAGAGACACTCTTCATCGATGCGCGGAAACTGGGGCGCATGATAGACCGGGTTCACAGGGAACTGGTCCCCGAGGACATCGAGAAGGTTGCCGGGGTCTATCACGCCTGGAGAGGCGACAAGGGCGCCGGCAAGTACGCCGATGTTGCAGGGTTCTGCAAGAGCGTCAAGACCGAGGAAATCCGCCAGCACGGCCACGTCCTGACGCCCGGCCGCTACGTCGGCGCCGAGGAGGTCGAGGACGACGGAGAGCCGTTCGATGAGAAGATGAAGCGGCTCACGAAGCAGCTCGACGAGCAGTTCAAGGAGTCGGCAAAGTTGGAGAAGGCCATACGGGAGAACCTGAAGGGGTTGGGGCTCTAGATGAGTGCACAGCCTCTGCGAGATTCGCGGACCACTCTAACCGATGGCGAGTACCAGTGCTGTCTGGAGACGGTGGAATGTTATCTAAAGGCACACGGCATGATACGAAACCGGGATATCAGGGAGTTGACCTCCATTGGCTATGATCAGGCGATTAGCCTCTTCAATCGCGCTGTTGCCGAGAAGAAACTTCGTCGTCAAGGCAGTGGTAGCGGCACTCGATACGTGCTGGCAGGCAAGCAAGGTCGGTTGTCGTGAACAGCAACCGAGCTTCCAGGTCCGTAACCCTGGGGGAGGTTGTGGACTTCCTTGTGGGCTTCCCGTTCGAGAGCGAACACTACGTTACGGCGACGGAGCACTCTGTGCGTCTGCTGCGAGGTGACAACATTGCCCAAGGCCGCATCCGATGGGATGGAGAAAAGCGGTGGCCAGAGAGCAGACTGGAAGGGCTAGGGACATATCGCCTTGAACCCGGTGACGTGGTACTGGCAATGGACCGGCCTTGGATTGAAGCTGGTCTGAAGTATGCATGGGTCAGGGATTCGGACCTGCCCTGCATGCTTGTTCAGCGGGTAGCGCGTCTTAGAGGGAGGAAAGAACTCGATACTGCTTTCCTCCGCTACCTTATAGGTTCTCGCTCTTTTACGGAGCACGTGCTGGCAGTCCAGACGGGAACTGCGGTCCCGCACATCAGCGGGGGGCAAATAAGGGATTTCCGCTTCGACCTCCCCCTCTTGGACCAACAACGCGCCATCGCCCACATCCTGGGCACGCTGGACGACAAGATCGAGCTCAACCGCCGGACCAACGAGACGCTGGAGGCCATGGCCCGAGCCATCTTCAAGTCCTGGTTCGTGGACTTCGACCCGGTCAAGGCCAAGGCCGCCGGCCGGCATCCCGCCGGAATGGATGCCGAGACGGCCAGGCTGTTCCCAAACAAGCTCCAGGCGTGTGAGTTGGGGGAGATTCCGGAAGGGTGGGACGTTGGGAAGGTGAGCGACCTCTGTGACGCCATCTTCAGCGGCGGGACACCTAGCACTCTGAACCCAGAGTACTGGGACGGTGATATCCCGTGGCTTTCATCGGGCGAGACACGACAGGCGTTCATAGTTGACACAGAGCGTAGAATCACACCTGCCGGGGTGTCAAACTCCAGTACGCGACTGGCCCCTGCATCTTCGACAGTAATAGCGAGTGCCGGACAGGGAAATACTCGCGGCCAAACATCCTTGCTCAGCTTTGAGAGCTACGTCAACCAGTCCGTCGTAGTGCTCACCGCCAATGCACATACGAGCTCGCCTTATCACCTGTTCTTTGACCTCGAGCGACGCTACGAGGAATTCAGGCGGGTTTCCGATGCGCATAGCTCACGCGGCAGCCTGACAACGAAGTTGCTTGCGGGGTTGGACGCAGTATTGCCCCCGAGCGAGCTCATTCGGCAGTTTGACGCGTTGGTCGGCCCGGTTGTCGCCCAAGCGATAGGCAACCTGTGCGTATCCCGCACCCTCGCCGCCGTTCGCGACGCGCTGTTACCTAAGTTGATGTCAGGCAATGTGCAGCTGCATGAACTAGGACGAAGGTGACGAACAGTGACACGGCATCTGCGAAAACTTCAGAAGCGGTTCACGATTCCTCTCCGCCCAGACGCGGACGGCTACATTGGCAGGGAATGTCCTGAGGCCGAATGCAGGAAGTACTTCAAGATCGTCAACGGTACCGGCCTGAAGAATGCTACCGAATGTCACTGCCCGTATTGCGGCCATACCGGCGACCAAGGAGATTTCCATACTCAGGCCCAAGTGCAGTTTGCCACCTCGATCGTGGAACGTGCTGTGCAAAGAGCGGTTACTCGTGATCTTCAAGACATGGCCCGGGATTTCAACCGCCGATCGTCTGCTGGCTTCCTGTCCATCAAGATGGGAGTCAAGTCTTCTCCGCTTCCTCTCCGCCGCTACTCTGAGCGACAGTTGGAGACACATATCGAGTGTCCAAACTGCACGCTTAAGTATGCGGTGTACGGCGTGTTTGCGTTCTGCCCGGACTGTCGACAACACAACTCGCTCTACATGCTGGGCAAGAACCTAGACGTGGTTGGGAAGATGCTGGATATGGCCGCCAGCGCCGACGTGGAGATAGCTGGCAAATTGGTTGAGAACGCTCTCGAAGACTGCGTTGCCGCTTTCGACGCCTTCGGTCGGGAATTGTGCAGGGTAAATGCCAATAAGGCGTCACTCCCTGCCAAAGCCGACAAGATATCGTTTCAGAACCTCGAAGGGGCCAAACGGAATGTAGACGACCTCTTCGGCTTCGACATCTCGGCCGGTCTGACCAAGGATGAGTGGCAGTCTGTTGTACGTAGCCTTCAGAAGCGGCACCTCTTTGTACACAGGATGGGAGTGGTGGATGAGGAATACGTCAAGAAGACGGGCGATGCCCAGGCCGTGGTAGGCCACAAGATAAGCCTGACGGGCCACGAGGTGGGGAGCGCAGTCCAGATAGTCCGCAAGTTGGCACAGTACATTGCCGAGAAGCTGGCAGCCCTGCCCGAGGATGGTACCAGATGATCGACCTCATCCTGTTGTTGACCTTAGGAGGCCTTCTTTGATTCGTTACCGGCTTGACGACCTCGGCTGGTATCAGTTCGAGTGGCTATGCCAGTCTCTTCTCAAGACCCAATACGGGCTGGCAGTGGAATCCTGGGGCGGACACTCGGACTTGGGGCGGGATGCCTTTG